>Ga0172366_10004548_pt1 | contig 10918 bp, 11 predicted proteins | sample LakKivSesite69cm_FD_114533 | JGI IMG/M metagenome (GOLD analysis project Ga0172366, IMG submission 114533) | Sediment microbial communities from Lake Kivu, Rwanda - Sediment site 69cm | ecosystem: Environmental > Aquatic > Freshwater > Lake > Sediment | place: Rwanda: Western Province, Lake...
GAAGGAGGTGCTCTACATGCTCCTAGCATGAGCCAACTCTCCTTTCCAAACACGGGAGGCACCACCGTTTCCAGCGATACCCTATCGGCCTGTCTCCATAGTTTATCTTTAGGAGAACAGGCTCGGAGAAAGTATTCAGTTTAGTTATATTATCACATCTCCGATATGATTGGCAACCTTATTCTTGACGCTAACATAAGCCCTCTGTTAAAATCCACACGGATTCCTCTTTTTAGTCGACCATTAATCCTTAAAAGTCACGAAGGAGGTTTATTATGGCTGTTGACTATGAAAAGGAAGGTAAAATCGCTATCTTTACCATTAATCGTCCACAGACAATGAATGCTATGAATATGGAGGCAATCCGAGAGCTTACTGAGGCAATGGCAGATTTTAGAGATGACCCTGAACTGTGGGTTGGTATTATCACCGGTGCTGGTGATAGGGCTTTTTGTGGTGGCGCTGATATAAAAGATACCCTGCCATTTATGAAGGAGCATCGCCGGGACCAGTGGGCGTTCCCACCGACCATAATGCGTGGATTTGAGTTATGGAAGCCGCTCATTGCCGCCATCAATGGCTTGGCATTAGGTGGAGGTCTGGAAATAGCCCTAGCTTGCGACATAAGAATAGCCGCGGAGAATGCTCGCCTGGGCACAACCGAGGTAAACCTAGGTCTGATACCCGGGTGGGGAGGGACACAAAGACTGCCCCGTATGGTTCCATATTGTAAGGCGGCTGAGATACTACTTATGGGAAGACCAATAGACGCTCAGGAGGCACACCGCATCGGCTTGATAAATAAGGTTGTGCCTCAAGCTGAGCTTATGCCTACGGCTAAAGAATGGGCTGGGGTTATTTGTCAGGCAGGACCTCTAGCCGTTAGGGCAGCTAAGGAGGCTATGATTAGAGGTTATAGCATGACTCTAGAGGATGGCTTGAAGCTGGAGAACTCGTTAGCAGCCTACATCATGGGTACTGAGGACTTTACTGAGGGAACCACAGCTTTTGTGGAAAAGAGAAAACCGGTGTACAAGGCAAAATAATAAACGGAAAGGAGCACTATGGAAATTAAGAAGGTCGGTGTAGTTGGCTGTGGAGCCATGGGTTCGGGTATCGCACAGCTCTGCGCTCAGTCGGGCTATCAGGTGGTGGTATCGGAAATAAACAACGAACTTTTGAACAAGGGCTTGGCATCAATTGATAAGGTACTGGCAAGGAGTGTGGAAAAGGGGAGGATATCTCAGCAGGATAAGGATGCCACACTCGGCCGCATTAAGGGCACTACCAGTATGAAGGACTTCTCTGACTGTGATTTGATGATAGAGGCTGCCATTGAGAATCTGGATTTGAAGAAGAAGATATTTGCCGAGCTGGATAAAATTTGCCCCAAAGATGCCATTCTGGCGACTAACACTTCTTGCCTATCTATCATTGATATGGCGATGGTAACCAAAAGACCGGATAAGGTGTTGGGACTACACTTCTTTAACCCGGCACCAGTTATGAAACTGCTGGAAATCGTAAGGACCATTGCCACCAGTGATGAGACCATTGAGGTGTGCAAGGAGTTCGCTAAATCGGTGGGCAAGGCCCCGGTCATTGCCCCAGATACGCCGGGCTTTATTGTCAACCGGCTGTGGGTACCCTATATGCTTCATGCCATCCGTTTGCTGGAGGAAGGTGTTGCCAGCAGGGAGGACATTGATAATGCCGTAATGACGGGCCTGAATTACCCCATGGGGCCGCTCACCCTGGCGGACTTAACTGGTCTTGATATTCTGCTATTTGTAGCTAACGCCATATATGAGCGAGTCAAAGACCCGCGGTATATCCCACCTACCTTGCTGGAGAAGATGGTTGCCGCTGGCTGGCTGGGGCGCAAGACAGGAAAGGGATTCTACGACTATAAGTGAACCGCCGTTTAAATCAGCCTGATACGGGAAAAAGTTGCTGGATTAGAAAAAGGAGGATATTCCATGACCGACGTGGTAATCGTCAGCGGAGTAAGGACAGCAATAGGCAATTTTGGCGGGGCACTACGGGATACGCCGGTAGTAAAACTGGGTAGCCTTGTCATTAAGGAGGCGCTGAAGAGGGCTGGGCTGCGACCGAAAACAGACCCTGAGGTGCTGAGCTATGCCCCTGAGATGTTTAAAGGCGCTGATTTGACCGAGCTGGAGAGGAAATACTATGACTGGGACGGTTCCTTACCAGAGGTGAGGGTAGACGAGGTCATAATGGGCAATGTCCTCCAGGCAGGTCAGGGGCAGAATACCGCTCGTCAAGCTACCATCTACGCCGGTATTCCCAAAGAAACGACTGCCCTGACGGTGAGCAAGATTTGTGCCTCCGGGATGAAGGCTGTAGCCCTGGCTGCTCAGGCGATAAAGGCAGGCGATGCCGAGGTTATTGTTGCCGGTGGCATGGAGAATATGAGCGCTGTCCCTTACTATTTGCCTGCTGCCAGATGGGGAGCCAGAATGTTCAATACTGAGCTGGTTGATGGCATGGTCTACGATGGTTTGTGGGAGATATTCTATGATTATCATATGGGGGTAACCTCGGAGAATATAGCCGGGAAGTTTGGCATAACCAGGGAGGAGCAGGATAGACTTGCTCTGATGAGCAACCAAAGGGCATTGGCAGCGATAAGGGATGGCACATTTAAGCCGGAGATAGTCCCGGTTGAGGTTAGGGAGAAGAAGGAGGTCAGACTGTTTGATACTGACGAACATCCCAGAGAGACCTCTATGGAGGCTTTAGCCAAACTACCCCCGGTATTCAAAAAGGATGGAGCGGTAACCGCAGGCAATGCCTCGGGGATAACTGATGCCGCTGCTGCCCTGGTGGTAATGTCGGCGGGAAAGGCAAGGGAGCTGGGACTAAAGCCAATGGCAACGATTAGGTCTTATGCCTCCGGTGGTGTTGACCCGGCATATATGGGTCTGGGGGCAGTTCCAGCCACCAAAAAGGCACTAAAGCTAGCCAGACTCAGCCTCAAAGACATAGACTATATTGAACTAAATGAAGCCTTTGCCTCTCAAGCCATAGGTGTAATGAGGGAGCTTGGTTTTGATTACGGGAAGGCAAATTTTCATGGTAGCGGCATCTCACTGGGGCATCCTATCGGCTGTACCGGAGCCAGGATTATAGTTACCCTTATCCATGAGATGCTCCGTCAGAATTATCAGTTTGGTTTGGCAACCCTCTGCATCGGTGGCGGTCAGGGGATGGCTACCATTGTAGAGAGAAAGTAGGGCTATTTCCCCCGTTTCTCATATTCAGGACACCAGGTAGCGTTGGGGCGTGCCGGGTTGTGACATGAGCTACGCCAATTCCATTTACAGCTATCACACAGGAGGACGTTCATCCCTAACGCCTGCTTAATTCTCATTTTGAACCTATGACCCCAGGGGGGCTTTGTCTTGGTCTTCATTTGTTCGTATAAAGTATTTTAATATATCAGACTAGGTGTTATTTGGCAACGATTGTGGTAAAATAAAGCTAAGTTTGGCAAAAGAATCTCGGAGATAATTCCATGGCTATGCCTAAGATAAGAAAAAGAGAACCAGTGGCTGCTCCCGAGGTCGGGAAGGAAGGTCAGCAGCTAAATATTGAGACGATTATCTGGGGCGAGCTAACCTGGGTCAACATCCAGAATCCAACAAAACTGGAAATAGAATACTTGGCTCAAAATTACTCCTTTAACCAGCTTGATTTGGATGACTGCCTCAGCCGAAGACAGCGGCCTAAGATTGATGAATATAAGGATTACCTTTTCGTGGTTCTCCACTTCCCCAAGTGGTACAAAGAAGTCCAGATAACCAGACCCAGTCAGGTCGCTATATTTATTGGTAGAAATTATGTGGTGTCGGTTCATGCTGGTGAGCTCACACCCCTGGTCAAGCTTTTTGAGAGGTGTAAGAATGAGGAGGAGGTGCGTCAGAGGAATATGGGCAAGGGCTCTGTCTTTCTTGCCTACCGCGTCATTGACCTTCTGGTTGATTACTGCTTTACTATTACGGATAAAATCATGAGCCAGATGGAGAGTGTGGAGGATAAGGTCTTTGATGAGAATGTTGAAGCCGCCCGCGAACTAGCTGTAGTGCGGCGGGATATTATTACTCAACGGCGTATCATCTGGCCGCTGCGGACAGTCATTGGCGAGCTAGAGGCTAAGCTACAGAAGTTTACTTCTATGGATATGACTGTCTATTTTGGTGACCTCTCAGACCACATTAACAAAATCTGGGATACCCTGGATGAGTGCAAAGAGGTCATTGAGGTATACAAGGACAGCGATTATGTTTTGAGCACTGAACACATCAACCGCGTCATGCGTATTGTAACTATCTTGTCCGCCATTATACTACCTTTTGTAGCCATTTCTAGCCTTTATGGGATGAATATATCCCTGCCCGGTGGGATAGAAAAGGGTAGCCTTGAATCGTTTGGTTTTCTGCTAGCAACTATGTTTCTTATTTCCCTAGGTATGCTTTACTTCTTCCACCGTAAGCGCTGGATTTAGAGATGAAGGTCTCATACCGCTTTGTGGTTATTGCCGCTATCTTTGTCACCTGCCTCATCACTGCCAACATCATCGCTGTCAAGCCAATAAGCTTTGGCGGCTTACCAGCAGCGATAGTTATTTTCCCCATAAGCTACATTTTTGGTGATATTCTAACCGAGGTCTATGGTTATCGCCAGGCAAGAAGAGTAATCTGGCTCGGCTTCTTCTGCAACCTGCTGATGGTTATAGCTATTTGGATAGGGCAGCTTTTGCCACCAGCCCCGGTGTGGCAAGGGCAGGAAGCCTATGAGAGCATCCTCGGCTTTACCCCACGAATACTACTTGCCTCCTTCCTCGCCTATGTGGTAGGCGAATTTAGCAACTCCTTTGTCCTCGCCAAGATGAAGATTGCCACCAGAGGGCGCTGGCTATGGAGTCGAACCATTGGCTCAACCCTTGTCGGTCAGGGATTTGACGCTGCCATTTTCATCACCATCGTCTATATTGGTCGCTTCAACCTGTCCTTCATCGGCATGGCTATCCTCATTCACTGGCTGGTAAAGACGGGGTATGAAGCGGTTGCCACCCCATTCACCTACGCAGTGGTAAATTTCCTGAAGAGGAAAGAGGCGATTGATACCTACGACTACGAGACAAGTTTTAACCCCTTCATAGTTTGGGATTAGACATTTTATTAACTGAGGGTGTTGGGGGGGGAAGATGAACATCCGGGTCTTGGGAGCACACAACTGCGAATCGGAAAACTCAAAACTCGTCAGCCTTTTGATTGATGATTTTCTGGTGATAGATGCCGGTGCCCTTACCTCCAGCCTGTCATTTGAGACACAACAAAAAATTAAGGCAATCCTGCTCACCCATCAACACTATGACCATATCAGGGACATCCCGACTATAGCTATGAACTTTTTCCTTCGCCATGCCACAATCAACGTTTACTCTATCCCAGCGGTATGTGATGCCGTCGCCAGCCACCTGCTGGATGATGAGCTTTATCCCGATTTCCGCCAACAGCCGGCGCCGGAGCCCACAGTTAGGTTCACCATAATACAACCACACCAAGCTGAGCAGATTGAAGGCTATAGCATCCTGGCTGTCCCGGTAAATCACAGCGTCCCGACCGTTGGTTACCAGGTGGCCTCTCCGGATGGTAAGGTAGTATTCTATACCGGGGACACTGGTCCGGGCTTGGCTGACTGCTGGCGGCGAGTTTTCCCCCAACTACTTATTGCCGAGGTTACGGCGTCAGATGAATATAAAGAATGGGCAGCTGAGTCGGGACATCTCACCCCGAGTCTGTTAAAGCAGGAGCTAACCAGCTTCCGGGAGGTTAATGGCTACCTCCCTCAGGTAGTGGTGGTTCACATGAACCCGACTCTGGAGAAGGAGATACAGGCTGAGATAGCGGCGGTGGGCAAAGCATTGAGTAGTTCAATCACCCTTGGCTATGAGGGGATGCAGCTTAGCCTGTAGAGCAGAGGGGGTGAGGTTGATAAACGCTCCCAAATTCATAGTTGACTGTAATGCAGGGAAGCTAGTCAAGTGGTTGAGGCTTATGGGGTATGATACCCGGTTCTTTAACGGTAGTGATGATTCCCGTCTGGTGGCTATTGCTCAAGCTGAGGGCAGGGTAATACTGAGCCGGGATACGCAGATTATGAAACGGCGGGTGATAACCAGCGGGCAGCTCAAAGCTGTCCTTATCCACGGTGATGAACCTGAGCGGCAGATACATCAGGTCATAGATGCCTTAGACCTGGACTGCCAGTTCAAGCCGTTCACTATCTGTCTGGAATGTAATCACCCTCTGGAGGAGAGGAGTAAAGGGGAGGTGAAAGACCTGGTGCCGCCTTATGTGTTCCAAACTCAACGCCATTATATGGAGTGTCCCGCCTGCCACCGCATCTATTGGCGGGGCACCCACTGGCAGGCAATGACCCAGACACTGAAGAGGTTTGCCTAAAGTTGACCATAGAGACTGTTTATTGACCTCACCCCCTTTAGGTTTTATCTGGTAACCCCATCCCCCTTTACCCCCCTTCCCCTTGATAAGGGGAAGGGGGAATAGTTATATATAAGAGAGGCTTCGCCTCTCTTTGACTCTCCTATTTTTGGGTCGTCTAAGAGGGGGCTAACGCCCCTCTTTATAAAACTTCCCCCTCTCCTTAGAAAGGAGAGGGGGATACAGGGGGTGAGGTTACTAAACAATCCCTTGACCATAAGCTAGTATACTGTTACACTTCAAATTGATGACATCAGAAGGGGGAAAGCGATGAATTTTAAGAACATACTGCTGGAGAAGAAGGAAGGGGTGGCAAAGATTACCATTAATCGACCACCGTTAAATATCTTGAACATTGACACCTTAGAGGAGATGAATGACGCTCTGGCACAGTTAAGGACGAATGACGAGGTAAAGGTGGTGGTAATTACTGGCGCTGGTAATAGAGCCTTTTCTGCCGGGGTAGATGTTGGCGACCATCTGGGTGAGAAGTTACCCAAGATGGTTGAGGTATTCAATAAGTTATTTATTTCATTAATAGAGGTAGATAAGCCGACTATTGCCGTAGTCAATGGTCTTGCCTTGGGCGGGGGTTGTGAGATTGTGGCCGGCTGTGATATGACTATTGCCTCAGAAAAGGCACAACTGGGTCAGCCCGAGGTTAAGCTGGGGGTATATCCTCCTCCGGCTTCAGTCCTCTTCCCCAGGCTTATGGGCAGAAGAAAGGCATTTGAGCTTATTCTGTCGGGCGATAGTATCAGTGCCAGGGAAGCGGAGAGGATTGGCTTAATAAATAAGGTCGTCCCTGAAGAGGAGCTGGAAAAGGCAACCGAGGAGTTTATCAAGCGGTTTACGGCTAATAGCGGGCTTACCTTGACCCAGGCAAGGCGGGCTCTTTATCGTAATTTTGACCTTGAATTTCATCAGGCTATGGAGGTTACCGGGATTGATGCTATTCTGGTCATGGCGGGGAAGAATAGCGTTGAGGGGCTGACCGCCTTCCTGGAGAAGAGAAAGCCGGTCTGGATAAGATAGCCTTTTATTGAGGGAGGATAGGATGAAAATTCTAACTACAGGCCAGATGCGCCAGGTGGAGGAAAGTTGCGCCCAGATTGGTTTGACCACCGATGTGCTTATGGAAAATGCCGGTAAAGCCGTAGCCGAGGAAGTCAGGCGAATCCTGGGCAATATTGACCGGCAGCACATTCTATTTCTAATTGGGCCAGGCAACAACGGTGGCGATGGGTTAGTCGCCGCTCGCCATCTTCATGACTGGGGAGCAAGGGTTACCGTCTACCTCATCGGGCAGAGACCAGCCGATGACTCAAAACTTAAGCTAGTTCAGGAGCATGGCATTAATTGTGTTAATGCGGCTGAAGATGAAGGGCTGGGCAGGCTTGATGAGTTTCTGGCGTCAGCTAATGTGGTTATTGATGCCGTATTTGGCACCGGTACCACCCGCCGCTTCAGCGGTCTCATTATGACGGTATTGGACAGGGTGAATAAAGCTAGAAAGCAACATCCGGGCTGGCCTATCATCGCTCTGGACTTGCCCTCGGGGCTCAACGCCGATACCGGGGCGGTAGACTCTAGCTGTCTCTATGCTGACCATACTATAACCCTGGGGTTTCCCAAGCCAGGACTATTCAAATTCCCCGGGGCAGAAAGGGTGGGTAAGATAACTGTGGCTGACATTGGCATGCCCGCTCACCTCGCCGGGGAGGCAACGGCAGAATATATCACTGGCGAATGGGTTAAATCAGTCCTCCCCGAGCGTCCGCTCCACGCTAATAAAGGCAGCTTTGGTCGGGTACTGGTGGTGGCTGGTTCAATAAATTATATTGGTGCCGCCTATCTAGCTTGCAGTGGTGCCATACGGGTGGGGGCAGGATTGGTGACACTGGCTACGGCTACCAGCCTGCAGCCTATCCTGGCGTCAAAGCTAACTGAGGTAACCTATCTCCCCTTACCTGAATCTCGCCCCGGAATCATCTCCCCTGAAGCAGCCAGGCTGATATCCCAGCAACTTGAGCAGTATAATGTCCTGCTTATGGGCTGTGGATTGGGGCAGAGCCAGCCAACAGTAAGATTCATCAGGGCTATCCTTCTCGGTAGGCATAAACAGGTATTGCCATCCTTAGTCCTTGACGCCGATGCGCTCAATATCCTGGCTAATACCCCGGGGTGGTGGAAACAGCTAACCACTGATGCCATACTCACCCCTCACCCGGGAGAAATGGCAAGGCTAGCTGGGGTGACGGTGGAAGAGGTGCAGTTAAACCGAGTAGAGGTGACCAGAAAGTGGGCTGCTGAATGGAACAAGACCATCGTCCTGAAAGGAGCCTATACCGTCATTGCCTCGCCGGAGGGTAAAGTCAAAGTTAGCCTTATCGCTAATCCCGGGCTGGCGTCAGCCGGGACTGGGGACGTGTTAACCGGAGCTATAGCTGGACTGGTGGCACAAGGTCTATCCCTTTTTGATGCCGCCGCCTGTGGTGTCTACCTCCATGGTGAAGCTGGCGAGATGGTTAAGGCTAGACTAGGCGATGCTGGTATGATTGCCACCGACCTTTTGCCGGAATTGCCCCAAGTTATTAAGCGGTTGAAAGAAAGGTAGGGGTATTTTAATATAGGAGCCATGTTATTAGCCATTGATATTGGGAATACTGACACCACCCTGGGTGTTTTTGACGGCGAGGAGCTTCGCGCCACCTGGCATTTGGCTACCAGCATCCACCGTATGTCAGATGAGTATGCCGCTTTACTGCTTAACTTGATGCGCCAGCAGGGTCTAGATATACCCGATATTAAGGCGATTGCCTTATGCAGTGTTGTCCCGCCATTGATATCAACCTTTGATGAGCTATTTCAACGCTATTTTCATATCTCGCCACTGGTGGTTGGGGTGGGGGTCAAGACCGGGGTACGCATCCGAATGGATAATCCCAAGGAGGTAGGTGCCGACCGCATTGTAAACGCTGCTGCCGCCCATCACCTTTATGGTGGCCCGGTAATCGTTGCTGACCTGGGCACAGCTTCTACCTTTGATACCGTATCCAAAGAGGGCGACTATCTGGGAGGGGCTATCGCCCCGGGCATATTCACTGCGGCTGAGGCTTTATTTACCCGGGCGGCACTGCTGCACAGAGTGGAGTTAGCTCGGCCTAAACGGGCTATCGGCACCAATACCATTGCTGCTATGCAATCAGGGATTATCTTCGGGTACGTAGGACTTGTTGAGGGCATAGTGGCTCGCATCCAGCAGGAATTGGGGGAGAAGGCTAAGGTGGTGGCTACCGGCGGGGCGGCTAAACTCATTGCCAAGGAAACAAAAGTAATTGACGTGGTAAACCCTGACCTGATACTAATTGGACTCAGGCTCGTCTACCAGATGAATATAGACCAGCCAGATAAGAGGTAATAATGCTAGCTGACAAGACTATAGTATTGGGCATAACCGGGAGCGTGGCTGCCTACAAGGCAGCCGATATCGCCAGTAAGTTAACTCAAGCTGGGGCTAAGGTTGAGGTGGTTATGACCGACCCGGCTACCAGGTTTATAACACCGCTCACCCTGCGCAGCATCACCGGCAGGGCAGTGGTAACCGACATGTTTGACCTAGCCTCTCAGCACGCTATTGAGCACATTGCCCTCGGTGAGGCGGCTGACGTGGTGGTTATTGCCCCGGCTACAGCTTCGCTTATCGCCAAAGTGGCAGTCGGTATTGCTGATGATATGGTGACCCTAACCGTGCTGGCGACTAAAGCCCCGGTTATTGTGGCACCGGCAATGGACATTGATATGTATGACAATCCCGTCACTCAGGAAAACCTAAATAAACTTAAAGCCAGAGGCTTTACCATTGCTGACCCCGCCTACGGTCATTTAGCCTCAGGCAAAGTAGGCTGGGGGCGTCTGGCTGAAGTGGATAAGATTATCGCCACCATAAAGCAGGTATTGGGCAGGAGTGGTGACCTGGCAGGTAAACGAGTGGTGGTTACTGCTGGTGGCACGCAGGAGCCCATTGACCCTGTCCGCCATATTGGCAATCGCTCCTCGGGCAAAATGGGCTACGCTGTAGCTGAGGCAGCCAGGGATAGAGGGGCTAAAGTTACGTTGATTACCGCCCCCACCTCCCTTCCCGACCCGGCAGGTATGGAGGTAGTCCATGTTGAAACCGCTGTCCAGATGAAGGAGGCAGTAGCCGAAGCTACCTCCGGAGCCGATGCTTTGATTATGGCTGCTGCTGTAGCCGACTACCAGCCCAAGACAGTAGCCAAGGCTAAGATTAAGAAAGAGAGCCCTAGTTTAACTCTGGAGCTAGTCAGGACGCCGGATATTCTTACCGAGGTAAAAGGCGATTTTCTCAGGGTTGGCTTTGCTGC
>Ga0172366_10004549_pt1 | contig 10918 bp, 7 predicted proteins | sample LakKivSesite69cm_FD_114533 | JGI IMG/M metagenome (GOLD analysis project Ga0172366, IMG submission 114533) | Sediment microbial communities from Lake Kivu, Rwanda - Sediment site 69cm | ecosystem: Environmental > Aquatic > Freshwater > Lake > Sediment | place: Rwanda: Western Province, Lake Kivu...
ATATCTTCGGTGGAGCAATAGAGACCTTTGGAAATCTGACCACGATTATCCCACATAAAACTCCTTGTCTGGAGTGTGTCATGCCCGGTCTAGCAGATGCAGGTCTGCCCAACTGTAGCGTGGTTGGAATACATCCCTCAGTGTTGGGAATAGTCACCAGTCTACAGGTTTCTGAAGCAGTTAAAATCATTCTCGGAAATGAGCCGAGCCTAGCTAACAAGTTCCTTTTCTGTGACCTCCGCAAGCTAACCTTCGATGAAATAAATATTTCCAGAAGACCTAACTGCCCCGTCTGTGGAGACCAGGAAGCCTCTGAGCCAATTAAGAACCGGGTGTTAGTTGAGTCGATATGCGGTAGAGGCGGACGGCCAGCATTCGTAATAACTCCAAAGGAAAATTTGGAAGTGAATATGAAAAAACTACATGCCATCTTAGAAAAGCGAGGATTTCAAGTCAAGATGCGAACCCATCTAAGCACAACATTCAACATTAATAAGAAAATTACGTTCAGCGTTCTACGAAGCGGAGTAACAATCGTTGAAGGCATTGATGATAAGCGAAAAGTTTTTGACATTTTCAGAGAACTCATAGTTGACGCCTTAGGTGTGCCTCTATCTAGAATAGAGTGACGCATATACTGTATGAGATTCATCTTGTATTATTGTATCTGACATTCAGGGTTTCAGCTAGTCTTTGGAGGTCCTCATCAGTCATCCGCTCAGTTCTGAGATAGTCGCAGATCTGTTCTTCGCTCAGTCCAAGTCTTCTCGCCTCTTCAACAGAGTAACGGTAAGCCTCTATCTCCGTAGGTCTGGTCACATAGTTGTAGCGTGGGTCGAAGAGTTCCTTTCCATCCATAAACTGTTTAACATGAACCAGTTCATGGATCACGTCAAGGTATATGTCTACAGCATCTCCGGTGTTAAGATAGTCTGCATTGATGTTCATGTGGCCGTCCTCACCGCTGACGCCCATGTATCCTCGCCCTGTAAACTCGATCTTAAGATTCCGAAGCACCTCATCAGTCTTCTCGCCGAAAAGCCTCCTCACAACTTCAACCTTCTCAAATCCCTGAAAATAATCTGTGAACGGATGCAGTGAAACCTTAGCATTACGCGATATGCGGATATTCCTTGGAACACTCATAACACAAACCCTCCCCGAAGCCTACAACCCACTAAAGATGATTAGACAAGCCCCATACCCTAATAACCATTACGTCACAACTCATCCCCCATCCTAATACCCTGGCAGTCTCCAGCCTGAGACGCTTCTAAACAAGATCAAACACTCATTTACCACTAAATATCTCTCTGAGTGCCTCCAACGCCGTGTAAACGCTTCCAACCCCACTAATGTAATATGTGACTCTCAAAGCCTCTAAAATCTCCTGTTTTGTAGCGCCAGCCTGCATCGCCTGACGAGCCAAAGCCGTCACACCGCCAGCAGACCCGTTGGACGCGTCCAGAGACATCGCAATGAGAAGCTTGATCCTCCTCGGTAAAGCATCGTCAGCCAGAGCAAGACTGCCTGCACCATCAACAAGCTTGAGCAGATCCGGATCCAGTTTCCGAAGAATATTCAAAGGATTTTCAGACATCTTACTGATCCCTCCTTCCAATCTATAACAACAGTTAACTGCTCTTCTTCTCTTAAAGACTTCTTGAAAAACAGTGGTTCACGGTTCGGTACAGTCGAAGTTGTACTGCAAAAGACTTTAGAAGACCAAGTCTCTCTTCCGCGTCCACATCTTGTAGTACTCCAGTAATGCGACGGGGATTAGTCCCAAGATGATTGCGATGATCCAGTCGATGGTTGTAAGCCTGATAATCTCCAAGTTGATACCAGCGTACGTCTCCAAGATCAGTTGAGTCTCCGGAATATACATGAGTGCTAGAAGTGCTGCTGGAACTATGAGTATGAACAGCCAGACGACCCAGTAGTTATCCTCCTTCAGAATCCTCTGGACAGGCTTGTTTATTCGCCTCAGCGAGATTACAAGTGTGCACTCAGCAACCACAATTATGGTATACAGAATGGTTCGCGCCTTCGCCTGAGCCCAGCCTGACGGGTTCGCAGGATCAATTATGTCGAAATGTGGAATGAAGCCCATCTTGTTCTCGTCGAAGAGGGGGATGACTCTGCGTAAAGTCTCAGCGTATCCAACGTATAATACAACTGAGAGCGATATCGCGAAGAGTAATAATGCAACTGCTAAACGCTTGGTGAAGATGTCTTCTGTGTCCCGAGGCTTCTCCTTCATGGCATCCCTGCTGAGACGGTCTATTATGAGAGCGAATGGCGGGATGGAATGGGTTGTAATGGTGATGAGCTGATGCTGCCAGAGCGTCAATAAGAAGAAGCCCGGTATAAGTGAGGTTCCAAAGAAGACTATCGCTTCAGCAAGGTTCACGGCCACGTAGAAGAAGACTATGGCCCGAATCTTCTGGAATAAGCCTCTTCCCTGACGAATCCCAGTGATGATGGAGTTGAAAGAGTCATCAGTTATAATCATGTCAGCAGCCTCCTTTGCAACATCAGTACCCGTGATCCCCATAGCTATGCCGACGTCAGCCCTAGAGATTGCCAAAGCATCATTAACGCCATCGCCGCTCATCGCTACAACCCGCCCCTCCTTCTTGTAGCGGTCTATGATCTCCATCTTATTTTCAGGTAAAACTCTTGCAAACACGGATGTTCTGAGAAAATCTTCATCTGACAAGCCTCCAATGTCGCATCCCTCAACAGCCAAACCCTCCTCCTCTAAGATGCCAACCTCCTCCGCAATGCTTTTACCAGTCTCAACGCTGTCGCCAGTTATGATAACCGTCTTTATCCCCGCGCTCTTTGCTTCCACGATTGATTCAAGCACATCCTCTCTCGGAGGATCAATAATCGCCACAAACCCCAGATAAGTCAAATCCTTCTCCAAAAAATCCCTTTCACCCTGTGGCGGTAGCTCATCCAGATACCTGAATGCAAAGGAGATCACCCTGAACGCCGACGCCGAAAAAACGTCAGCCATATTCTCAGCAGAAGTTTTCTCCGCATCATTCAAGGCTTCCACTTTCTCCAAATCGTCTTTCGCGATGAAGCTGCAGAGAGATAGGATGGTCTCCGTGGCTCCCTTTGTAAATAGAACATACCTACCCTCATGTTTGAAAACACGGGTCATGCGTTTCAGCTTTGAATCAAAAGGAAAGCTGTATACCTCCTGAAAACCGGATTTGAATAGGTCTTCGTCAAGTCTTGACTTCCGGAACATAACCAGTATTGAAGCGTCACTAGCATCACCCAAAGCCCGGTATTTCACCTGTCCACCGTAGTCTGTAGTCTCCACCCTCTCTTCGATTATGGAGCTGTCATTGTTAAGCAAGCCTGATACAAGAAGCAGTTCAAGGCATGAGCCTGCCTTTATCTCAGCTTCGCCTCCGCCAAGGAAGTCAGGCTCCTTCTTGAGAAAGCTCAAGTCCATGTTTGAATCAACGGGCAGAATCTTGCCGTAAGGCTGGAAGCCGACGCCTGTAACACCATACAGCTTCACTTTCCTCTCAGTGGAAGGCAGGAGGATCCATTTCACCGTCATCTCATCCTTTGTTATGGTTCCCGTTTTGTCAGAGCAGATCACCGAGACCCGGCCGAGGCCTTCAACAGCATTTAGATCACGCACTATAATGCGGTGACCAGCCATCACCAAGACTCCTGTGACCAGTATGAGCGTCGTTAGTAGAGGAATGTTAATCGGCATAATACTCATGGCCATGATTAGGCCCCGGCTCACATCTGTTGCAAGCAGGTGCAGATTCAGCCCTCTGACGAAGGCGTATCTGAGACGAAGAATGAGGAAATCGTCTAGAAAGTAGATTGCAAGGTATGCTAAAACCGCTATTGTGAGGTATTTAGCAAGCTTGTTCACCTTTGTGCGCAGGAGGATCTCTCTGGTAACCTTCCCCATGTTAGACGATATTCTCCCAATCTGAGTGTCTTCCCCAATCTTTGTAACCAGCGCCGTTGCATAGCCTGTGTTCACATATGTGCCCAAGAATACATTATTCCTAATCCCCGAAAGCGTCCTGCACTCATCCACCTGTATAATGCCCGGATATTTTTCCACTTCCTCAGACTCGCCAGTTAGGGATGCTTCATTCACCCTGAGGTTTGACGCATCGATTATCCTTGCATCAGCAGGAACCTTGTCTCCCTCCCTCAGCCTTATTATATCTCCTGGAACTACTTGATCTGCTGGAATCTCTGTGAGCCTGCCCTCCCGAACTACCTTACTCTTGGGGGCTGAAAGCTCCTCTATGGCCTTGAGCCTCGTCTGAGCTCTTGTCTCCTGCACTAACGTGATAAAGATGTTGACTGCGATTATTGAAAGCCAGTAGATCACTCGTCCCCAGATCTCAGGCAGCAGAAAGAGGGCGAGGAGCGCCAAGACAACACTCACAATCAAGTAGATGTCTATAAGCCAGTTCAAGAAGGGCGCAACATACGTCTTGAATATGCTCTGCTTAACCTGAACTACATTTGGACCATAGATTCTGTGTCTCTCCTCAGCCTCCCTGTAAGTCAAGCCCTGCTTAAGATCTGTTCTGAGCTTCGTTGCCAATTCATCCAGCGTAAGTGTATACGTTTCAGAATTATCTTGTCTTGGCTCTTTCTCATCTGGGAGATGGGTAGACCTTTCCACTACATTTAGCCTCTATTCTCTTTCCTCATTTAGACGCAGACAATGTCATTCTGTATTCAATATCATCTCAAATTGTATAACGTTAGGAAAACACGGAGAATATAAGGCCTATCATAAGATTCCACTGAAATCCACCAATCCCATAGCAGCCTCAGAAGAAAAAGTTTCACAACACGGTACAGAAGATGGATCATACCGCTCTAGCTATAGCATCTACTATGGCTCGCTCACAACACTTCTTGATGGCAGTACATCTGTCTATTCCACTACACCTATAAGGCACGAGCGTTCCCAGATTTTAAAAAGATTAAAGAAGGGGTGAGAGCGGGTATGGGTATGTTTTCTAGAACTCCACTCTTCGTTACCATGATTATCCTATCTTCCATACTGGGATGTGTGGAAGGCTCAATTCTATGCTATGTATTCTCCCACAGCCCACTATACTTAGTACTTACACTTAGCTTCAGTCTTCTTCTGATCGGTAGCCTATTTTTCGTATATCTCCACTTCAAGAAAGTTAAACCCTATAGCTCGAATGGGGTAAAGCGGGCACAACCCTCCCGACGTTATTATAGGCTTCCATCACAACCTCAAGAGAATGACTCCCACGATAATACGATAGAGTAAACTTCTGCCGCCGAAAGCACTGCCGTAGCATGTCAAAACATGCCTTCCACGTCTTAGCCACAACAACTATCGCTGATGATGCTGATGTAGTACTGGCTCAGCTTGTTTTCCTTTAGACTATGTGAATCTCACCGCATAGAATTAAGGCTCCATTAACGGCGGGTCTGCATCTGTCCCTAAGAATTTAGTTTGACTAGGTAGAGTATTGTCAGGTGGACGGGATAGTACATGTAGTAGATGTATTTGGTCCATCTGGGGTAGATGGCATTTTCGCTGACTTCTCTCTCTATGTGTATGTAGCCAGTCTCATGAAGAAGTATAATTGGGAGGGCAAGTAGGGAGAATATCTGGATGTCTGAATCTAGCAGCGATGAAGCGCCGACCAGTATCAACGCTACAACGCCATATTTTGCATTTGCTCTGAGGAGACGCATACAAGCTATCCATAGGATGCCGTATAAGCCGTAGTCAAAGTTTAAGACTAGTGAGGCGAAGACTGGGATGAGGATGAGTATGGGGTTCATAAGGAAGAGGACGCCGAAGGAGAGTGTGAAGAATATATTCAGCATCTCGAACGGTGCATATCCTAAAGCAAGGTAAAAAGGAGCCTGAGATATAACCGCAAAAATGAGGAGTCTCATTAAGTAATTCTTCGGATTCCTTGTGGTCTCCATCCCTAAGACTAAGAGATAGCAGAATATGGGAAAGGCAAGCCTTCCAATAATCCGCAGAATTATGTATTCGGGATAAATGGCGGCTCCTATATGATCTACAGTCATCGTTGCTATTGCTATCCACTTCAATATCTCTCTTCCAACATCGAAGCGTTTCGCAGATACGATTCCGTTTTGAGAAGTCATATATTCCTCACAAGACCTTTGGCATAGTAACTGATGTTCCCTTTTTTCCAATTGAGTTAAAGTGTTATAAATTAGGCGGCTCTTAAGGATAAGCCTCCTCCAGAAACAGGTGTGAGAAAGAATATACTGAATGGATGAAAGAAGACGATGAATGCTTTTTAAGGAAGAAGTGTGTCAAGAAATGAATCTAACATTTCCTTACTCTAAGCGCTTAAGATGGGTAGCATGTTATGACTTCAAAAATGGAGAATACCCATGAAAACTTCTTCTGGATACTCTGCATCATGGGACTGTTCGCTATTCTAAGCTCAACAATGTCAAAGAACCCGGTTTTGAAGCCCTTCGCAACAAGCCTTGGAACACCACCAGAATTAATAGGCTTCGTAGCCTCAGCCTCAACAATCCCCGGGATACTCATCAGTCTTCCAGCAGCCTCCCTCTCAGACATATTCGGCAAGCGAAAAGTGCTTCTAGTGTCAACGTTCATCTTCGCATCAGCGCCATTCCTATACCTCCTAATAACCGAATGGTGGCAACTAATCATAGTACGCTTCTACCATGGCTTCGCAACAGCGATATTCGTGCCAGTCACCGAAGCCACCATAGTTGAACAGTTCCCAGCCAAACGAGGAGAAAGAATATCTCTGCTCAATTCAGCAACAGCCATAGGCCGAGGAATCGCACCCTTCCTAGGCGGATACATCCTGTTTCTCACAGGTTACAGCTTCGATACACTCTACTTAGCCGTAGGTATAGCTGGAGTAACATCCTTCATCATAGCCCTCCTCTTCTTGGCTGAAAGAAAGGGAACGACAGCCCAGACCGGAGATGACAAGAATGCAACTCGTAGAGTGTTTCAAGGATGGTATGAGCTTGCAAGAAACCGTGGAGTATTAGCCGTAAGTCTCATACAGGCAAGCCAATACTATGTCTATGGTGCAGTGGAATTCTTCCTCGTAGGCTACCTCACTGAAGTCGTGAAAATAGACGCGTTATCTATCGGCACAATCACTGGAAGTCAAGTAGTAGCCCTTATAATACTGAGACCGTTTATGGGAAGAATCTCAGACAAGATCGGCAGACAGATCCCAATAATCTTAGGTTCAACTATCAGCATTCTGGTGTTGTTAGCGTTTCCATTCACAACTCAATTTCCACTCTTAGCACTCCTTTCCATAGGTTACGGCCTCGGCTTTGCAATGGCGATCTCCTCAACGTCTCCATTAATTAGTGAATTAGTGCCTGCCAGCCTAGTGGGCGCATCAATGGGTTTCATCAGCACCATGATGGATGTTGGACAAACTCTAGGCCCAATCATAAGTGGATTAGTCCTCACAACAAGTCTGCGATATGTTGGCATCTTCTCCTCCTTCAGCCTGTTGATAATATTTTCCACAATAATATATGCTCTCTCAAAAACACATACACGATGAAATACTCAAAACCGATGCGGCCAGGATTCCCTAACAATTTATTACGACGACCATGACAAGTTGTAACAGCCGAATAATGTGGATGCTCATTCGCCATGACCTTTATAAACACTCCTCATTCAAACGTGAACATAGCAAAGGGGAACACGCTTCTTTAACTCGAAAAGAGGGAAAAATCGAAAGGGTTAATCTAGATTCGTCATCCAGCGCAGAATCAAGATAAACTGGAGCTCACGTCCTCCTTCTGAGAAAGAGGAGCATGCCGACGATAGCTAGTATCGATGTTACAGCACTATAGATGATTGCGATGGGTATGCTTGCATACTGCCACAATGCTCCAACAGTTGAGTTGGCTACTAATAATGCTGTTCTTTCTACAAGATAGTATACGCCGTAAGCTGTGCCTTTTAGCTCAGCAGGTGCATATCTTGGTACGATTGCTCCCTGGATAAGATCCATATGCCAAGGTATAATCCCAAGATGAGGGCAATAGGAAAGATGTAGAACTGATTAAGTGGCAATTCGATTGGTAAAGCTGATGTGAGGACTGCTATATCGCCTAAGAGAAGAACTTTTTTCCTACCTATTTTATCCGATAATATGCCTGCAGGAATAGCGACAACGGTTTGGGCTATATTTATAACTGCATATACCCTTGGGATTAAAGCTTCAAGCATCTCGATGCAAAGATGTATGTTAAAAATTTAATATCACTCTCTTTCTGAATTGAAATTGAAGATGCGATATGAACTTAGTTTGCTTGGAATTGATTAACTGAAAAAAGACCTTTATTGGTACTCATACCAATCGCCCTCTAAATCCCCTCAAGGCTAGCTATACTGTTAGGAAAGAGTCCCACTTGCTTCTTTGGTCTTGGTCTAATAGCATTGAAAATCCGAGTTATCACAAGTAATAAATAATGGAATATTTCCTAGCATGAATAACATATTGATGCGAGTTACTGGCGTAGTTATATCGGCGATTCAACAAATCCAGATAAGGCATGTTTTTGAGGATTTTTAATGAGCAATGTAGATAAGGCATCTAACTGGGCTTCGAGGAAGCTTGAGGATGTCATCAAACAGCTTGGAACAGATGTTGAGAAGGGATTGACATCCGGGGAAGCCAAGTCCAGACTTGAAAAATATGGTGAAAACGAACTGGAAGAAGAAGAGGAAGAAAGCTTCTTCGACGCTTTAAAAGAAGAAGCAAGAGAGCCTATGATTCTTCTCCTCTTATTCGTGGCAATTCTGTATAGTATCCTAGGTACCATACTTGACGCTTTGACCATCTTCGCGATAATCACAGTGATGGTGCTCTCAGAAGTCTACAACGAATGGAAAGCCGAACAAGGCGTAGAATCACTTAAGGAACTCGCGTCTCCAACCGCACTGGTGCTACGCGACGGAAAAATGGCAGAGATCCCCTCAACAGAAATCGTTCCAGGAGACATTCTTGAACTCAGCGTGGGAGAAAGAATATCCGCTGATGCCAGATTGATAAAGGCTTACGGCCTTCAACTCGACGAGTCAACGCTCACAGGCGAATCACTTCCAGTTTCGAAGGACACTGAAGCTGTCGTGCCTGAGACCGCTCAGACGACAGACTTAACAAACATGGTTCTGACAGGAACCCTGATAACGCAGGGTGAAGGCTTATGCGTCGTCACCCTAACAGGGAAGAACACTGAGTTGGGCCGGGTCTCCGAACTGGTCAAGGAGGTTGAGGCGCCTGAAACACCGCTTCAAGTGGCAATAGAAGACCTCTCGGAGGGTCTCATCATGATTGCAATCTTCTTCAGCGTGCTTATTCCTGTCCTAGGCATCTTACGGGGTCAGCCTATACAAACCATGATTCTAACAGGTCTCTCGCTCTCCTTCGCAGTCATCCCGGAAGAACTGCCAATAATCATCACGTTGGTTCTTGCAGTCAGCACATACAGCCTCTCCAAACAGAACGTCATCGTCAAACGGCTGAAAGCGTCTGAAACACTCGGTAGCGTCACAGTGATAGCGACAGATAAGACTGGGACACTGACTGAGAACACCATGAATACTGGGCACCTGTACATTGATGGTGAGCTCGTTCGACCTTCAAGATCCGCCTCTGAGAAGAGTCTTCTCTCCATAGGCGTTCTTGCAATGCGCGCTCAAACCATCCTTGAATACGAGAAGCTTCAGAATGTTAACCCCATGGGAGCAGCAATAATCACATCAGCTGAAAAAGCAGGATTAAACGTGAACGAGCTACGCAACTACACACTCATAGACGAGTTCAGCTTTGACAACAAAAGCAAGATGGCTTCATACGTGTATGATACAGGAAACGGTAAAGTCATCTACGCAGCCGGAGCACTCGAAGCCATAATGGAAAAATCATCCAAAATCCTTGCAAAGGGAAAAGAAGTTCAGCTAACCGACTCTGACCGAGCGAAGATAACAGAAACAATAGCGAAAGTAGCCTCCAACGGCGAGCGAACACTCGCATTTGCATACCGCACCATTGGAAAAGATGAGAAAAGAGAAAGCTTCGTAAGAGATTTCGTCTTCGCCGGAATGGTCAGCTTCTTGGATCCACCGAGAGCCAAGGTTAAGGATGTTGTTGCAATGTGCAAGGAAGCTGGGATAAGAATTATCATGCTGACCGGTGACCACCCAGGGACAGCTAGAGCCATAGCAACGCAGATAGGCATGACTGACAGTGGTAACCTGCTTACGGGAGATAAGATCATGTCAATGAATGACGACCAACTCAAAGAGGCGCTCAAGACCACTTCGATCTTCGCAAGAATCACTCCTGAACATAAGCTGAGGATAGTAAAGCTTCTCAAAGACATGGGACAGATAGTCGCAGTAACTGGCGATGGGGTCAACGATGCACCAGCTCTCAAGGAGGCAGCGATAGGCATATCCATGGGTATGAAAGGCACAGACGCAGCCAGAGAAGCTTCAGATATGGTTCTTACAGACGATAACTTCGTATCCATCGGAAGCGTCGTCCGAGAGGGACGCAAGATTTTCGACAACCTAAAGAAGGGGATTCGATACTACCTTGCAGTCAAAGTGGCCTTAGTCCTAATATTTCTCCTACCGATCATTCTAAACGTGCCACTACCATTCGCACCGATACAGATAATCCTGCTGGAGATGTTCATGGACATCGCAGCCTCGAGCGGTTTCGTCGCCGAAGGCATAGAGCCAAACACTATGAAACGCCCGCCTAAAGACCCAAAAGAGAAGATATTGAACAAGCCAACACTGATAGCTATCTTCGCAGGCGCAGGATGTCTCTTCGTAGCCGTTTCCCTA
>Ga0172366_10004552_pt1 | contig 10917 bp, 13 predicted proteins | sample LakKivSesite69cm_FD_114533 | JGI IMG/M metagenome (GOLD analysis project Ga0172366, IMG submission 114533) | Sediment microbial communities from Lake Kivu, Rwanda - Sediment site 69cm | ecosystem: Environmental > Aquatic > Freshwater > Lake > Sediment | place: Rwanda: Western Province, Lake...
ATAAAACTTTACCCCAACCAAACCAACCACAAACTTCAACGAGGTGCGGAAAGGTTATAGCTGAACCAAGAATATTCGGTGCTATCGAACTTCATTTTCTTCCAATGCAGAACAAGTTAGAAGCGTTAGCAACACCGTACTCTCTCATCCTTTCTTTCAGTTTTTCGCCTTCTTTTCTCAAACGTTCTAGTACCCGCAAGTCCACTTGCTTGTCTAGACGACGAAGATTATCGTCAATCTCTTTAGCGAATTGGTCGATAGTGACTTCTCCTTTTCCTTCGATGCAATCAAACTTCTCATCACAGATTAAGCATCGAACAGCGTATGTGGACACGTAAGTCTGAAGTTTTGCTAACTGCAGGCTGTTCATGATATCCTTGATTTTCTGTTCAGTAAAGGTCTTGCGATGAACAATACCCAGCAGGGAGTCGATTTCGGAATACCAATGATGTCGAAGTATATCAGTTCTTTGAGCTTCGCTCTGTTCCCCATCGCTGAACTCTTCCTGAACAAGGAAATATCCATCAGGCTTCAGTACACGTTTTGTCTCAGCGAGAACTCTGTCGACATTTTCAAAATGATGCAATGAATAACCTGTGCAGACTATGTCAAAGGAATTGTCTTCAAACTTCAGATGCTCAGCATCCATCTCTAGAAATTCCACAGGCTTTCCTTCAAATCGTTTCTTTGCAGATTCCAAATCCTTCACCGAAATATCAATCCCGATAAAACTATCATAGTCCTTCAGCATTTTCATAAGGGTGTTGATGAAGTCACCAGAGCCTGTGGCTACATCTAATATTCTTCCACCAGAAATTTCTCCAAGTCTCTTTCTTATTTCGAAGGCACCAGACGTCCTCAACTTCTCTGGCAAACTCTCCATAGAGCAACCTCATTTTCAGACATTCGTTAGTCAAAGATACGTCTTGCCTGATTTGAGTTTTTAGGATAAAACTTTACCCCAAAAACAACGTGCGCTCTCCAACTAGATTGCGTATCCTTTCATTCCGATTTTTGCGACACGATATAGAACAGCATGAGAAATCTTTTCCTCGATGTCTTTCTGCGCCCCCCAAGTAACTCCCAAGATAGATGCTCCACCAGAACCAACAATAACCACTTCATAGCAATCCGAATCAGTCTGATAAACAAACATTGAACCAGAAACCGTATTTTGAACCCTAAAGTAAAAACCCTCAAAAACAAAAAAGCCAATTTTCCTGCCGCCAACCTCTTTCACAATGTTTGCTCTGCATATATCCCAATCGCCAGAACCACCCCTAGAAAGAAACTGAAACAGCTCATCTATCTTATTGCCCTCAATTCTTAATTTCCTCATACCCGCCCCTTCTCACCAAATAGCAAAAAGATGGATAAATCAGTTCTGCCCGAAAACTAACAAAAAATTCTCCCAATTTACCATACACACCACAAACACAAGCAAGCTAAGTGCTCCTAGGGAATCCAGCTATTAAGAATGCAATAAAAATCTTTCATCAGAACAAATGGGCATTAATGCGTCCTAACACCAAGTGTGTTGGTTGGATAAAACTTTACTCTCACACCATCTTACGATTTGTTCTTTAGGTTCTGCTACAAGTTTTTTGTTTTTTCAGAAGGTTTAACATGGTTGTTGATATGAAATAGAAAATGCTTTATAGCATAAGCTACGAATTAACCCAGAGGTGAACAAAAATGGCTCAACCAAAATTTGAGGTATACCAAGACAAAGCTGGAAAGTGGCGATGGAGATTTAGAGCATCAAACAGCAAAATAATAGCTGACAGCGGCGAAGGCTACAAAGACAAAAACGATTGTTTACATGGAATAGACCTGAAATTTCAAACAAGCAAGCAACAACCCTAATCTGAATAAAACTTTACCCTCTAAACAAACCAATTCATTTCGTTCCACGAATACGCTTCTTCTCTTCCTCAAGACGCTTTTCAACGTTCCCAACTGCCTTCACTATTCTTCTCGGTTTCCTGCGTCTCCCCTTTTTCCTATTCTTGCTCAACCTCTTAACCTTCTTCTCCAGCTTCCTTCTCCGCCTTCTGCTTTCCTCACTCTGATTCTGCCGTCGCCTAAGCCATTCATAAACGTAACCCCACCCCGCGTCAGAAGACAAAAACACATACCCAATATCTACTTACCAAGAAAAGCCATATAAATTTGTCCATCAAATCGACTTAACTAATTCTGCAACTTTTTCCTTAATCTGCTCATACACTTTCCAAGCATCTTCTCTATCCATAAAGTACGGGTCTTCAACATTCCAAACAACAATCCTATCTCCACATTCTGGACACATGCTCAACACGTAATCTCTATGCCTATCCTCCATAGCCACAATAATATCATAATCCATAAGCCGCTTGCCATCTAACCTTTCAGGCTCCCTCTTTAAATACTGCTCTGCATTTTCCTCTCTCAAAAACTCTTTTATCTCCTCTGCAATGGGAATAGCCACATGTATTCCAGCAGAATCCCCACTCCAATCAGATCTAGCCTTCCGCAGCAAAGCCTCAGCCAACGGACTCCTATGCGCATTCCCAGAACACACAAACAAAACCCTCATGGCTAATCACCCTACATACTCAAATCAAAGACTAATAAACCCTCCATCATACATGTGCCGAAAACAAAAGCAAAAACTTATGGTTCCACCATTATCGGATGAACCAACTGGTGACAATGAGGACACTGCACCAGCCCTTTATCTTGCGTGGCTCTCCAACGTTTTTTACAAAACGGACACTGAAACAAAACCATTTCTCCAGCAAGATAAAACCACTGCCGACTCAAAACCCAAACAACCACCCCAACAACCATTAGCGTTGCTCCTAAAATTGTCAAATACGCCAACTTGAACTCGATGCCTGGAATAAAATTAAGCTGCTGCGACCAAATAAGCGTCCAAAAAGTTGAAACAGGGTCTTGAGACTGAGAAAACTCCTGCCACGTTTTCCACAGCACTATTATCAGCGCTACTAATCCAGTTAGAAAGAGTATTAAACTAAGTGCGTAGCCAGACTTTTGTCTACGAAGTATTCTCTTCATTCTTTGCTCTTCCTAGTTTCGGTTTACAAGTTTATCCTATTTAGATTTATGAAGCAACAATAAACATACACTCTGCTGAGACTAGCCGCTCCCTTACATGGATTGAACTCTGACATCTAGCTTTGCGAAGTAGTTTTTCATCAGCAACTTTTTTGCTGTCATCACAGCCGGAATATTCCATTCCCTGCTCGTATTCATCATCTGAAAGCTCATGGATGATAGTGCCTTTCAGAATATATGCTTATCATCACAAACCTTTTATTCCTGAACCAGCCGTATACGTTGCGCTATCTAACAAACAGGTGACAAACATGAAAGCCAAGTTTACTTACGTTGGAATAAGAGTGACAAACGTGCAAAAATCCATCGACTTCTACACAAAACTCCTCGGCATGAAAGTCATAAACAGAGGTAAGATTGAGCAAACAAAAGGTGAAACCATTGCACTGCAAAGCCAAGAAGGCGGCTTCATACTAGAATTAAACTATTACGAAAAAGACAGCCCATTCAACACTCCCTACAATGCTGGCGAAGGATTGGACCACTTAGCCTTCAAAGTGGACGACCTCGACAAAGCTCTAGAAGAAGCCCGAAAAGCAGGACACCGCGTAATTTTGGAAATGAAATCTGAAGAAGGCAGATGGGCTTACATAGAAGGCCCAGACGGAATCTGGATAGAAGTCTTCTAAAAACATTAACTAAATCACTATTCTAGTCCATTTTTGATGATTTTTCTAAGCATATTAAGCGAAGTTATCGTCGCATCTGGAATAATATTCTCTTCTCTCAAGCTGCCAAACTTTCTTGAAAGATATACAAGTGACGTAGGGTCAGACTCCGCTATTTTATCTCGTCCTAAATCACACGAAAAATATATGGCTTGAAAACCAGCGTTTTTTGCACCCCACACATCGCTTTTCAAATTATCACCAACATGAGCCACGTCGCAGGGCTTCACCTTAAGCTTCTCAGCGGTCAGATGGAATATTCTGGGATCAGGCTTGCGAACACCCACTTCATCAGAAAAGATCATAGCATCAAAATATTCCGCTACACCTTGATCCTCAAGGAATCTTCGCAACCCAAATCCAGGTGTCAACCCAACATTACATATAAGCCCAACGAACATATTTTGGCTCTTCAACCATTTCAAAACTTTATTCGCATCAGGGTTCAAGTAAGGAGGAACCTCAAAGAATCCAGAAACATAAGCAGAGCTTAATGAGCTTATCCATTCATCTCTTACAGCAACGGAACCTCCAAACAAGTATTCCACGAAAAGTCGGATCTGATCTAAATGAGTGACATCTCTATTAGTATCCCAAACTTTCAAAAGCGAAGAAATCATCTTCTTGAGAGCAGAATTAGTCTTTTCAACGGAAACCTCAACTTCAAGCGTTTTGAAAGCTTCCGCGAGATTTCGACATCGAGCGTATGATCTTCTTGCACTATAACCATCTCTTTCAAAAAGCAAAGTCTCCCAAAGATCAAACGTCACAGCTTTAACACATTGCTCATGGAGGCCTTTTCTGTGCATACTGATACCTTCGCGGCTTTCCCTCTCTCGTTAATACACCATCTTTCACCAAATCTATTAACGCATGGGCTACTGCTGTACGATCATAGTGAAAACCACGCCTTGCCATCTCGCTGTGCACTTCGCTTAAGCCCTTAGCCTCTGAGAACCAGCCCTCTTCCCACAGTTTCTGTATTATGCCTTTGCATGTTTCCGCACGTGGCGGTGCTGCAGCCCTTTCGCTTATCAACGGCGATTCTTTCAGTTTTTCTGTTACTGTGGATAGGATTTTGTCCACTGTTGCTTGTAGCTGGTCTTCTTGGCATTCTATTTCGAATTCTATTTCGCCTACTTTCATTTTTACTCGTATTGGCGGTTTTGTGTTTGTTTCTGTCATTTTTTCGCCTTGTTGTTTATTGTGTTGCACATCTTGTTCATGCACAACACTTAAATATGTCTTTCCCAAACTATTGGCTATTGGTGAATCATAGTGATTGAACAATACACTATACAAACAACACCAAAATATAACTTTCCACAACCCACCATCGACACAACATTACCCCAACGCCTAACAGAACTAAGCCTCCACTCACTAAAACACGCCCAAAACCAGCCCATTCAACTAAATCAACAACTTTTTCAACAAACCTGCAACAGCCTAGAACCGCAACCGCAAGCTCTTCAACTTAAAATGCAGCCAATACCCCTACAGGCTAGGCATGAAGAAACCATAGTTGCTGCAGTAGACACGTCAAGCATGAAAATCGGCGAAACCGCCACAGGCACACTAATCGCCGTCAGAGGCGCAAACGTCTGGAAACAAAACAAAAGCTACCACTACATACGCCTAGGTCCATTCGTGTTTCACATAACAGAGGAAAACAAACGCGAAGTCTACAACACGCTACAAACAGCATATTTTAACACCCAACGTGAACAAAACCATCAAAACACGCCAAATCTTTTGCAGATGCCAACACGCATAGCAAGCCTTCTAGAACGATGGCTCCAAACAATGCTCACAAAAACAATGAACAATGGATTAGTCCTATTCGACGGCTCACTAACCAGCGGAACTGCAGACACGCCAACACCGCTCATGAAAGAAATTTTAGAAACAGCCAGAAAAAGACAAATCGTTGTTTTAGCCTTTTCAAAAATGACAAGCCTAAGATTCAACGGACACATCATAACAGACATTCCGCTCAACCATAACCCGCCTTACATGCTTGAAACAGCAGGTTTGAAAACAAAGCCGCCAATCGTTTTGTTAGGCGACATCTACGTGGCAAGACTAACCAAAGGAAACTACGCATTTAGAATGGACATTGACAAGCAAGTTGTTCCAGAACAGAGAATTGAGGCGGTTGAAAAACTTTTGGGAAACGACCTGCTTTCACAAAGCTATCCAGAAACCCTACGCCTAGCACATATTCTATGCACTTTCACGGCAAACGAAGTCATAGCCATGCAACATTTCACAGCACAAGCATACGGGCTTAAAATGGTTAACAGACCAGACATGCATAGACTTCTGTTTGGACCTTTTGGCAAAGGAGACGTAAACGCATGAAACTGTACAAGAAGGAGGGCAATATTATTCAAATCTTAAGCTTCCAAAACGAAACCGCAGAAAAAGGCGACTATTTGCTCGTTGAAGATGCTGATGCTGGAAAAGCCCTAATAGCGCAAGTAATTGACGTGCAATTTGCAAGCATCCCAGGCATTTTAGAAGAATTGCTTCGCAGCCTACCAGATGGTGGAGAATTGATCCAAGGCGAAGACTTTGACCCGTTGGAAATTGCACCGCATATCACGTATATTCAGGATGCAAGCTTGCTTGTTTGCAAGATTCGGGCAACTGTGGAAAATGAGAGTTTGATTCCGAGCAGTTCGTGGCTTCCATCACGTTCGCAGTCGGCAATAAAGAAGCTTCCAATTCCAGCATTAATCAAACTTGCCAAAATTGACGGAAAACTTCCAATAATCTTGGGCGGGACAAAAGATTCCTCGCTTCTAACGATAGACGCCACATCGCTTGATGGAAGATTAAACATAATAACTGGGAAAAAAGAAACTGGCAAATCGCATTTGTCTAAGCTTTTGATGCTTAATTTGGTTGGTTACAAGGCGTCGGTTGTAGTTTTTGATTTGAACGGTGAATACCTAAGCTTGGGGATGACTGCAGACGGAAAGAGAAATGCTTACCATGATAAAATCCACATTTTAACGCCTTCTCAGAACTTCAAAGTGGCTCTAAAACAGTTAAACCTGCACGTTTTGCTGGAAATCCTTATTCATGCACTTCATTTGCCTGGCACGTCTGCCCGCGAGTTTAGACGCATATGGCAGTCGCTAAAAGAAAAAGACATGCTTAACATGCACGAGCTAGGCGAAGCCATACGCAATTGCCACTGCAACCAGCATGTTCGTGATGCGTTGTTTTCGCGTTATTACGCTTTGGTTAATTCACACTTTTTCACTGACAACGTTGCAGAAGCCACGCTTCTGGAAGAATGTTTATTTAAGGCAAAAGAGCGAGGCGGAGCCATCATAGTGAACTTGCGAAACACTTCGTCGATAGACCGTCAAATAGTTGTTGAATATTTGCTTGCAAAGTTTGTTGAACTTTTAACGGACAGTAGGCTTAAGGCGATTTTTCTCTTTGCTGAAGAAGCGCATTTGTATTTGCGTGAAACTTATTGGGATGACATTGTTACACGTATGCGACATTTTGGGATTTTTACGACGTTTATAACTAATCAGCCTGACACTGTTCGGGAGAATATTTACCGTCAAGCAGACAACATTTTCTTGTTCAATTTTACGAATGAGCATGATTTGGAGGTTGTTTCGCGGGCTGCACGTGTGGATGCGGAAACAGTGAAGTCTATTGCCAGAGATTTGCCACCGCATTACTGTCTTGGGCTTGGACGGGTTGTGAGAGATTTTCCGATGGTTGTAAAGGTTAAGGCTTTAGACGTAAAAACAATGGGAGAAACAAGACTATTCTTCAAAGACACAAATTAAGCTATTCATTAAACTTGCATGCTCTACGGGGACTCTTTTTTCTGAGCACAGTCGAAACGTTGGAAGAGTGAGCTTTTTTATGTTACCCGAGGTCACCTTTGACAATATGACAAGGTTAATATATATCTTCTTTAAGAGAATTCGGAATCCGATTAGGATAAGGAGAGATTGAAATGAATAAATGGATTAAAATCGGTTCAATCTTGGCGATGCTGGTCTTGGCGAGTTCGGCTTTATACTTCTATTCTCGAAATGCTAACTTAAACAGTGACGTATATGCTGAAAGCAGTCAGGAAATATCTCTAACAAAACCGGCCTTTTTAGCAGGAGGAGAAGCTGCAACCTATCTTGAACAGGAAGCTGGAATGGCATACTATGTCAACACAACTGGTTCCTTAAACTTGAACACAGCAAAAAACGCTATGTGGAATGTTGAAAACATCACTTCCGATTATGTCATTGGTTCACTTAAGTGGGGCAGTATTTCCAGTGATGACTACCCACACTGTTTTGTCCATAAGGATGGTTGGATAGTGGTTTACTATCTCAAGATAAACCTTGCAAATCCAAGTACAACAGGCTGGTTAGGCAAAATAATAGACTGGAGCGATCGAGACCCAGTCAGTGATCCAATAACAAGCAACCTTCTCTACGATGGGCTATACTACATTGCAACGCAGACTATGGGCATCTCCATAACCAACGCAAAATACTATCACTTCCAATATCCAACTGCAACAAAGCTCTTATTCGCTATAAAGCATGCTGGGAACGGACAAACAGCCACGTTTAACATTCAACTGCCTGATACTCTGACAATATATGAACGCTCATGGTCCTGTTACAACGGGCCAGGTGGATCATATACTTTCAAGATTGACACTAATACAATAAGCAGCGGTAGCGGCAGACATTATGGTGGTACTGAGATAACTGAAGGCATTCTTGGCTCGGGTACTCACACTGTTAGCATTTCAGCAAGTGATAGCATTTATGGCAACGATGCTTACGTCTGCCTTATACTGCTCTATAGTTAGGTTCAGTCTCTAAACGGGAAGTGAATAGACTTGAACAAGGATTCACTTGCTTACCTATGCATGGCTTTACTACTGATCACTAGCATTGCTTCTCTAGCAACACACTTGCCAAGTATCGCCAATGCGCAAGACGACGAAATAATACTCGAAGACACAGACTTCAACTCAACCAGCACCCTTCAATACCCCCAAAATCTGCCTACAGAGGATATTACAAGGATAGTCATCGAATATGCAGACTTCACTATTACAAAAGAAGTTCAGGGACCTGAAAGCATGCCATCCCCGCTGCTTTCGCGAATTGTTATAGAGTATGCAGATGCGGCTATCCAAGTCGATGTGCAACCCCCTCAAGGCAAACCCAACCCAGACATTTCCAGAATAGTGATTGAATACGCAGATTATGCAAACATCGTTGATATGTCTAACTACTATTTAGGTCCACAGCCCACAGGTGAAAATGATACTAGCCCGCCTGAAATCGGCATTTTAACGCGTACGCCCGAAGACGATGTTCTCGAGTATCAGGACGTAACAGTTTCAGTTAACATCACAGACTTTGACGGAGGAGTAAAGAACGCAACTTTGCAGTACACTCTTAACAATGGCACAGATTGGATTAGTATACCCATGACGCTTAACCTGTCAGGCTACAGCAACTCGCTTTCAGTATCCTATTACTGCACAATTTCTGGACAACCCTATTGCACATGGGTGTACTTTAGAGTAGTTGCCTATGACTATGCATGGAACGTTGCAAGCAGAGATGGAGAGTCACCATACTGCCCGTACCATGTTGTGCCAGAGTTTCCATCAATTACACTAACGCTGATGTTTATAATCGCGTCTTTGCTCGTAACTGCTTTGGCAAAAAACATGCAACGTCGGAGATCAAGCATAACCTCTTAGCAGAGACTAAGAAGATCCAAACATTCCCACTTTCTTTCTTATTCTCTTGAAAACATAGAAAAAACGATGCCTCTTAAACGCACGAATCAAGCTCTTCCAATTTCTGCCTATTCCTCTGGAAGAATGCTCTGAAGGTTTTTGTTAAGTCGTATTTTTCCACTTCGCCAAGTGTGACCCATCTGAATTCCTTCACATCGCTCATGGCTTTCACTTTTCCACCTTTGAGCTCGACAGAATAGTCTATTATGGGATAACACGTCTTGTCACAAGCGGAATTTTTGTTGAATAAAAAGGGGGATGATTGAGGTTTATTTTTGGGTTTCTATGGCTATGGGTCTTCTAGCGGAGGTATTCCGAATTTCTTGCCGTAGTTGGTAAGCAATTGGACAGCATCGTATAAACCTACGTGGCACAAGTCATATGGATCTATGTCTGCTCCTGGGAACCAGTTTGTCGGTATTGGACATGTGTCTCCACGTGCGCAGTAGGCTTTCAAAAGTGCAACAGCATCGTACAGGTTCACTTGATAATAGCCGCTGCGAGGATATGGACCTGCAACCCAATACCACGTCCAATCGATTTCGCCAAGCGGTGGTTTCCCTAAGAAGTGGCTGTCTACACAGTTCAAGATTGCCCATCCACCTACACTTGGGGAGATATCTACTACGTAGTAAAGTCCAGTGCTGTACATTGTTTGTTGCCATGGGAGGTTGGCTAGGTAGTAGCCGTGTGGGTCAAGATCTGGAGTCCAATACCAAAACACTACCCATTCGCCTAGGTCTAGCGGTCTCAACCAGTGAATTTCGTTATGACAGTAATCTGGTGCACCTGTAGCAAAGACCTCATAGTCAACACCTTCAATCAAAGGCTGTCCTTCTGGATATTTGGTGGCGTTTATGATTTGTACGATTGAGGGACATGACAGTCTGTCTTTGTCGCTGGGAACCCGTGGCTCAACAATAGGCAACTCACACATACTTGGCTCACAGAGCAAGTCTAAAAGCGCGTGTTTCTTCAGAAAAGGCATATCCAAGCCTATCGCATATTTGTGGAACATGCTTAACGAGCCAAAGTAGACTTCAATCGTGAAGTCGTCTACGATTTTAGTGTGGTGAACGTCTTTCACACAGCTCCAATATGGACTGTCAGAGAAGTTGTAGAGGTACCATATGCTGAATTCAACGTCGTGCGCTGTGAACTTTTGAACTGCCTCGCCTGTGAGAGGCGCATGCCACCACACGTCTTTCCTAATATAGTAGGTAACTTTTGTCTTGTTCTCGCCGTCTTGCGGGTCAAACCATGTCGTTTCATACCAGTCTTGAGCAATCCAAGGCTGATCAATAGCAAGGTTATACGGGTTCA
>Ga0172366_10004555_pt1 | contig 10915 bp, 7 predicted proteins | sample LakKivSesite69cm_FD_114533 | JGI IMG/M metagenome (GOLD analysis project Ga0172366, IMG submission 114533) | Sediment microbial communities from Lake Kivu, Rwanda - Sediment site 69cm | ecosystem: Environmental > Aquatic > Freshwater > Lake > Sediment | place: Rwanda: Western Province, Lake Kivu...
GCATCCGCAGGACGTAATAGACCAGGCCCAGTACGGCGGGTCGGCGTCCGGCACGCTCCTCGGCCCGGCTGGATACAAGCTGGTTCACCACTGCGAGAATGGCCGCTCCGCTTATACTTTCTGTATGTGCCCCGGCGGAGAGGTAATCGCCTGCTCGTCCGAAGCCGGGGCCATAGTAACAAACGGCATGAGCTTTTATTCTCGAAATCGTCCTAATGCAAACAGCGCGCTGCTTGCGGACATCGATGTCCGAGATTTCGAAAGCACATGCCCTCTTGCCGGCATCGATTTCCAGCGAAAATGGGAGCGGAAGGCCTTTGAGACGGGCGGCAATAATTACTTCGCACCCGTCCAGCTTGTTGGTGATTTTCTTGCCGGCCGGCCTTCCCGTTCATTTGGCAGGGTAGTGCCGTCTTACAGGCCCGGAACCACGCCGTGCGACCTCGAAGAATGCCTGCCCGGATTCGTGGTCGAGACACTCCGGCTGGCGATTCCACAGATGGACAGGAAACTCAAAGGCTTCTCGATGAACGATGCGGTTATGACCGCGGTGGAATCGAGAAGCTCCTCGCCGATAAGAATTATCCGGGACCAGACCTTCCAAAGCCCTGCTCTCGAAGGCCTGTACCCGGCCGGTGAAGGCGCGGGCTATGCCGGCGGAATAATCTCCTCTACCGTCGATGGTATCAAGATAGCCGAAGCGATATGCGGCAGGACGTTGAAAATGACCTGATAAACTCATGCCTCCCGAAAAAGCAGAGAATTACATCCCGGTTGTCAAAGATCTGCAAGACCAATTTGAGTTAAAGGTCATCAAAAACAAATTGTAAATATGAGCATGATGAACTGGATTCACGCTTTCGAGGTAATGCCGTTTCTAATTCATCAGCAGCCAATAAGTCGAATTGGTATAACCCCTCAGACCTTGTCAAGGCGGCATGAGATTGCCGCGTATGGACGGCGGTCACTCGCCCGTTTCCTTCTTCAGCGGCGTGATCCAGAGATAGACGGTGTGCTCAAACGGGTCTTCACTGGAGAACATGGTAATAACCTTATCCGGCCTGATTCGGCCCATTGCGAAGTTGTGGGAGACGATCCTGGAGCCTGGTTTAAGCTTCTCCAACTGGGGAATCAGCTTGGCGTTCAGACTTGAAAGCAGGAACAGAGTAATGACGTCCGCCTTGCTCAGGTCAAGCGTAAAGATGTCCTTCTGTTCGATTTTAACAAGATGCTCGACGTTGTTCTTTTGAACATTTTCCAGCGACTCTTCCACTCGCCGCGGGTCTATATCGAAACCGACCGCCCTGCATCCGTATCTCCTGGCGGCAGTCACGACAATTCGACCGTCTCCGCAGCCCAGGTCGTACACCACGTCGTCCTTTTTGACTTGCGCCAGCTCCAGCATTTTGTCCACAATATCCTGGGGCGTGGGAACAAATATCACATCCACGGCATTGTATGTTACGCCTTCGACGTTTATTGCCGGAGACTCCGGCAGGACAATATTGCCCTCATTTTCCGCGTGCACATTAGTCCATTCCGGCCCCGGCGTATCAAGCGACAGCGTCAATTCGGCCTTAACTGGAATTGTCGAACCAGGCTCGCTGCCAAGGGCTTTAAGCAGACGCGCATAAATGACTTCGTCCGATAGTGTCAGCAGCTTCTTGGTTTTCGGAGGTACCGTGACGTTATCGAGAACGGTTGCCGTGAGAAAAGTACGGCCTTCGTTCAAGAGGGCGTAGCGTAAACGCTGTACCGGCAGACTGACAGGATAAGGATTGTCAATCTCGACGTCGAAAAGCAACGTGGCGTAGTCCAGCGCAACACTCCCAATCCGCATAGTCTCCAGCCGAGCCACAGGCTCCCGGTCGCATTGAATATCACGTGTAGTCTCACAGCCTGCAAAAAAAGCTGCTGTCGATACTGCAAAAAGAATCAGACGCTGTTTAACCGTCATGGCTGCGACTCCTTTCGACGTAGTTTAATCCGGGACTTCCCAAATCCATAATGTTGCAACATCACCACTTGCGATTACTACAGCCGCTGTTTTTTAATCTTCCCGGTCCTGAACCTGGGGTTGGTCATCGCCGGCCGGAGATGTTACCACCTCATCGTAAGGTCGTTGTTTTTGAAGTTGCAGCGGCGAGGGTTTTTCCCTCGTGAATTTTACTCCTCTGCCGGTTACAATTTCTTTTTGCTCGCTCACAAAATCAACGTACTGCAGCAATGCCCAGGCGCTGTTGTCCCATCGCATCTGATAGCCTCTCTGGTGTGCCTGTTTTTCCATCATGAGGCGTTTCTCCTGGTTGAATACGACGTAGTCGAGGGCAATCGCGATCTGCTCTATGGACGCCTCCCCCGGATCGACCAGAATCCCCCGCGCGAACCGGCCAATAATCAGACCTTCGGGGCATCGTTTATTCGAGTGAATAAGCTCCCGGGCGTACATGAACTTCGTGGCTATGGCGACCCTGCCCGAACCAAGCGTATCGGCAAGGATACCGCTCGATATCTGCTGCATGTTAAGATACGGCAGGACCATAACGTTGGTGGCCCCGTAGAGCTCGACCAGCATGGTTTCATCGAGAAAGACGTCGAGGAACACGATGTCGTACTTATCGAAGTCCACTCCCTGCAGGTCCTTGACTTTGCAAAAGTTGAGTTTCGCATCTTCCAGGGCCTTAGTCACCATGGCCTGATATTGAAGGTAGGCCTGTCCCCCTTCGGCCTTGATGAATTCCGGGTGACATTGGCCGGCAATCAGATAGACTATGCAAGCTCGTTGTTCCTCGGTGCAGGACTCGGCCAGAAATCTGCCGTATGCCCTTATACTGTATTGTACTCCTTTGTCCGGCGACAGCAGGCCGAGTGTGGTAATCAAAAAACGGTTCTCAAGCCCGTGCTTGCGCTTGATTTCGAGCCGGTCAAACTGTGAGGGGTCCTGCATCCGGATTCCATGGTCGATGTGTTTCAGCTTGCTGTGGGCGATCCCGTAGGCAGGTGATTCGAGAATGTGAATCGCGCTTTCGGTCGTCACGATCAGCCCGTCGCTTGATTCGGCCAGCTCCTGCAGGACTTTTCTTTGATGCTCGTCCGGATTATCGAGCACCGTGTGAAGGTAAACAAGTGTGATCAGGCCGTTTGCAGTGAATGTCCTGGCCATTTTAATAAAGTTCGTACCCTGACCATCATTGCCGTTGTCGTCCGGGTCCAGGCCGTACTCGTGCTGCAAAAGGACGATGGTGGGATTTGAGCTCTCTTTTGCACGATTGATAATGTGAGTGGTTGTATCGCGCCAGGATACGGGATTGTACTGGTCGATCGTCAGGTCAACGGGAATGTTATATCTGCCGCTGCCGTTGTCAACGGCGGCAATTCTGATATTTCCGATTTCAGCCGTGAAGTGTTCCAGCGCGGTCGCCAGGTCGCGCGAGAACGTCCCGATACCGCATTTACGCGGCGGATACGTGCTGACCATACGAATGTTATACGGCATAACAATTCACTCCTGTAATGTCACCGGCGCGGAAGAAATCTGTTTATTACACTATTGCCGCCAGAGCGCCTTTGACGTATCCGACCGACTCTGCCAGACCCGCCAACGGGTCTTTGGCGTCCTTTTCGTATTCGAACGAAACGATGCCGTCGTACTCGATATTTATCAGCGTCTTAAGGAGCCTGGGGATATCGATCACGCCGCGTCCGACCTCTACGGCATGACCATTCGCAGTCGCTTCCGAAACATCCTTTATATGCACGTCCAATAGCCTGTCGGCATACTTCCTGGCCGAGACAGCCGGATCGATTCCGGCACGCATCGTATGGCCGATATCGTTGCACAGCCCGATTCTTTTGTCCAGGTCCTTGATTTTCTCGTAGGCGATATCCGGCGTCGGATACACTTTATCCGTCGGCCCGTGATTATGAATGGCCACTTTGATGTCATACTGCCGAACCTTCTCGTTTACCAGCGGCAGCAATTCCGGCTGTGGCACTCCGACAATAACTTTCATCCCGGCGGCTTTTGCGTAATCGAAAGCATCGCTCACGTGCTTTTCGTTTCGCATATAGATAACGCCGCCGCCGTATAGGATAAGCCCGGCGTCTTTGACTTTCTGCACCGTGGTCTCAATCTGTGCCGGCGTGCTGTCCATCGGAAGGTGGATGTCCTTGAAACAAATGTATTTCAGGCCGACCCGCCTGGTCATCGCCAGCGTATCTTCAAGATTGAATTCCCTTAATGTGTACGAAGCCAGACCCAGCTCGAACTTCGTCTTGCTTGTCCGCCCCTTATCGGCACTGCCGACCTGTGCGGAGCAGCGACCAACCTCGGCCAGCGAGATCGCTCCAACACTCACAACCTGTAAAAATCGCCTTCTGCCCTGTTCTTTTTCTGTCATCGCAACATTTCTCCTTCTTGATTCTCGATCCTCTCTGCTCGACGAATATCGAGCACCTAGTATCGAGCATGGAACAGGATATAGCAAATCCTTTTCATTTGCAAGGAAATTCGCGTTGCCGAACTGAGGGTCTTTTAGTATTATAGCGTTTTAAGAGCAGGCGCAAACGATATGGCCGTTTATGGAGAAACGATGTCTTTTCGTTCCCGGTGTCTTCCCGGAAACGATGTCTTTTCGTTCCCGGCACCTTCCCTGAAAGGCAGGCAAGAGCAATTGAAACGGCAGAAAACCAAACGGACAAGCAGAATCACACGCCGGCAGCTTCTTAAAAGCTTTGCTGCTGCGGCCTGTACGTTTATATCCGCACCGGCAATCCTGCCGGCGAGAGCATTCGGCGCTGAAGCACCAGGCAATCGAATCACCATAGGAATGATAGGAATGGGCCGCCAGGCTTATTATTCCAATCTGAAATCGTTTCTGGCTGCATCCGACGTTCAGGTTATTGCCGTCTGCGACGTTGACGCCTGGAGACTCGAAAATGCTCGAAAAGCCGTCGAAGAGCACTACGGCAAAGAGCGGGCCGCCGGCACGTTCAAGGGTTGCTTGATCTATAAAGATTTCCGCGAGCTTCTGGAACGGCCGGACATCGACGCGGTGATGATTTCCACGCCCGACCACTGGCACGTGCTGATGGCTATCGCCGCTGCAAAGGCCGGCAAGGACATCTGCTGCGAAAAGCCGCTTACGCTGAGTATCGCCGAAGGACGGGCGCTTAGCGATACGGTCAGGCGGTACAATCGCGTCTTCCGTACCGACAGCGAATTCCGCTCTCATGCGTGTTTCCAGAAGGCGTGCGAGCTGGTGCTCAACGGACGCATCGGCAAGATTCATACGATTCGCACCGGCGTTCCGGCAGGAGACCAGGCCGGCCAAGCCGAGCCGGAAATGCCCGTTCCGGATGAGCTGGATTACGATTTTTGGCTCGGGCCGGCGCCGTATGCACCATATACGGTCAATCGCGTCCACCCGCGGCAAAGCTACGACAGGCCCGGCTGGATGCGCGTGCCCGACTGCTGCGAGGGAATGGTCACCAACTGGGGCGCCCATCTTAACGACATCGCCCAATGGGGCAACGGCACCGACCGCACTGGCCCAGTCGAGGTCGAGGGCGCCGGCAAGTATCCCCGCGATGGACTCTGGAACGTGTTGCTTAGCTTCGAGCTTCAATATAAGTACGCCAACGGCGTAAAGCTCTTCTACAACATCAGTCAGCCGTACGTACGATTCGAAGGGACAGAAGGCTGGATACAGGCCGATTACAATGACCAAAGTCTAAAGGCCGAGCCGGCGTCGGTTTTGAAATTGCCCATCGGTCCGGATGAGATACACCTACCGCTGAAGAGCGAGAAGCGGGATTTTATCGATGCCGTCAAAACGCGCGGCCAAACTCTCGCCGATGCCGAAGTCGGACACAGGACCAACTCACTGTGCCAGATAGGACATATTGCCATCCAGCTCGGCAGAAAACTGCGATGGGACCCGGACACCGAGAAGTTTATCAACGATGATGCCGCCAACCGGCTGCTGAGCTGGCCAATGCGAAGCCCGTGGCGACTTTGAGATTTATTATTTTCGATTTACTATTTAATATTGAAAAACTTGTGACAGGGTAGAGACATGAAAAGCAAAAGAAGAAAGACAAACCTGGTAACTCGTCGGCAGTTTCTTAAAGGTTCGGCCGTCGCCGCAACGGGTTTTTTGGTCCCGACAATCGTGCCGGCCTCGGTCTTCGGCGCCGCAGCGCCGAGCAATCGCATCGCACTTGGCTGCATCGGCGTCGGACGCCAGGGAATCGCCGATATGAGAGAGTTCATGGGACTCAAGGATATCCAGGTCATCGCTGTCTGCGACGTAGATTCCAAAAGGACGGATTACGCCAAACGGCTCGTGGAAAAACAATACGCCGCCGGCAGTGACTCCGGCAGCTACAAGGGCTGTTCGGCGTACAAGGACTTCAGAGAGCTGATTGAGCGCGATGATATCGATGCAGTTTCGATTGTGACTCCCGATCACTGGCATGCGCTGCCCGCGATAGCGGCGGCAAAAGCAGGTAAGGACATCTTCCTGGAAAAGCCGCTGACATTGACGATTCAGGAGGGCCGGATTCTGAGTGACACGGTTCGCCGGTACAATCGGATTTTCCAGGTCGGAAGCCAGCAGCGTTCGGACTGGCGGTTCCATCAGGCCTGCGAGCTGGTCCGCAACGGGCGAATCGGCAAGCTTCACACGGTCAAGGTCGCCTTCGGCACGGACCCGGGCACGGGCGTAGAGCCGCCGATGCCGGTTCCCGACGGCCTCGATTATGACATGTGGCTCGGTCCGGCACCCTGGGCGGCCTATACTGAAAAGCGCGTCCATCCGCAGAAAGGCTACGACCGGCCCGGCTGGCTGCGTATCTCCGACTACGGCGCCGGCATGATTACCGGCTGGGGCAGCCACCACAACGACATCGCCCAGTGGGGCATAGGTACCGAATACACCGGCCCGGTCGAAATCCAGGGCCAGGCTGAATATCCGAAAGATGGACTCTGGGACGTGCACGGCGATTTCAGCATCGAGTACACCTACGCAAACGGCGTGAAGGTCATCTGCGCCGACAACAAGAAGAACAAGGACGGCATCACCTTCGAAGGCGCCGAAGGCTGGGTCTATGTCACACGCGGGCGAATCGACGCCGAGCCAAAGAGCCTGCTGACTTCGACAATCGGCCCCGATGAAATCCATCTGTATAAGAGCAATAACCATAAGGCGAATTGGCTCGAATGTATCAAGTCGCGGGCCGAAACAATCGCACCCGTTGAGATCGGGCACCGCTCGTGCACGGTCTGCCTGCTCGGTGAGATTGCTATGCGGCTCGGCAGAAAGCTCAAATGGGACCCCGACAAGGAACAATTCATTGGCGATGAGCAGGCCAATCGAATGCTGGGCCGTCCCATGCGAAGCCCATGGACGCTTTGAGATTGACTATTGTCTATTGAATATTGACTATTGGAGAAAATGGGAGTCTTAAATGAATCGGTGGACACAAATTGTTGGGGCATTCCTTATATGTACTTATGGCTGTTCTCTAACGCCGGCGGCTTCACAGAAGGTCACGGCAGAGATCGAAAAAGAGCAGGTCGTCGTTAATGTTGACGGCAAGTTGTTTACCTGCTACAAGTTTGCCGGCTCACAGAAATATCCGTATTTCTGGCCGGTCAATGGGCCGCTTTCCGGCAAGTCCATCACCACCGAGACCTCCGAGCCATACCCGCATCATCATTCGCTGTTCTTCGGCTGTGACCGGGTAAACGGCGGCAACTACTGGCAGGAAGCCAATGAGCAAGGCCAGATTCTTTCGCAAGGTCCAAAGATTGCCGAGGCCGCGGGCGAGAGAGTCGTTCTTACCGACATGTGCCTATGGAAGCTGCCGGGCAAGGAGCCTGTTATCGAAGATGAGCGGCGGATAACAATCTGTGCCCCGAGCAAAAAGCTGCGCATCATCGACTTTAAGATTACCATTACGCCGCTGGTCGATATCGAGATACTCAAAACCAACCACTCACTGTTCTCGGCGAGAGTTGTGCCGGAGCTTAGCGTAAAGTCAGGAGGCACGCTCATTAACGCCGAGGGCAATACCGGCGAAAAAGGCACGTTCGGCGTCGCTTCGGCCTGGTGCGATTACTCCGGCACACGAAACGACCTCACCGAAGGCATCGCTATTCTGCAGAATCCGAATAACCGCTGGTATCCAAGCAAGTGGTTCACCCGTGATTACGGCTTTTTCTCGCCGACGCCGATGTACTGGCTTGAAGGCGACAAGCTCAATCTTGCCAAGGGCGAAAAGCTCACCCCCGAATATCGCGTCGTCGTCCACGCCGGCGATTCCAAAACCGCAAACGTCGCCGGGCTGTTCAACCAGTACAAACAGGCGAGCAATTCAAAATAGCCAAGGGGCGAAGTAACAGCGATACACAGCCTGTCCTCAGTGTAACCGAAGGAGCATATATATTGTTGTGCCGTTTATTAAGCCAACCGGATTCTATATCCTAATCCTAAAAAATTTCTTTCCGTGAGGTTTGACACTACTTTGTTTTTGGTGTGTCAAAGTCAGTCTATTCCAATTTTGACTTGAAGATAAGTGTGCTATAAGGTACTATTCCACAGATTTTTTTATCTCATCTCGGCGAAGGCATTGCTATTGAACCGAAACGCCGAGTCGCAGCAGGATAGGAGCTTAAAGTGAAGAATAAAAAAGACGTTGAAATCGTTGCCGCCGGGCATACATGTCTTGACCTTATACCTGCTTTTACTATCGAGGGTAAAGTGGACAAGATGACGGATGTCCTTGTGCCCGGCAAAATGATTAATATGGGCAAGTGCGTCGTTGTGGGAGGCGGGCCCGTTACGAATGCCGGTGTATCAATCCGGCGGCTCGGTGTAAAAACCGAATTAATCGGCAAAATCGGCAATGACGACTTCGGCAAAGAAATACTCAACTGGTACGAAGAGCACGAAGGCCATTTTAAGGGCATTCATATGGTCGATGGTGAATCAACGTCATACACTATAGCGATTTGTATCCCCGGCATAGACCGTTTTTATCTGCATCATTGTGGTGCCAATGATACCTTCAATTATGATGATATGAGTTTCGATTTGGTGGAACGTTCAAAGCTGATGCTCTTTGGTTATCCGCCGTGGATGAAAAAGCTGTATGAAAACACGGGTGACGAGTTGACCAAAATCTTAAAAAAAACCAAAGACTTGGGAACAACTACTGCGCTTGATCTTTCCATTCCTGATGTGAGCGGCTATGGCGACAAGATCGACTGGCTGGCCATTCTAAAAAATTGGATTCCATTGTCGGACATCATGATGCCGAGCGCAGAAGAGATATTTTATTTTCTATATAAAGATAAATTCCTCGAAAAAAAGGCAAATCTCGGGCCAAAAGAGAGCGTGCTCGACCATATGACCGTGAAAGAGATTTCAACCCTGGGGCGTGATTTAATAGAAATGGGAGCGGCGATAGCCATGGTTAAATGTGGCCACAGGGGATTATATGTCCGGACCGCCGGGCAAAACCGGCTCGAAAAATTAGGCGACGCAAAATGTTCCGATCTTGAAAACTGGGCCAATCGCGAGTTGTGGCACCCCGTTTACAAAGAAGAAAAATTCGTGGGGGCGCTCGGTTCCGGCGATTCGGCGATTGCAGGATTTCTTTCTGCATTTGTGTGGGGACATACAATCGAATCCTGTCTGAGATATGCAAATGCCGCCGGGAGTATGAACGTTACTGTCCCTGACGGTCTTACATGGAACAAAGGTTTCGATGATTTAACGAAACGAATCGAATCAGGATGGAAAACAAAAGATTTGAAAATCAACGAGGACGGCTGGAAGTACGAACGTGGATTCTGGGTAGGGCCTGATAACAGCGGTAAATGGGAATCGTAAATTAAAGAATAAGAGGAGCTATATATGGTAAAGACAAAGAAAAGCAATGCGAAAAGTGATACATTCGTTAGTAAAAAGTTAGCGCAAATGAGCCTGGAGGAAAAGGTCGGCCAGGTCTTAACATTTACCCGGCGCGGCGCCATGATAACGCCGAGCGGGATCGAACAAATCACAAGATTGCACTGCGGCGGCCTTTGCCTGGAGCCATACGCCGTCGAGACATGCAAAAACCTTTACTGGGGCAATTCCCAGATAGACCGGAATTTCAAGAAGCCCAAAGGCTATTTTACCATTTCAAATACTTATTTCGCCGGCAAAACCTTCGGTATCAGTATAACGCCGGGAGATTATACGAAAGACTTGAATAAATTGCAGAAGATTGCACTCGAAAGGCCGTCGAAGATTCCGCTGCACATGACCATCGACTTCGAAGGTGATTTTAAGAACGATTATATGGCCGGCGGCATCAGGCAGTTCCCGCCGCCGATGGGCATGGCTACTATCGGCGATACAAAGCTGACTTATAAAATCGGCCTGACAATTGCAAAGCAATTAAGTAATATCGGCGTAACGCAATTGTATTCGCCGGTCTGCGATGTGAATATAAACCCCAAGAATCCTGAAATCGGGATAAGGTCTTTTAGCGACGACCCTGAGACCTGCGCAAAACATGCCGTTGCGCTGCTGAAAGGTTTTCAGGACGGCAATATAGCGGCAACCGCAAAACATTTTCCCGGCAGGGGTGACTCGGCAACCGACGCTCATGATGTGCTGGATGTGATAAGAGCCGACAAGAAAAGGATGCGGGAAGTCGAACTGTATCCCTTCAAGGCTGCTATCGACGCGGGTGTTAAGGCCATTATGACGGGGCACTCTGTCTATCCCGCTTATGATGATAAGTATCCGACGACTTTATCTGAAAAAATCCTCACCGGGCTATTAAGAGAAGAATTAGGATTTGACGGCGTGATTGTTTCTGACGCTATCGGTATGGCTGCAATCCTTAAGAAATGGCC
>Ga0172366_10004557_pt1 | contig 10914 bp, 15 predicted proteins | sample LakKivSesite69cm_FD_114533 | JGI IMG/M metagenome (GOLD analysis project Ga0172366, IMG submission 114533) | Sediment microbial communities from Lake Kivu, Rwanda - Sediment site 69cm | ecosystem: Environmental > Aquatic > Freshwater > Lake > Sediment | place: Rwanda: Western Province, Lake...
CGAATTCCTAATGACGAATCAAGTCCGAATGACCGAATCACCAATTGCCATTTGTGCTGAAGGAAGGGCCGACAGCAGGCGAAGGCCACGCCTGGCCCGGACCGAGGCTGCAACCGGCGTCCGCCATGGTAAGGATGCTAATCTCGTTGCCGAAAGGAGGTGAAACAACACATGCCGATTGACCCAACCAAGAGGATCAACAACTGGAACGAGAAGTACAACCTCGAGCGCGTCAACGCGATCCTGACCGAGAAGCGACCCACGATGCTTCAGAACGTGACCTCAGTCGTTCCCATGATCACGGCCATGGAGCTGCAGGTGAAGCAGGTCTGTGATGGAGCGGGAGTGCCGACCATCCAGTACCCGTTCTACCTGTGCTTCGGCCGTGAGATGTGGAAGCTGTCCCGTTCGGACATCTCCGGCGAGTCGCTCGCGATTGAAGCGGCGACGCTCATCGCGAAGTGGGTGGCGCGCGGCCTGACCCAGGCTGTGCTCCAGTCCATCCGCACCGACGTGTTCAACGTCGTCGCACCGTCTGCGCCGTGAGACAGCTCACGGCCACCGGCTAGCGGCTGACGGCTGGACCGGCGGGAAGGAGGAGGCCGGCGGGCATCAGCCCGCCGGCCGTTTGTCCAGGGCGCTCGGGGAGAGCCATCCCGTCTCGGTCGAGGACGACAGGGGGACCGCAGCCAGGTCAGTTGTGGGATGCGGCGGGGAGCAAGAGCGGCGGCTGTACACTCGCGGAAATGACGGACAGGCACCTGTTACGGAGCGATGTCAAGGCGCGGCATCCGGCGGCCAAGGTTGGCGGGCGGGCGATTGTGAACCCACAGAAAGCGGCAAGATTGGCGGTTCGCCCCGTTTCTGGTCTCCAGCCCCTCTCCCCACTCCTCAGCCCTTGTCCCCGGAAATTAGGGACAGTCACCTTTTTCTAACCGGACGCGCGTCAAGGGTTGACGGGCGGGCATCCGGGTCGACTGCAGCCTGTAAACATCTAGGTGTTGACTTCCGGTGGCGGGGCTATACAATTGCATCGTAGTTGCATAACGCTCGGGTGCTTCCCGGGCGAAAGTAAGCCGCGGGAGGCTGCGTGCCTCCCGCACTCTTTTGAAGGAGAATGGATATGCCGAAGCGTGTCTGTGTGTTCGTGGACGGAGAGAATCTCCGTCATTCGCTCGTAGACCTCTTCCGTGGCGAGTTCGACGTCACCGATTACCTGCCCAAGAGAGCCGTTTGGGACAAACTCTTCGATGAATTGAGCCGAAGGGCCATCGGCTCGGACTGCGAACGGGTTCGCAGCTACTGGTACGTGGTGCAGCACCTCGATTTCTTCCCCTATGGACTGTCGCGTCTCAAGAGAGAACCGGACAAGCTGCGCCAGATTCTGTCAAAGCATGAGCCATTCCGGGTCGAGTTGAACGGCCTATCAGGACAGGCTCAGAATACGCGGATGATGGACATGGTGGCGGAGTTGGAGACTCGGCAGCGGACGATGCGCAGCCGGTTCGAGGGCTGGACGGCCATGCACAATGGCATCGCTACGCGCAACCGGAGCATCGAGTTCCGGCCGGCCGGGGCCATCCGATACAATCTTTTTGAGAAAGCGCTCGGGCAGGAGAAGGCTGTTGACGTCAAGCTGGCTACGGACCTGATAGTGCTGCGAGACATCTATGATGCAGCTGTCATCGTGTCCGGCGATCAGGACTATGTGCCTGCGGTGCAGTACGTGAAGGACGAAGGGAAGGTGGTCGTCAACGTGGCGTTCAAGACCCGCGGCGGAGAGTTACTGCCGGGCGGAGCGTGGCGACTCAACCAGATGGCTGACTGGTGCCTTTGCGTTCCCTACTCAGACATGAAGGCACTCCTCGGCATCTAGCTCGGAGATAGTCGCAAGTCCCGACACACGATGGGGTATCTTGGCCCGCGACACGCCAAAGGTTGACGGGCGGGCCTGCCCGCACCCAGGCAGGCGGGCGATTGTGAACCCACCGAAAGCGGCTCGGAGCCGGCATGCGAACAGAAAGGATGGAAGAGGGAGGAATGAAGATAGAGGAGTCGCCGAATCCTGAGTTCAGTCTTGGAACCTCAATCTTCACTCTTCAGTCCTCATTCCTGGTCCTGAGATTGCCCAACCACCCGGTTCATTTACGTGAACCGCGAAGTCCCGGCCATTTGACCTCTAGCTCCGCGAGCGTTAGAATCCAACTGATTATGGAGACTGCCGTTGTCAGAGGCCGGGCCAAGTGAACTGCCGCGACGAGACCATCGCCATGACCGAAGAAATTCGGAAGGACGAGTCCGAAATCGACGCCCGCGTCAAGGCGCTCTATGGGCTGTAACCTCCATGGCCTGACCAAGGACAAGATCGCGATTGTCGTGGCCCGGTGTCGTCCGCTTGACCGTCGGTTGTTGTCTTAATATAATCCTCTTGTGGTGAATGGACCTGTCGAAGTAGCTAGCGAGGATGGCCTACATGCCCAAGCCTAGTCTGGATCCCGTCTTCACGCGAGTGATGACCGAGGAGGGTCAGGGTCCAGAGACGCGGCGCGGCCTCTTCAAGAAGCTAGAGAAAATCCTCGGTCGCCCGGTCGTCTCATTTAGCACGAGCTTCGTCTATCCGGTGCGGATGGAGAACGCCGACGCTGACATGTTGGAAAGCGTTCTTCGGCAAACGGACGTATCCAAGGGATTCGCACTCCTGGTAAGCTCACCTGGCGGCGATGGTCTGACTGCAGAGCGTATCATCAACATATGTCGCTGTTACAGTGGTACTGGCGAGTATTGGGCAGTTGTTCCAAGCAAAGCCAAGTCAGCCGCCACAATGGTCTGCTTTGGCGCAAGCAAGATCCTGATGGGGCCCGTGTCCGAACTGGGGCCGATCGACCCGCAGCTCACCACGGCCGAGAAAGGCACCGTGAGGTGGTTCTCGGTGTATCACTTAGTGCAGAGCTACCGCGATCTGTTCAAGCGAGCTGTTGCCGCGACGGGGAGGCTTGAGCCCTATCTGCAGCAACTGGCCAACTACGATGAGCGCGAGATAAAGGAGTTTGAGGCGGCCCTCGAACTGTCAGAGGACATTGCCATTCGTGCATTAGGAAGCGGTATGATGAAAGGCGTAGGGGATAAGGACATTCGCACGAAGATTGTGAAGTTCCTTACGCCTGAGGAGACCAAGACCCACGGCCGACCAATATGCCGTGATGAAGCGATCGCGTGCGGGCTGAATGTGGAGAAGGTCGATGTACATTCACCGACGTGGGATGCGGTCTACGAGCTATATGTACGCTCAAACAACTTCGTAAGCAAACGGGCATGCAAGTGCATTGAGAGCAGGAAGCACTCGTTCATCGCTCCTGCTCCAAGGGGAGATAGATAATGAAGCGGTCCAAACCCGCGCCCAGTGAGGCAGTCAGCATTGACAAGCAGCGCCTAGAGAAGGCGAAGGTCGATCTACAGAAGATGCAGGAAACGTTGGCACCGTTTATCAGGAAGCGTGCGATTGTAGAACACTCTACGGCGGGTGAATGGTGCGAGACGTCCCAGTTTTGCCCGCCTTGAGAGATCTTGCTACGCCGGCGTCAGCGACCGACGTGAGCACTCACACTCCAACTAGCTCCTGAACACAGCCACTAGCGCAGCACAGCGGGGCTAGCGACGCCTCGCTCCGTTTGTCCGTCACGGAACCACCGAAACATGGGAACGACAGGGGGGATCCCGTGATTCCCGAGATAAGCAGTGAGCACCGATAATCCTCCAATTGCAGACTGGTGGAGCAGGAAGCTCGTTGTCCGATGACAAGTCTGCGACTATCGAGGTTCGGGCGAGCATCCGGCGGCCAAGGTTGACGGGCGGGCGATTGTGAACCCGCAGAAAGCGGCACGAAGCCGGCATGCGACCAGAAAGGACGGAAGACGGAGGAATGAAGATGGAGGAGGCGCCGAATCCGACGTCCGCGACGAGACAATCGCCATGACCGAAGAGATTCTCAAGATCGAATCCGAAATCGACGCCCGCGTCAAGGCGCTGTACGGCCTGTAGGCGCGAACCGACCGCATGAGCCGAAGCGCGCCCACTGGCAAGTGCCAGATATGCGGAAGCGTAGGCAAACTGTCGTTCGAGCATGTACCACCCGAGAGCGCCTTCAACAACCGCCCGGTCTTCCTAGGCGACATCAAGAAGTCGCTCGATGCGAAGACAGTCTTACCGTTGAAGGGCGGCAGGCAATCACAGCGTGGGTCTAGAGCGTACACTCTGTGCGGCAGGTGCAACAACAACACCGGCTCCTGGTATGGCTCCTCTTACGTTGAGTGGGCTGTTGCGGCCGTCAATGCTCTCTCCATGGCATCCAGCGCCCGAGTAATCGAGGCAACCTACAACATACATCCATTGCGTGTCCTCAAGCAGGTTCTCTGCATGTTCTTCAGCTCCAACTCGAACGGCTTAGGGCGCTACCATGAGGATCTTGTCGGCTCTGCGCTGAACAAGCGTGCCCGGGGGTTACCGAATGGCTTGGGCGTGCTTGCCTTCATCACCAGATCATGGCTGATGAGGCAGACCGGATTCAGTGGCAGACTGGACACCCGGACTGGACAGGGATATTTCTTCAGCGAAGTCGCGCACCCGCCGTTCGGATTCGTGATGACATGGGACTGCCCGAAGCCCGACGACCGCCTGACGGACATCAGGTACTTCAGCACGTTCGACTACGACCACCTGGAGCGCATTTCTCTGCGGTTGCACGTACTTGAGGTGAATACTTGGGCACCCTGCGACTACAGGACCCTTGCTGAGATAGAAGCCGACAGCCGCGAGGGGGAGTGAATCGATGGTCGACGGATACGGGAATACGAATGCCGTATGACGGCTGGAATGTTCTTGACTGTTTGCGCCCTGCTGCTAGACTGCTCTTGATGGTTATAAGATCCCGTCCATAGGCAAAGGGTTCTCATGTCAACAACCAAGTACGCCAACCCTCCGCTTGTTCAGGCGCTTTTCGAGTTGAGATACGACGAGAAATACTGGGACATAGCGACACCGGGACGGTTCGTGGCCAAGGTGCAGTCGGAAATGCCTGTGAGGCAGGACCAGAAGTCACTCCGAATATCCGTCAGTTCGAGCCAGCCTGGGTTCGTCCGCGAGGAAGTCCCTCAGGTCAGGCTCAGCTCCACAGACGGTAAGCAAGTCGTCCTCCTCGGGCCTGGTTCGTTCACGGTGAGCCGGCTCAAGCCGTACTTGTCGTGGGCGGACTTCAGACAGATGATTGAGAAGAATGTCGGCGTACTTGAGGGGCTTATGTCAGAGAGTGGGATTCCAGAGAGCTACAACGTCGTGCTCCGGTACGTCAATCGCTTTGAAGCAAAACGTCCCATAGAGGACGCGAAGTCGCTTCTGACACTGTACCCGGCCATCCCCGAGGCGCTGACCGCCAACTCTCCCGCATACCTTCTGCAAATGCAGTCAAAACACGATACGCCAGCGGGCACGTTGCTGATTGTCAGCGGTCCCGGGCCGGGCGTGCCACCCGGGGCTGCCTCGCTAATGCTGGATATCATATTCCAGTCCTTGCCCACTTCCGCTGTTCCACGAAAAGATCTTCTCGACTGGGCCGAGGCGGCGCACGGCGTGATTGAGAGTTCCTTTGAGAATGCCGTTACCGACGAGGCCCGCCGGAGATTCGCTTAAGAGGGCCCTATGCAAGCGATCTGCCCCTCCGAATCATGGCAACCGGAGTTCGCGTCTGGCTGCCATGCGTGGACCGACCAGCTGACGCAGCCAAGGCAGTCAGCGAAACCCACATGGGACTGGCTGCCTCACGCCACGGATGTCGACCCGGCCACTTGGTTGACAAGGACCAGGAGTCTTGAGGACTTCCAGCCCCGGTCTATCGCCTGGGAAGTGTCTGCTGTTGTGGGACTCTGCGCGGCCGAAGACCCTGCGGTAATAGGCTTCCTTCTGGAGCACGGCCAGTTGCCAGCACTGGTCTTGGAGGCGTGTTGGCGGCTGGGCCGTCTAATCGGCCGAGGCCCAGTAGCACGCTTGCGCCTGACCCACAATCCCGAAGAGGGCACCGAAGACCTGTTTCTAGTGGTGCAAGTTGATGGCGACATGGATGTCGCGTACGCCGCACTAGACAGATTCGACAGAGACTGGTTCCTGAGCATACCGCCTGAATTGAAAGAGCAGTTTGGCGTAACCCTAGGCTAGATTCCCGTGGCCTTCGCTTGGGACCGGTACGCTAAGCTGGCCGAGAGCCTATACCAGGATGCAGACTACGAACAGCACGCCCGTTACCGCGCGGCTGCAAGTCGGTTCTACTATGCTGCCCACTGGCGAGTAAGGATGCACTTGGAGCGTAGCTCGAATGCGACCTTTGGGTCAATGAGCGTGCATGACGCCGTGGTAAGGACATGCCGGTACAGCAGGGATGCGGCACTTCGAGTCTTGGGGGAGTTGCTGTATCGCCTCAAGCAGAAGAGGGAGCACGCAGACTACGACGCGTCGCACGAGTTCCGTGATGTGGACATAGGGACAGCCCGACGATGCTACAACGACATCGATTCCGCTCTCAAGGGCCTTGCGGGCGCCGCATCAGCAAAGCCCAATCCCCAATAAAACACCGCAGATAGATAGGTGGGACCGCCACCCACTTTGGTGTGGGAAAACGGGGGCCTTCCATTTTCAGAGCCAGGTCAGGATTCGGCATCCGGCGGCCAAGGTTGACGGGCGGGCCTGCCCGCGCCCAGGCGGGCGGGCGATTGTGAACCCACAGAAAGCGGCATAGGGCGCGACGGACGCGCGAATCAAAGGTCAACACCCGCAGGCGGAAGCTACCACGAACCCTGAGCCTGTTCCGTAATGAGGAAGCCGGGAAGCGGCATAGATCGTTCATCGTTGGTTCGTTCATCGTTCTTCGTTTGGCAGCGCGAGTTGCCGGGATTCGAGGTAACGGGGCATGAGGAGAGTAGACAGCATACAGAATACAGCATGTAGGGATTTCCGAGTCCGACCTGTATGCTGAGTGCTGTATGCTGCATGCTTTCTGTCTGTCGGCTATCTGGGCGACGAGCGCGTGCTGCTCGCGCAGTACGAGGCCGAGCCCAAATCGTTCATCGTAGGTTCGTTCATGGTTCTTCGACTGCATCAGGAACGAAGAACGAGGACGCGACCCGGCGCGTGTTGTCCTACTTCGGCATCGTGCCGCGGGAGTTCCCGCAGAAGTAGGCAGTAGACAGTATACAGTAGGCAGGGTCTCGCCCTGTATGCTGTGTGCTGTATGCTGCATACTGCCTGCCTGCCACTATCGGAACATCCAGGTGACGCTCACGTGAAGTAGACAGTAGAATGCAGTATGCAGGCCACCCTGTGTGCTGCGTGCTGTATGCTGCATACTTCTCCTCGGGACGCCGCCCAGTCAGACGAACTCCACCGCCGCTTCCGGGTCGGCGCCATCCCCGAGCTGCTTACGAAGGTCGGCGCGTAGGGCTCGGGGGATTTTGGGTCAGGCTGACCCACCACGCCCGTCCCGTCACTGCGCAGGCCGAGGTCAAACCCCAGCTCCTCGCCGCGTTCCGGGTTCAGCTATAGACTCCGCTCCTTACCCTTGTCCTCGCCCCGCAGCGGCGCCCGCTCCTCATCCTTGAGCCTGCCTCGTTACGGTCCCCGCACCAGGCCCGGCAACGGCCGCCGCTCGTGCTCCCGCTGCGATGTCCGTCCCACCGTCCGCAACAGACGAACTCCGCAAGAACGTGGCGAGGCTGCCCGCAGTGACGCGGGCAGCCTCTGAAAGGAGGTAGTATCTGTCCTGGCTCTAGCGCTCGACCACGAGCTTCTGCGTGCTGCTGAAGCCGTCGGCCTTGACCTTCACCATGTACACGCCTGCCTTTAGCTCGCGCAGGTCGAGCGCCTCGGCCCCAACCCCTCTGGCCGCAATCGTCCGCGACAGGACCGTTCTGCCGGTCACGTCGTACACGTCGAGCGTCACGAGTCCCGCCTCGGGCAGGCTGTAGCGCACGGTCGCAGTCCTCGCCAGCGGGTTCGGCACAATCGTGAAGGATGCACGCCCGACCGCTTTCTTGTCCTCCGCCACTCCGGTAGGCCCAACTGTGAGCGGCCTGGTCAGCGTGTCGTTTCCGCACCTGCCGTCATACGGCAGCAGGGTGACGCAGGTCATCGTGTAGGAGCCGGTCGCAGGCGTCACCGAGTCCGCGAAGGTCACGACCTGGGTCTCGCCCGCCTGAATCGGACCGCTGTTGGCAACGCCTGAATAGATGGTGTCGCCGTCAGACGCGCTGATGATAAAGAACCTGGCCCCGATGTCGTCTCGGTCCAGCAAGCCGGCATTCTTGACCACGACCTGCGGGGTGAAGGTCGTGTTGGAGTCGAGCTGTTCCGGCGGGGCGGCTATCTCTTTGGGAGAGCCGTCGAGCACCGGGGCGTCGTAGTAAGCGTCGATTATCAGGTCGACGTTCGAGTCGGTTTCCTCCCCGCCTATGTTCAACGGACCCCAGGTTTCGTCACCGGGCCTCGTGCCAAAGTCATTCCCGATTTGGATGGGTGCATCCTCGTCCGCGCTCAGGAACGGGTTGGCGACCTGCTGCGGCTTCCACGTGACATAGAAGCTGTCCGATGTCACCTCCGCCGGCGGGTCGAGCACGACGTAGTTGATGTGGCCGGCGGAATCGGTGTAGAACAACAGGGGCTGCTCCCAGACGATTGTCCCCGGCATCCCGTTAGCCCCGTCGTTCAAGCGCACCTTGCAGGTACAGGGGTACGGACCACCCGGCTCATTTGTGTAGCCCGAGAGCCCGACCGCAATCCTGCTGACCGAACAGGGGCCAGGGAAGCGAACGCCGAGTGAGTAGTTGGGTGTGGTCCAGCTCCAGCAGTCGTTGGCCTCCCCGTCATTGTAGGTCAGGTGTCCCTCAGCCCAGGACGCGACGGTGAAGCGACGGGCCTTCCAGTCGTTCGTTGTATCCTCGTCGCCCGGAAGTACCGTCATCATCGTGTCGAAATACACCCTATCCTCCATCGGCGGGTCCCAGGACGGGAAAGTGACCATGCAAACCTCGCCGGTATCGAGGCTCGCGACATAGACCGTCTCAGCGTAGACTCTCGCGCCGGCCGCGGAATCGTAGATTACGCAGATGACCGGTACGTTCACCTGGGCTTGCGAGCCGGAGTTCGCCACCCTGCCGCGAGTCAGAACGCTGTCGCCGAAGCCTACGAACTCGATCGGTGAGATGATACTCAAGACGCCGACGTCGTTGGGTTCGCTCCGGAACCCGATTCGGGTGTTATAGAAGTAGCGGTCAGTGTAGTCGGCCTCTGCAACCAGCGTGTCGGAGATGTCATCCGCGCATGCCCACCGGTTGCCGGAGGCGCTACAGAGCCAGGAGTGGGAGCAGTAGCCTGAAGCCGAGCCTATCCAGGTGATCTCGACCAGCAGGTTGTCGGTACCGTTGTAGTCGAACGGCGTTTGGAGATTGACCGCGTCCCACGAATAGAAGCTGCCGCCGCGAACGAAGCCGCTGTCCTGATGGAAGACCCAGACCGGCGTTTGGCCACCGTAGTTATCATTGAAGGTGCCGGTGAGAGCGGTCACGTTGGTGCGGCACATCTTGACAGATACGTTGGGGAAGGTCGCGGCATCGGTGCTGAGATAGGTTCTGAACAGCGCTATCTGGTCGATGGTCCCGCCGCGACCGATTTCGCCAGCCAAGTACAGGTGCTGTTCTCGGAAGCCAGTGTATTCGGCTGTCCACGGGAACGGGGTCACGTTGTCATAATGTGGATCGAGGTAGACGTAGTCGAACGGTAGAGGCAGGAACTCAGGCGACGGCGGTGGCTGTATCACGCCGTGGCCGGTTCCAACGACCCCCGCCGGCATAGCCGGTACGGACACCGTCGCGTTGGCCGCCTGGTCGGGCGTCACGCCGCCTTCGACATCGACCCAGGTCGCGCCGAGGACACTGCTCTGCAGGAGTGTCACCAGTATGGCCACGCCCGCCAGTACGCACGGATTACGTATGCTCATCTTTCCTCCTTCATTCACTATCTTGCGCGAGTCGTATGCGCGCATGTTTGCAGCTTCCTATTGATGCTCGACGACCAGCTTCTGCGTCGCGCTGAAGCCGTCGGCCCTGACCTTCACCATGTACACGCCTGCCTTTAGCTCGCGCAGGTCGAGTGCCTCGGTCCCAACTCCTCTGGCCGCTATCGTCCGCGACAGGACCGTTCTGCCGGTCACGTCGTACACGTCGAGCGTCACCCGTCCCGCCGCGGGCAGGTTGTAGCGCACGGTCGCAGCCCTCGCCAGCGGATTCGGCGCAATCGTGAAGGATGCGCGCCCGAACACTTTCTTGTCCTCTGCCATTCCGGTAGGCCCAACTGTGAGCGGCATGACCAGCGTGTCGTTTCCGCACCTGCCGTCATACGGCAGCAGGGTGATGCAGGTCATGTTGTAGCTGCCGACGGCAGGCGTCACCGAGTCCGCGAAGGTCACGACCTTGGTCTCGCCCGCCTGAATCGGGCCGCTGTTGGCAATACCTGAGTAGATGGTGTCGCTGCCGTCAGACGCGCTGGTGATAAAGAACCTTGCCACGATGTCGTCGCGATCCAGCAGACCGGCATTCTTAACCACGACTTGTGGAGTGAAGGTCGTGCTGGAATCGAGCTGTCCCGGCGGGGCAGATATCCCCTTGGGCGAACCATCCAGTACTGGCCCATCGCAGTAGGCGTCAATAATCAGGTCGGTATTCGCGTCGGTTTCCTCCCCGCCTATGTTCAACGGACCCCAGGTTTCGCTACCGGGTCTCGTGCCGAAGTCATTCCCGATTTGGATGGGTGCATCCCCGTCCGCGCTCAGGAACGGGTTGGCGACCTGCTGCGGCTTCCACGTGACATAGAAGCTGTCCG
>Ga0172366_10004558_pt1 | contig 10913 bp, 2 predicted proteins | sample LakKivSesite69cm_FD_114533 | JGI IMG/M metagenome (GOLD analysis project Ga0172366, IMG submission 114533) | Sediment microbial communities from Lake Kivu, Rwanda - Sediment site 69cm | ecosystem: Environmental > Aquatic > Freshwater > Lake > Sediment | place: Rwanda: Western Province, Lake Kivu...
AATATCAAACTCAGTGGTTTTGAAAGGAGCGGCAACTTTATTTTTAACAATTTTTGCCTTGATTCTATTTCCTATAATTTCATCGCCATGCTTTATTTGGGCAATTCTCCTCAAATCAATTCTAACTGAAGCATAGAACTTAAGCGCTAGACCACCTGGTGTTGTTTCTGGATTTCCAAACATTACACCAATTTTCATTCTGGTCTGGTTTAGAAATATGACTACCGTTTTTGTCTTACTAATAATCCCGGAGAGCTTCCGGCAATTGTGGACTACTACTCCATTGGCAACAAAATTTGGCCTATCTTTAACAGTTAAATCATAAACATTCGTTTTTCCTTTTGACAGAATTGATTTTATTTCGGTCCAGTAAATTTCTTCTTTGGCCCTATTCAGAAAATTTTTGCTTCCAATGAAATTTGCAATTTTTTCTAAATGGTCCCGACTAAGTCGCCTTCTTGGCGGTCGATATTCTGGAAAAGAGGTTCGATTGTTCATTCCTAACAAATAAGAAATTTCCTGACCCGTATGTCCAATTGCATAAACCTCTTGTTTCATTATTGGAACTAATTGGTAAGGAATGGCTTCTTGAAAGGGTACAACTTTTGATTTCCATTCTCTATTGATAAGTTTTTTTAATTTTTTTTCTTTTTTGCCAAGTAATCCGATTTCACTTGCAAAAATTTGAATATTTTTCTCACCTTGAATTATCAATTTATAAAGAGGGTGGGGTGCTAATCTCTTTTGTGACCACCTACTTACAATTCCAAATTTAAGCAGTAAAAACTGCAATTGCTTAATCAATTTTAAAGAAGATGAAGAATAAATAATGGCATTAGCTGAAATATCGACATGTCCGTCACAAGACCAAAGCCGCGAAATAAAAAGTGGAAGTTGTTTATTAGAAAGTTGGAAAATTTTTGAAGGAATTTCTTTTTGAGGCCCTTTTTTCCCATAAATTCCCTCTTTCCTTAGCATTTCTTTAACCGGAGAACGATAAGAGCCGGAGGGTAAATTTTTCTTTTTCCTTATCCGATAATCCTTGTAATTTTCTTTATAAAGCTCGCAATTTAAACTCTCTAAAGATTTATTCAAGTCATTAATAATCTCTGGGTCAATATTTGCAAAGGTAAGACCGTAATTGGAAGTAGTAAAATTTCCATCTCCAATTATATAGGCAATTATTTTGATTTCATCATTGTTTAATCTTTCTTCTAAAAATTTTGGATGTAGTTCAGGAACCCTGCGTGGGATAGCCAAACAATCTCCAATGGATAAATCTTTTACTTTTTTCCAGCCATTTAATGTAAAAAGGTGGTGATCATCGGTAAGTTTTAATATATGACCATCTTTTGTTCTTAATTCGAGACACTCTCTTTTTCCTTGAGGAAGCCAATCTATTACTTTTGAAATAATAAATTTCCCCTTTTTTTCATTATAAGTTAGAGTATGCCAAGCCAATTTTTTTTCTACAATTTCTTTGATTGTAGAAATATTTCCAGAAAGAGGATCAATCAATTCTGTCTCCTCAGCCAAACACGCTTGGCTCATCATCCGGGCCTGAAGACCGATTTGAAATTCGCCCATTTCACCAGCAATTTCAGCCTGGGGAACCAGGGCTGCCACTGAATCAACAACGATAACATCGACCTCACCTGAACGAACTAATGTTTCAATAATCTGTAAGGCCTGTTCTCCCGAGTCTGGTTGAGAAATTAAGAGGTTGTCCATATCTACTCCGATTCTCTTTGCCCAATCGGGATCTAAAGCGTGTTCAGCATCAACAAAAGCTCCCACTCCTCCTCGTTTTTGGGCTTCAGCTAAAATATGCAGGGAAACAGTGGTTTTGCCAGAGCCCTCAGGTCCATAAATTTCAATTACCCTACCCCGGGGCACTCCGCCCACTCCCAAAGCCATATCAAGAGAAATTGAACCGGTGGGAATGACATCAACATTAGCTGCTCTCACCTCTTTTAATTTCATAATCGCTCCTTCACCAAATCTCTGTTTTATTTCCTCAACCGCCTCTTCCAAATCTTTTTTTTCAGTTTTCTCGACTTTCTTTGCCATTATTTTATTTTAACACCTATTAAATTTTTTGCCAATCTTCTTTTTCAAAATAAACTTCCCTTGGTTTTGCTCCTTGGCTGGGACCAACCACTCCTCTTTCTTCAAGCATATCCAATAACCTGGCTGCTCTGGCATAACCTATTCTTAATTTTCTTTGCAAAAGAGAAGCTGAGGCTTTTTTCGCTTCAATAACCACTCTTTTTGCCTCACTGTATAAGGGGTCTTCGGCTGGAGAAATCTCCTCCAATTCTGCTTTTGGTATTACCAATCCCCTTTCCAAATCTTCTGCCAATCGATTTTCAAAAATTCCCTCTTCCATTTTTAATCTTTGATCTTTAATTTTTGATTTTATATAGTTTGCCACCCTTTTCACCTCTCTTTCTGAAACATAGGCGCCCTGAATTCTTCTCGGTTTGGCAATCTCAGCTGAAACAAAAAGCATGTCACCCAAGCCTAAAAGTTTCTCAGCCCCAGCCATATCCAAAACTGTTCTTGAATCAACCTGGGAGGCAACTTGGAAAGTAACCCTGGAGGTAATATTTGCCTTAATTAATCCAGTAATCACTTCAACCGATGGTCTCTGGGTTGCCACAACCAAATGAATTCCAACTGCTCTGGCCATTTGGGCTAATCTGACAATACCGGCTTCAACTTCCTTTCCCCTGGCGGCCATTAAATCAGCCAGTTCATCAACAATTAAGACAATGTAAGGCATTATCTCCTGCGAAGTTTGATGTTCGATGTTCGAAGTTTTGGTTATTATTTCATTGTAACTTGAAATATCCCTGGCTTTTGCCCCGGCCAGTAATTCAAATCTCTTTTCCATTTCAGCGATTAACCATTTTAAGGCATTAACTGTCTTTTGGGCATCGTAAATTACCGGAGATAAAAGATGGGAAAGTTCATTATAAACTGGAAACTCAACTCTTTTTGGATCGATTAAAATAAATCTTAAAATTTCTGGCGAATTACGGTAAATGAGAGACAAAATCAAGCTATTTAGAAAAATAGTTTTGCCCGTTCCAGTGGAACCGGCAACCAATAGATGGGGCATTCTACTCAGGTCAGCGTAAACCGGATTTCCAGAAACATCCCTTCCCAGACAAAAAGTTAAATCAAAAGAGGAATTTTGAAATTGGGGATTAGAAATTAAATCTCTCAATCTCACCAAGGTTCTTACTCTGTTTGGAACCTCAATGCCAACCAAAGGTTTTCCCGGTATGGGAGCCTCGATTCTAATTGGATGACTGGCTAAAGCTAAGGCTAAATCATTTGAAAGGGAAGTAATTTTCGAAAGTTTTATTCCCTCGGCCGGTTTTAAAGTATATTGGGTGACAGTTGGTCCAATATTTATTTCCCCCATTTCAACCGGAATCTGGAAATTTTCCAAGGTCTTTTTGATAATTAATGAATTTTGTCTAATGTCCCCGGCTGATGGCTGACCTCTTTCTGCCTCCAATAATTCAAGGGGCGGCATTTGATATTCGGCCCCCACCACTTTTACTGGTAGCTGAAGGGCTGCTTTGGCTTTTAATTCCAAAGTTGGTTCTTTTTGAACCTTTGCCTCTTTCTCTAAAGTGGCGGAGGGAATTTCTCTGACTTTAAAAGATGGAGTAAAGATTCTCCGAAAAATTGATGGCTTTTTCTCAACTTCTGGAATTGGTTGTTTTAATAAATAATAAAAAATTAAAATGCCAATTAATGAAATCGTTCCAAATATAATTTGGGTCACCCAAAGACCAAAAATTCTTAAAAAAATCAATCGACCAAAAATATAACCTAACCAACCGCCCTGTTTGATTTTTGAATTTAAAATTTCTAAAATTCCGGAAATTCCAAAAACCAAAAGAAAGGTTGCCAAGATTAAGGGAAGATGAATTTTTTGATATTTTGTTAAAAAAAATACTAAACCGGTTAAGAAAAAGAGAATGGGTAAAAGAAAAATTGCTCTGCCAAATAAAAAATTAGAGGCAAAAAAAATTATTCTGCCGGCAATCCCAGCTTTTTTAAAAAAACTCAGAGTAAAAATTGATGCCAAAAGGAAAAAAATTACCCCAAAAATATATTTTTTAATATCTTCTGGAAAAGCAAATCGACTTGGTCTTTTTCCCTTTTCATTAATTTTTTTTCTTTTATTTTTCCTCATCTATTCCATTTTAACAAAATTTAAGATTTTTTGAAACCAGTTCCGGCTGGAATTAATTTACCGATAATGACATTTTCTTTTAATCCGCGGAGTTTATCTTCTTTCCCTTCAATTGCCGCTCGAATGAGAACTCTCGATGTCTCTTGGAAGGAGGCGGCAGATAAGAATGAATCGGTAGTCAAAGCCACTCTTGAAATTCCCAAGAGAATTGGAGTTGCTTTAGCCGGTTTTCCCTTTTCCTTTTTCAATTTCAAATTTTCTTCAATAAATTTTGACTTTTCAACAATTTCGCCCAAGATAAAATGGCTATCGTTGGGATCTTTAATTTTCACTCTTGAAAACATCTGACGAATTATCACCTCTAAATGTTTATCGTGGATTTGGGCTCCCTGGGAGACATAAATTTTTTGGAGTTCTTCTATCATATATCTAAAAATTTCCTCTTTTTCTACCAATTTGAACAATTCCTTTAAATCTAAACTCCCTTCACAAAGTCGCTGACCCCTTTTGATAGTTTGGCCTGGCGTTACCAAAATGGCACTTGTGGGTGGAATCTGAAATTCTAAAACCTGAGGTTTGGGATTTTGGATTTTTGATTTTATTTTTATTAACCTCTGGGGGGTAATTTCCAAAACCTTACCATCAACTGGAGAAATCTCGGCTTTTCCACCGGGTGATCTATTTTCAAAAATTTCTTGAACCCTTGGCAGACCAAAGGTAATATCTCCGCCACCAGCCACTCCACCAGTGTGGAAAGTCATTAGGGTTAGCTGGGTTCCCGGCTCCCCAATTGCCTGAGCAGCCACAATTCCCACTGCCTCCCCAAGTTTTACCATTTGGTTATATCCCAAATCCCAGCCATAACATTTCTGACAAATTCCCCTGACACTTTTGCAACTTAAGGGCGAACGAACCCTGATTTTTTCAACTCCTGCCTCGATTATTTTCTTTCCCTTTTCCCAATCAATAATCTCGCCCCCCTTCAAAATCTTTTTCCTCCCCAATTTAATATCTTCTAAGGAAATTCGACCAACAATTTTAAAAAGAAAATTTTGGGAAATTTCATCGGCATCCTTTCTAAAAATTTCGATTCCTTTTTTATCACCGCAATCTTCTTTTTCAACTATCACCTCGTGAGCAACATCAGTTAATCTCCTTGTCAAATAGCCGGCTGAAGAGGTGCGCAAAGCAGTATCGACTGTTCCCTTTCTGGCTCCATGGGTGGAAATAAAGTATTCCAGAACTGAAAATCCCTCTTTATAAGAACTCTTTACCGGCAATTCAATAATCTCGCCCATCGGATTAATAACTAATCCCTTCATTCCAGCCATTTGGACAGGTTGTGACCAGGAACCCCTGGCCCCGGCATCAACCATTTGAAAAACCGGAGTTTTTTGAAGAGTTATTGGCACCAGTTTTTCAATCTCCGATTTTGCCCTACTCCAAACAGCAATAACCTTTTCTGTTCTCTCTTCTCTTGAAAGAAATCCTTTTTCAAAGTGGCTCTCAATCTCCCTTACTTCTGCCTCGGCCTTTTCTAAAATTGCCTTTTTCTCTTTGGGTATCATCAAATCGTCAATCCCCCAGGTAATACCGGAAAGGGTTGAATACTCAAAACCCAATTCCTTAATTTTATCTAAGGTTTCTCCAACAACTTCTTTTGGATATTTTTCAACAATTTCCCCCACAATTTTTTCTAAATCCTTTATCTTAATTAACTGATTTTGGAAGGGAAAATCTTTTGGCAATGCCTCACTAAATAAAATTCTTCCAACCGAAGTCTCTACAAATTCTCCGCTGAATCTAACTTTAATCTTTGCTCTTAAATCTATATCACCAAACTCAGAGACCAAAATTGCTTCTTCTTTTGAACCAAAAATTTTAGCCTCGCCTTTTGCGCCAACCTGAATATCAGTTAACCAATAGCAACCTAAAACGATATCTTGATAGAGAGTAACAATTGGAGTTCCAGTGGCTGGTTTTAAAAGATTGAGGATGACTAACATTCTTTCCCTTGCCTCTTTTTGAGCCATCTCCGATAGTGGTAAATGAACCGCCATCTGATCGCCATCAAAATCGGCATTAAATGCCCTACAAACCATCGGATGAATTCTAATTGCCTCACCCTCAATCAAGACCGGTTGAAATGCCTGAATCCCTAACCGATGTAAGGTTGGAGCTCGATTCAACAAAACCAATTTATCTTTTACCACCTCCTCAAGGCTAGCCCAAACTTCATTGATTTCCTCATCAATTAATCTGGTAGCCGCTCGAACATTGAAAGCCAGTTCTTTTTCTAAAAGTTTTCTAATGACGAAGGGTTTAAAGAGTTCCAGAGCCATCTTTTTGGGAATACCTACCTGATTTAACTTCAGTTCTGATCCAACAACGATCACTGATCTAGCGGAATAATCAACCCTTTTCCCTAAAAGATTTTGTCTAAACCTTCCTTGTTTTCCTTCAAGTATATCAGCCAGGGATTTTAATAATCTTCTGCCGCCAGTTGTTGCCTGGGTCATTGTTCCTTTTCTCATTCCGTTATCAATTAAAGAATCAACCGCTTCTTGGAGCATTCTCTTTTCATTTCTGACAATAACCTCTGGGGCCCCGATTTCCAAAAGATATTTTAATCTATTATTTCGATTAATCACCCTTCGATACAAATCGTTTAAATCTGACGAGGCATATCTTCCGCCATCTAACTGAACCATCGGTCTCAGATCCGGTGGTAGGACCGGTAAAACTGTTAAAAACATCCATTCTGGCCTAATCTTTGCCATTTCCATTCCCTGAAAAGTTCTTAATCTGCTCAAAATTCTCTTTCGGTTTGCCGGTGCCGTCACTTCCAATTCCTTTTTCAATTTTTCAATTTCCTTTTTCAAATCAATTTTGGTAAAAATTTCTCTCAGGGTTTCTGCCCCGGTTCCTGCCTCAAAACATTCCCCATATTTTAAAGAGAAATCTCTCCATTCAATCTCAGATAAAATCTTTAACGGCTTAATTGATAAAACCTCTTCCCTTGCCCTATCTCTTTCCGCTTTTAATTCCTCTAAAATTTCCTTTAACTCTTTCTTATTTTTAATAGGTAAAGAGAACTTCGTCCTCTTCTTCGCCTTCGCTTCCATAAATGAAAGCTTGGTTTTTGATTTTTGATTTTTGATTTTAATTTTGTATTCTTTTTCAATCTCCTCTAAAATCTTTTTCTTTGCCCCCTCATTCACCTCAGTAATGACATAGGCAGCAAAATAAATCACCCTCTCTAATTGCTGGGTTGGAAGATCCAAAACCAGACCCATCCTTGATGGCACCCCTCTAAGAAACCAAATGTGAGAAACCGGAACGGCCAATTTTATGTGACCCATCCTTTCCCTCCTGACCTGAGATTTTGTTATCTCCACCCCGCATCTATCACAAATTATTCCCTTATATCTAACTCCCTTATATTTTCCGCAATAGCATTGATAATCCCTTTCCGGTCCAAAAATCTTTTCACAAAATAAACCATCCTTCTCAGCTCTCTGAGTTCTATAATTTATCGTCTCCGGTTTCGTCACCTCACCATGACTCCATGACAAAATCTCCTCCGGTGAGGCAATCTTTATTCTTATCGATTCAAAATCTTCTACCCTCATAAATTTTCTTTTGGCTTCTCCTTAATTTCAACACTCAGCCCAAGTGATTTTAATTCCGAAACCAAAAGATTAAAGGAAGCAGGAACATTTGGCGCTTTTATCTCCTCTCCTTTTAATATCGCCTCATAGGTTGCTGCTCTTCCCGAGACATCATCGGATTTAATGGTCAGCATCTCTTGCAAAGAATAGGCTGCCCCATATCCTTCCAAAGCCCAAACCTCCATTTCCCCAAATCTTTGACCACCAAATTGGGCTTTTCCTCCCAGGGGTTGTTGAGTAATCAGAGAATAGGGACCAATTGAGCGGGAGTGAATCTTGTCTCCAACCATATGGATTAACTTCATCATATAAATATAACCTATCGTAATTTTCTCTGGAAAAGGAAGTCCGGTTCGGCCATCATATAAAATGACTTTTCCATCTTCGGGAAGTCCCGCTCTTTTTAATTCCCCTTTAATCTCTTTTTCACTCGCTCCAGAAAGGACAGGAGAAATTGCATAATATCCCAATTTTTTTGCCGCCAATCCTAAATGGGTCTCCAAAATTTGACCCAAATTCATTCTGGAGATAACGCTCAAAGGATTGAGAATAATATCAACCGAAGTGCCATCTTCCAAAAATGGCATTTCTTCCAAAGGCAAAACTTTAGAAATTACCCCTTTATTTCCGTGCCGGCCGGATAATTTATCCCCGGCCTGAATTTTTCTGATTTCTGCCACCTCAACCTCAATCCTCTTTATCACCCCTGGTTCCAGTTTATGTCCCAGCTCCCTTGAAAAAATTTTTACCCCAACCACCTTTCCTCTCTTTCCATGCTCCAATCTCAAAGAGGTATCTTTAACTTCTTTTGCCTTTTCTCCAAAAATTGCTCTCAACAATCTTTCTTCGGCAGTCAATTCTGCTTCCCCTTTTGGCGAAATCTTACCAACCAAAATGTCACCTGGTCCAACCTCAGCCCCAATCCTGACAATTCCCTCTTCGTCCAAATCCTTCAATCTTTCCTCTGCTACATTGGGAATATCTGAGGTGGTTATTTCCGGTCCCAGTTTTGTTTCCCTGACATCACAGGCAAAGTTCTCAATATAAATTGAAGTATAAACATCATCTTTTACCAATCTTTCCGAGATTAAAATGGCATCCTCAAAGTTTTCTCCCCGCCAAGGCAAAAATGCCACCAAAATATTTTGACCCAAAGCCAAATAGCCATTTGAGATTGCCGCTCCATCAGCCAAGACCTCTCCCCTTTTCACCCTCTGACCTTTTTTAATAACCGGCCTCTGGTCAAGACAGGTATATTGATTCGTCCTGATAAACCTTTTTAACTCATAAACTTTTGACTTTTGACTTTTGACTTTTGACCTTACGATAATATGATTGGCATCCGCCTCCGTAACTACTCCATCAACATCCGATATCACTTCCAACCCCGAATCCCTGGCTACCCTTTCTTCAACTCCAGTCATCACCAAGGGTGGTTCGGGATTCAAAAGGGGCACCGCCTGTCTTTCCATATTTGAACCCATCAAGGCCCGATTGGCATCGTCATTTCTTAAAAAGGGAATTAAAGAAGTGGCGATAGAAATCGATTGTTCGGGAGAAACATCAATGAAATCAACTTTTTCTCTTTCTATTAAGCCCGGCTCTCCCCTAATCCTGGCTTCAACAATTTTGGCAGTAATATTTCCCCTTCCATTTATTGGTACATTCCCTGAGGCAATGTTATACCTCTCTTCCTCATAGGCGCTGAGATATTGAATTTCAGATAGCACTTTCCCTTTTTTAACCTTAAAATAAGGGGTTTCTAAAAAACCGTAGGGATTAATCTTGGCAAAAGAAGCCATATGACCAACTAATCCGATGTTTGGACCTTCTGGAGTTTGGATTGGACAAATTCGACCATAGTGGGATGGCTGGACATCCCTAACCTCAAATCCCGCCCTTTCTCTTGTCAATCCACCGGGACCGGTGGCAGAGAATCTCCTTTTGTGTTCCAATTCAGCCAGCGGATTTTCATTATCCATAAATTGACACATCTGGCTTGAAGTGAAAAACTCTTTTATCACTGCCATCACCGGTCTGGGATTAACCAATTGAATTGGTGCCAAAGTAGAAATATCCAAAGTTGACATTCTATCTTTAATAATCCTCTCCATCCTCACCAAGCCAACCCTTATTCTATTGATGAGTAACTCATTTAGCATTCTCACCCTTCTATTTCCCAAATGGTCAATTTGATCCGGTCTTCCCTGGGGGTCATTGTTTAGGCGAATAATTTCCCTCAATACTACCAGCACATCTTCTGGTTTCAAAACCCTCTCCTTTACGGAGATTTCATCTCTTGAGGTCTGAAGTTTAAAACCAGAAGATTTCGAAGGCTTCTTCGTCTCTTCGTACTTCGTACTTCGTAATTCCGGAAGTCTCTGTCCCATTCTCCATCTGCCAACCTTTGACAAATCGTATCTCTCAAAATTGAAAAACATATTGAAAATCAATTCCTTGGCTGTGTCAGCGGTGGCCATATCTCCCGGTCTCAATCTCTGATAAACCTCAACCAGGGCCTCAGCCTGATTATGGCTGGAGTCTCTTTTCAATGTCTCTTCAATATAATTTATTTCTCCCTTGTTGACGTCTTGAAACTTTTCTTTAATATCCAAGTCTTTATCTATGCCAAAAGCCCGCAAAAGGGTCGTTGCCATAACTTTTCTCTTTCGATCAATTTTGACTCCAATTGCTCCTGATAAATCGGTTTCAAATTCAAGCCAGGCCCCCCGGTTAGGAATAATTTTTGCTCCAAATAAATTCTTTCCAGCCATCCTTTCCATTGTGAAAAATGCTCCCGGAGACCTGATTAACTGAGAAATGGCCACCCTCTCCACCCCATTAACAATAAAAGTTCCCCTCTCGGTCATCAGGGGAAAATCGGTCAAAAAAACCTCCTGCTCTTTGATTTCTTTGGTTTTTAAATTAATTAACCTCGTTTTTACCCGCAGGGGTACTTCATAAGAATCGTTATTTTTCTTTGCCTCCAAGTCAGATTTGTAGTTTGGTTTTCCCAATTCATAATC
>Ga0172366_10004560_pt1 | contig 10911 bp, 8 predicted proteins | sample LakKivSesite69cm_FD_114533 | JGI IMG/M metagenome (GOLD analysis project Ga0172366, IMG submission 114533) | Sediment microbial communities from Lake Kivu, Rwanda - Sediment site 69cm | ecosystem: Environmental > Aquatic > Freshwater > Lake > Sediment | place: Rwanda: Western Province, Lake Kivu...
ATCGAGAAGTTCAATCGCGCGCTTGATATAATCCTTGATCATCCGGATCCGGCTCGATTCGACCCCTTCGATACCTGAATACTTGCTCAAGGCATCCTTGGCCTGGTAGACCAGGGCTTTCAATTCATCCAGGACATAGATCTCGTCGTGCGTTTCTTCTGGTTTTGCTTGAGGAGTCTCCTTGGTAACTTTCAAGGAGCTCAAAGAGTCAAGGATCAACCTGCCGATGTTGGTGAATCTCTCGCTACTTGCTCCACTTTCCCGTGGAGGCTTCATGTTTACCAGGGTACCGTCTTTCTTGATGTTCTTGAGCCATTCCTTGATCGTCTTGGACAGCGCCGGGAGTGGATTGTCGTAAATATTCAAATGCTTGAGCCAAACGAGCCGGATCATGGATTCCGGCAGTGCAAGCAATTGATTTTTTTCTACATTGAGTATTTCCAGCGTTCTCAAGGATCCTATGGAGTCTGGTAGTGACCGCAACTGGTTGTTCTGAACGTCCAGGCGCTTCATCTTGGATAGTTCGCCGATCGAATCCGGGAGCAGATTTATCATGTTGTTGTCTAGTATAAGGCTCTCTAGATTGGCGAGATTGTTTATTTCCTCGGGAACAGCGATGATTCGGTTCTTGCCAAGATCCAATATGACGAGGGAGGTTACATGGACGAGTCCATCGGGGAAGAAATTGAGCTCGTTCTGGCGCAGATACAGCTGTTTCAAGTTCGTGAGATTATGAAAATCGACATGTATCTCGGCTAATTGATTGCTCATCAAGCTGAGCTCTTCCAGGTTATTCAATGCAGCTATCGTGTCTGGAATTTCGGAGATTTCATTGTCATCCAGGATAATGATTTTTAATTTCTTGTTCTTTCCGATGGTGCGAGGCAAGGATTTTAGATCGTTGTTGCTCGCGTTGATCTTTACAAGGTTTTCGAGCGCGCCTATCGTGTCAGGCAGTTTTTGGAGCTTGTTGTTCTGGAGGTGCAAAGTCGTTACATTGGTGAGGTTGCCAAGCGTTTCGGGGATTTCAACGAGGTGGTTGTCGTTCACGTGCAATGCCTTGAGCTTGACGAGCTCGCCGATGAAGCTTGGCAGTGTACCGAGATCGTTGGCGAATATCTCGAGGTTCTCGAGCTCCTTTAATTTCCCGATGGAATTGGGCAGGTGCCGGAGCTTGTTATTCTCGATCTTGAGATTTTTCAACATGGGTGGCAGCTTGTCAGGTAACGTGACGAGCTGGTTGTTGTTAACAGAAAGATCCTCGAGTTTCTTCAGCCGATCGAGAACGCTGGGCAAGGTTGTAAGCCGGTTGAAACTGATAGAAAAAACCTTTAGATTCTTCAAGTTTCCGAAAGAGTCGGGTATCACGTCGATCTGGTTTCCCTCGAGATATAATTGCTCGAGCTGGGGCAAGTTGCCGAGGGGCAAGGGCAATGAAACGATCTGGTTGAATTTCAAAGACAAGATCTTCATTAACTCGAAATTTCCGATGGCCTCTGGAATCGTGATGAGCTGATTATCGTTCAAGTACAGCGCTTGCAGCGTCGCAAGATCACCGAAATTCTCGGGGAGCATGGCAAGTCGTTTCTGGTTGATGGCCAGCCTTTGAACGCGCGAATCCTCGGCAACGAATCCAAAGCTCGAATCATCAACATCCTTAACCGGCGGTATGGGCTCGCCGAGTATCTCCTCCAGCGCCTTCATAACCTCGTATTGTATCGAAAAGAGGGGGACGCCCTCGTAATATGCGATGATTTCGCGGCTCATGTTTCCAGCGCTTCGTGGATGTTCCTTTTCCCGCGGATTCCTTCTTGCCGGGTAATAACGAGCATGCCCACCAGTAAAAAGTTGCCTTGCGATATAATTTTGGAACCACGTTCCACCTGCGCCAGCTCGAACACACAAAAACTTCGATTCATTTGATCGGGATAGACGGATATGGAAACCGGCGGGGTATAAAACGGTGGAAAAAAGACAGCGCATCCTCGCCATCGAGGCACATCCCGATGATCTTGCCTATTTCTATGGCGGGTACATCGCCAAGATGGCTGCCGAAGGCCATGACATCCGAGTACTAACTATCACGAATGGCGACCAGTCAACATGTGACCCGGCACTTTCGAGCCATGATATAGTTGCCATTCTAAAGAAAGAACACGCCAGGGCCATGGAGATTGTCGGGGTCAAGGACCAACGGTTCCTCGATGGATTCACGAACCACTTCATGTTCTCGAGCGAAACCCAGCTCAAGTTACGCGAGGTGCTGATACGCGAGATACGTGAATACAAGCCCGACACGGTCATCACGTTCGACATCGCCGACGTGTTCGAGGAAAATCCCGATCACCGCCTGCTCGCGAGGGTCGGGTTGCAAGCGGCGTCATTCGCCGCCTATCCGCTCGTCCATCCCGAGCAACTGAGACAAGGACTCAAGCCACACTTCACCGGCCGCATGTTACTCGCGCCGACGAAGCAACCCAACGTGTACATCGAGATCTCGGGGGATCCGCTAGAGAAGAAGAAGGCAGCGGGAGCAGCATACAAGTCGCAGCTCGACCTCATGTTTTCAGAGCTCAAGTACCGTGCGGAAACGATGGGGTTAAAACCCGACCTCGATGACCTCTCGCCACAAGACCTCTGGGAGAGCGTTTGCGAGTCGATGGCCGAGGAAACGGCGATGGCAGGGAACGAGTACTACGCGTTGCACAAGGACATCGCGCCGCGCATCAAGCTCATGCAGGCAGAAGCATTCCGCATGCAATACCTGGGTGCCATGGAGAAGATCCACGAGTATTTACCGAAGGAATATCGAATCCTCTGAGGCGACCATCGTGAGGGAAAAAGAAAAGGACGAGAAATGCAAGGCGCTCCACGCGGAAATGTTACCCCGCCTGACCGATTACGTGGATCTCCACGCTTCGCGGCGGCCAGACGACGTCGCGATAATCGAGTACAACACGGACACGAAGGTCACATGGAAGGATTTTTACATGTCGATCAAGGCATTCGCCGCCAAGTTACTCGACATAGGGATCAAGAAAGGGGACGTGGTCGCGACCACGCTCGTGCTGCTCAAGGAACACGTGTATCTCATGTACGCCTGCTACCGCATCGGCGCCATCATCGCGCCCCTCGACCCGCGGCTCAAGGAGAAGGAGGTTGACTACTGCTTCGAGAAGATGAAGCCAAAGGCCTATTTTTTCCTCGGTCGCGTGGAGGTCAAGAAGGAGGGGAAGGTCGAGGTGAACGACTTTCGCCCCATGGTTGCCTCGCTCATGGAGAAACACGGCGAAACATGCAAGCACTGGATCCAATTCGATTTCTTGCCACACCTCATCATCGACGGCGCGATTGGCATCCGGGACTTCGCCAGGGACGTGAAACGCTGCTTCATGCAGTCGATTATGACCGGCAGCGTCCGGGACGCTGCAGCTGCCGTCTGCAAGCGTGACCCTTGCTTGCTCGTCTTCACGACGGGATCCACGGGGAAACCCAAGCCCGCGCTGCTGTGCCACGAGAACATCATCATTCAAAACATTGGACTCAAGGTGGCATTTGATATCTCGGAGAAAGACATCATGTGCGTGAACCTTCCACCGAGCCACGTTGGTTGCGTTACTGAGCAGCTCGCGACGACCATCTTCGCTGGCGGGACTTGCGTTATCTTGCACATCTTCGACGCGGAGAAAACACTGGATGCCATCGAGAAATACAAGATAACGGCCTTCGGCCAGATCCCGTCGCTGTTCGCGATGCAATGGCGCTTGCCAAAATATACGCGCTACGACCTCTCCAGCCTGCGTTTTGCATTGTACGGCGGCCAGGCGGTCTCGCGGGAATTCCTAGACAAGCTCGCCAAGATGGCCCCCAAGTTCGGCAGCGGCCTCGGCCTCACGGAGACAGCGGGATTCGTCACTTACACGCCTCTGGATGGCACGGTGGACGACATCGTCGCGAGCATCGGGTACGACTCGCCGCTTTGCCCGATCTCGATCCGCGAGCAGATGAAACCTGACGGCATGGCGGGTGATCCAAAACCAGAAGGCCAAATAGGTGAGATAACGTTTTCGGGCCCACAAATTTTCCTCGGGTATCTCAACGATGAAGAAAACACGAGGAAGACCGTTTCGAAGGATGGTTTCTGTTACACGGGCGACCTCGGATTCTACGACGAGAAGGGGTTGCACTTCGCCGGGCGGAGCAAGTTCATCATCAAGCCCAAGGGCTACCAGGTCTATCCAGGCGAGATCGAGGATTTCATTGCCGAGAAGCTCGCCGACAAGGTCGAGCTCGTGGCCGTGGTCGGCGTCCCGCACGAGGTGTTCACGGAAGGCGTCATGGCGTTTATAGAAGTGAAGGCGGGTATGAAGCTCGTGTCGAAAGAGGTCGACAAGGTTTGCAAGGAGATGGCAGCCTACAAGCGACCCAGCCATGTTGAAATTCTCGAAGAGGGTGGGATCCCCTTGAATCGAGTCAACAAGACCGATTACATGGCCTTGAAGAAACAAGCACAGAAGATCGCCGAGCAGCTGCGAAAGCAAGGCAAGTGGGATGCTAACTGACTTGGAATAGAGTTCTCGGATTTTGGCTTCTCTTTCTTTATCGGCGCGTTTTAGTGCTATTTTTATGCATGTTGGACATCTAAAGAGGACTCAAGCAGCAAGCCGGTTTCCCCGAGCATGAAGAACAGGGACTGAAGATGGAACAGCACGATTTGATGAAGAAGCGAAAGAATATTTTGTTATATGCCGCAGTTATGCTCTGCATTATTTCTTTTTTCACGGGAATTAACAAAGGGGAAAAAATGTGCAATCTGGCTAACACGACCCCCGTGTTATCGACGCAGATTATGCCATTAAGCTTGTTTAACGCGACTGCCTTCTGGGACTCCGAGAAAACGCGGGTTGAGAGTACACCCTTGAACATCAGCATCTTAAGCCAGAACACGACGATATATCAAGAGATGGTTTTCAACCGGACCGACCTTGCATTCGACACACCAAACTGGGTCGGTGCTTCCCCGGCGACGTTGCGGGTCCATGCGACGCTGTTCACCCCGACCAACTCGTCGGGCACATTCTTCCAAGGCCCTGGCGTGGTCGTCATTCACGGCACGGGGCAACGACGCCAGACATTTTTCACGGCTGGCTTGTCCTTTGCAGCAATGAACTGCTCAGCTCTCGTGGTCGATCTGGTCGGCCACGGGCAGAGCCAAGGGCCGAAACCGACGGCCGAATACACGATCTATCAAGGCGACTTCAACAAGACCTCGTATCACTACCTTGCTTTCTGTAACGGCCTGCAAGCCGTTAACGCACTCTTGTCATTCAAGAGCCTGGTTGACCCATCGCGGATTGCTATCACGGGCTTGTCACTTGGCGGGATGACAACCGAGATCGTGAGTGCCATCTATCATGACAAGATCTCGCTCGCGATGTCAGCAGGCATGATAAACGTCACTTGCGCGTTTCCAGAAACATCGATTAGGAACCTGGCGGGAATGACCTACGAGGAATTGCTCGCGGTGCCCCAATCCGTCTGGCAGTACTTGAATCCAGTAAATTACATCGGGATGGCGCAATACCCGGACGTTTGCCCGTTTGTTGGCACGACAGACGAATATTTCTCCTACAAGGGCATTCCCGATGTCATGCGAACCTTGCAGGTGTCGGCGAACGAGAAATGGCTCCAAATCACGGCGAACGGCCATCATTCCTATCCAACGGATCGGACAATGCATTACTTGCTCCGGCACGAGTTTTTCGGGGGTCCGGCCCCACCGGAAATCGCGATCACCCGTGCCGTGAAGGCGAGCGGGGCAATGGAACGGCTCGAGGTCGACGCGACGGTCATCTCTCCCACGGCGGTTCGGAGCGTCGAGATTTGCTACAGGTACGCGGACATCATCGGCGAACCGTGGCGAACGGTCGCCATGAACCCGAGCGGGGCGAACCAGTGGACCGGAGCAGTCGAGTCACCATGGATCACCTCCCAGATGGACTGCTTCGTCAAGGTCACCCTGGATACGGGCGAGGACGTTTTTTTCACGAGCGACCTGCTGGAGGCGGGCGTGCTCACGAATTATTTCTCTTTCTTGCCAGTCATCTGCATCATTGCCGCCATCGCCATCCCGGTTCTCCTCTCTTTGAGGGACAGGTACAAGGTCGAGGTAGGCGGGATCGACGACAAGCGACGGAGAATGGCAAAGAAATGCTTCATATCGGAGAATCTGTTCTTGGCCACCACCGAGACCGTCAAGTTCAGCTCGATGATCATGCCCTGGGTGATTTACGGCACGATCCCGTGGTCTTTATTCTATGTCATGCAAGCTTATTTTACATACGATGGCGCGCTGGGAGACCTTGCCTTTTACTTAAACGGAATCTTGTTCGTGGTATTTTTCGCGATCTCCGTCTCCAGCACGATCAATCCTTTACTATCCGGCATCTTTAATGCCGCTTGGGCTGTTCTTTTCTACGCTCTCATCCACGTGATGTATAAGGCATTCGGGGTGAATATGCCCGCGGACGTCCTCGGCGCGGGCTTCTACGTGTACTTGTCGATGGCGATCGCCCAGATCGCGATATGGGCATGGAAAAGGATCTACCACAAGCGGCTCGGGATCCCGACCCGCAACCTCTTGACGATCCTCAAGGGCGCCCGCAAGGCCTTGCTCGCGAAGAAATAAGCGATCATTGGAGCTCTTGCATTATTTTCCATTCGATTAAAACGAGAACACCCAGTCAAGGATTCCCTGGATAGAGCAGGGGCCCCGGTCGTCGAATACCTCGGGAAGTGACCAGAGCCCGTTGGGAAATTTCTCTTGCTTCATGTATGCTTGCACCGACTCCAAGGCCTTCTTGTATTCGCCGCGCGTGATGTCGTTCTTTACCGGCGCGTAATCGAGGCCGATATCGTCGAAAAACTTCTTGAGCTTGCTAGCCTCGAACACGACTTTATCCCTCTGGAGCTTCAAGACGACGAGGATGTTGAGCCCTATCAAGTTCCCGTGCAAGTAATGCCCGCGCGTGATGTCCTCCAGGCAATACGCGAGGAAGTGCTCGCTTCCTTCCTCGGGCCTCGCGTTGCCCCATGCCTCGCAGAGGCGCACCTCGTCGACGTAGCCTTTGACCAGCGCGTCGATCCCATTGTTGTTCACGGACTTGATATCGCGGGCCGATTTCATGAGTGTCTCTGCGATGTTCCTTGCCTCGTCGAACACGTCCTGGTCAAACTTGTCGCCGAAGGTGTCCCGGGCGATGAGCCAGTCGCCGAGCGCGGTCGTGATCGAGATCGTGTCAGAGACGCCCGCCCGGTTCAATGCTTTTGGTGCTTGCTTCACGACAGAGTAATCCACGAGCACGCGGGACGGCTGCACGTCGCCGATGTATCGAACCTTGTGATCGACCCGGACGGCGATGGACGTGCACAGCCACGCGTCGACCGAGATGATGGATGGCGCGACGATCAAGGGGATACCCCATTTCCACGACAAGTACTTGCCCGTGTCGCACGCGGTGCCGCCCCCGAAGCCGACGAGCCAATTTGCCTTGAGTTTCCGCTTCTCGATCTGCTCGAGCGTTTCCACTTGCATGTCCCGGTTGAAGATGACGTCTCGTGGCTTCGTTTTTAACCTGGGCTTGAGCAAGTCCCACGGTTCCTCCATCGTCACGATGATGTAGTCATCGAGCGTGTTGAGCACGTCGGACAAGATCGTCTCGCCGAACTCGGGTCGAGCTTTTACCATGTGAACACCCATCGATGCGCAGGTGCACGTGCACCGTTCAGCCTCTATCACGTTTCCAGAAAGATGCAGGGCCTCTCATCGCTTTCTCGTCAACGATGATGATCCCGTCGCCATGTTCTTTCTCCTCCTCGGTCCCGACGGTGAGGCACTCCTCCGAGCCGATGACCTTGATGTCTTCCGCACAAGAGGGCGGTGGATTCGGCGGAGCCAGCCTCTCCGGTGCTGGCTTCGGGGCAGCAGGGGGCTTCATCGAAAGAGCGCGCGGCTTCTCCATTGCTGGTTTCTGCTGCTCCTTCACGGGAAGCGCCTTGACCGTGAAAGCGATGCCGGGTGTTGATGCTGGTGTTGGAGCGGGTTCTTCGCTGGAAAAGCCTGGTGCCTTGATGACGAGCCGAACTGGCTCGGCCTTTGCTGGTTTCTCGGGCTTGCTCCCCGGTTTCGTGGACGGGATGATGATTCTCCTGCTCTCGGTGTTGAGCAAGCAGTCGCATTTCTTGCACCTGAAGATGCCCGGGAAGGCTTCGAATTCTCGCAAAGCGATCTCGCTCGCGCAATGGCCATGGTAGGGAGCCCCGCAGTTCTCGCACTGGAGCAGCGTGCCAGATTGCTCACCCTTGCCGCAAGCCAGGCAAGATGCGCCCGGGATGCCGGTCTCGAGCAAGCTCCAGCATAAGCCCTCGAAATAGGTGCGCTTATCGATCGGTGTAGTCCCTTTGATGAATATATCGTGGGATTCCCCGAGCAAGATGTCTATAATTTCCTTGAACGCGTCATCCGATGCGGCGTAGTAGACCTTCCCGTTCGCCACTTCCGCGATCGTCTTCAGCTTGATGTCGTCCGGGTAGGTGCGCTCGTCGCCGACCCGGATGATGTCGACGAATACCGGGAAATGCTTGATCGTGTCGAGGAGATCCATCAGCGCTGCCACGAGGCCGACATTGCTCCCTTCGGTCGGGCCATCCGAGATGACGATCATGCGAAGGACGTGGTTGCGCGTCGTGCGATATGCATCGACTAGATAAGTGGATGCGAGCATCAAGCCTTGTTCCAGTGGGTGCGCCTTCGTCACGAACTTCAAGTTATCTTTCAAGAACGGCTCGAGCGCCGCCTCATCCTTGGCAAGTCCCTCGTGGAATTGCGGGTTGTCCTCGTCTTGCTTGAATGCTACGATCCCCCAATTCGACCCTGGGTACTCTTTTTCCTTTTCCTTGATGAACCGCTGGACTTGCTTCACGATAGCTTTCTTGGAAACGACACCACGCACGCCCAGGTCGAAATATATAACGACATCTTGAAGCACAGGTCAATCCTCCATATTCTTAATGATCGTGACGAACGGTTTTCATATCCGACTCGTGCTCTGTTTCAAGGACTCATAAACACGCCCGGAATATATTTACCATCGATGCTTCACGATTTACTTCTATAATACTCGCACGTGTCCTTATTGCAGCGTACATTCTCGGTACCGAATGAGCATGGCTGGCCTGTAGTGCAAGGAATCTCGATGCCGTGTTTTTTTTTGAGGATCTCGCATGCCATCTCGACGGCAAGACGACTCTCCCTCTTGCAGCACTGCTCCGTGCGGTCGGCAATTTTTCCGAGAACGAGCGAAGTTGCTTCTAGCGCATCGCCACGTTCCGCTTTCCTTTTCGGATTAGCCTTGAAAAACACGCTGAAGGCAATCCCAACGCCTATCCCGGCACCACATGCCCCCCAGAACCCGCATGCGCCGCCCGGAATCTGCTTTGCTCGCGCTTCTATCTCCTCGAGGTATTTCTTGCTTGCCAGGAAAAGGCTTGCTTCGACAGGCCAAGCTCGTGAACACCAATGTCGTCGGGGTAGACACGATGTGCTCGCTCGAGCCTAACACAGGGATACCGGAAATCGATGAACTCGCTCGGTATTTTGGCCGTCCCGAGTATCACATCGAGGTTGGTGCGAGCGGGATTATTTCCAATGCCGGTGTTGATCGCACTTCCCCGTGTGGATCGACATCATCCGGGGCGTCTTCCATTAAGGATAAGAGATTGACAATAGAAAACTTGAATGAATTCGCGCTCACTGTTTGTCATGAGTGCCGTGCATCAAGGTTTGGCCATTCATGCGACAAGGAGATAGCCGGGCTCATCCACCTCCTCGCGATAGAGCGTGCGCTGCAGTCAACAAACCAAAATGCCACGCTCGATCCAGAGCTGCGTGACTTCATGAACAACGCCAAGAAGGAACACGACAAGCGCAAGCAGGCGCGATCATGAGCGTCATGTCTTTTAGTCCAGGCGCGGGATCGATTTAAGAGGTAATTCATTGCCAATGCGTACTGAGTGCTTCACCATGAGCATCGTCCTAAAAAAGGAAGCAAAGGCCTACCTGGAATCCATCAAGGACGAGGTCGACTTCCTTCTCATCGACGGCACCCTGCAAGTCCCCGACGAGAAGGTTTGCGGCTGCTGCGGCCCGCCACCTTCGCCGGACTACAAGGTGCAATTATTCACAAAAAAGGACGGCCAGCAACATGTGATCAAGGAAATAACGACCGATATAGAGAAGATCGTGAAATTCAAGATAAGCAAGCAACTTTACGACGCGATCGTTGCTGCAAGGCTCAACATCGTCGTTTTCTACCTGGAATCGACCGACGAAACAAAGATGCCCTCGGTTCTGGTTGCCAAGTTCATCTGAGACGGGATGCGTTGGGCTCATTTTTTCTCGTAATTCTCGCAGCCAGGCTCGTTCTTTCCGAGCATCTTGGCGAATTCGCAGCGAAGCTTCTCGTCATCCATGCCCAGGTTAAACTTGCAGGATTCACAATCCTCTTTCTTTGCTTCAACGGGATTCTTCGGGATATTCTTCGTACCCATGAGGACACAACTCAAGACTGGTTAATCACGTGTGATGTATAACAGAAGTAGAAAAAAAGGCTTGCGCTTTCCCGGAAAAAAGCAATCGTTATCGATGCTTCTTGGTGTCAAGGATCCTAGGGGGTTACCGGCACGCCGAGTGACAATAGATGGAAGCGAGCGGATTCAAATTGTGGTGGACTCTTGATAACACGTTATCTCGAAGGTGATATGTCGCATAAGCGAGTACAAAGTCGAGCTAGAATGGCTTGATGACACCGCGAATCCATACAAGCGAATGGCGAAGATGAGTTCTGCTGCTGA
>Ga0172366_10004564_pt1 | contig 10909 bp, 8 predicted proteins | sample LakKivSesite69cm_FD_114533 | JGI IMG/M metagenome (GOLD analysis project Ga0172366, IMG submission 114533) | Sediment microbial communities from Lake Kivu, Rwanda - Sediment site 69cm | ecosystem: Environmental > Aquatic > Freshwater > Lake > Sediment | place: Rwanda: Western Province, Lake Kivu...
GCATATCTATTTTTTGGCTCTCTCTGATTTCTTTAATTTAAAAAGTGATTTAACTTTGATTAGGATTAATCCGAATATTACCAGGAAGGCAATTCAAATCCGTGATTTTGGCAATTTGATCTTAAATACAATTGGCGGCCGTAACATTCATCCAACCACTACTGCTATTGGCGGTTTTCGTAAATTACCTTCTCCTAAAATACTTAATGAAATTTTAAGTAGTGCAAAAAAAAATCTAAAAACTGCTAATGATCTTTTTGACTTTGTAAATAATCTTACCTTTCCCGTTTTTCAGCGGCTGACTGTTTTTGCTGCTCTCGCTAATCCCCAGGAATATGCACTTTACAGTGGTCAAATTAAACTCCCTAAAAATAAAATTTATTCTCCCCAAGTATTTCTTAAAAAGGCTCGCGAGGTGCAAGAACTGGAAGGGGATTTAATTAAAAAAGTAAAAATCGCTGGTGAAAGTTATCTTGTAGGTGCATTGAGCCGCATTAATCTAAATTATAAAAAATTGAATCCCATGAGCCGCAGAGCCCTCGCTCGTAGCGACTTTAATCTTCCTTGCTATAATATCTTTTATAATCTTCTCGCCCAAATGATTGAAATAATCCACAGCCTTGAAGAAACAATTAAAATTATTTCCAAACTAAAAATCAAACCCGAAAAAATTTCAAAATATAAAATAAAAGCAGGTAGGGGATTAGGAGTTACTGAAGCGCCCCGCGGACTCTTATTCCATTACTATGAAGTTGACGCGAAAGGTCTTATTAAAAATTGTAATATTATTACTCCCACTGCTCAATTTTTAGCAAATCTGGAAAATGACTTAGAAAAATTTTTGGAAAAAGAAGGGGATATAAAAAAACCCGAGGAGAACATTAAAATGCTTATCCGTGCCTATGATCCCTGTATCACCTGCGCAGTACATTAAAGAAATTCAAAATGCAAAAATCAAAATGTAAAATTGCAATGTAAAATTTTAAAATTCTTTTCATTTTAACATTTTTATCTGTCATTTTGATCTTTGATTTTTACATTTTAAATTGGCTCTATGCACGACCTTCATGCCGCAAATAAAATTTTCAACCAAGCCTTAAGATACGCCAGAAAAAATCACTTAAAAAAAATTACCAAAATAGTGGTTGCCTTGGGAGAGATTGAAGAACATAATGCTATTATTACACCGGAAAATTTGAGATTTAACCTTAATCTCTTCAGAGAAAAAACTATTGCCAAAGATGCAAAAATTGAAATTGAAAAAATAAAAGGGGAATATTTCCAACTAAAAGAAATTCAAGGAATAAAATAACTCCAAAAAAAATAAAAGCCTCGCAAAGAGACTCCCATAAAATAACTAAAAATGGCTTATTTCAGCCATTTTTTTAATCTCAAATTGATATAAAACTTATTACTCTCCAAGCCATTGTTTTTCTCTGGAAATTTATTGATACCACTTACTCTCCAATTCCAACATAGTCTCATTTTTTTGTTTATCTTGAAATCTCTCTAGAGCTAATTGAATTAATTTATCTAAAAGCCGCGGGTAAGAAAGACCAGAGGCTTGCCAAAGTTTAGGATACATAGAAATAGAGGTAAACCCGGGAATAGTGTTAATTTCATTCAGATATACTTTGTGGGTTTTTCCATCTACTAAAAAATCCACGCGTGCCATTCCTGAACAATCAATTGCAAGATAAGCTTCTCGGCTAACTTTTCTGATCTCATCGCTTACTTTTCTAGAAATCTTTGCCGGAATAATTGCTTTACTTTTTCCATCTACGTACTTTGCCTCATAATCATAAAATTCATTAGAAGGAATGATTTCGCCACAAACTGAAACCTCCGGATTGTCATTACCTAGCACGGCCACCTCAATCTCACGGCTATTCTCCACTGCTTTTTCCACAATAATTTTGCAATCAAAATGTGCCGTTCTTTTAATCATATATCTCAATTCCTGTCGTGTATGGACCTTAAAAACCCCAATTGAAGATCCAAGATTTGCGGGTTTAGTAAAACAAGGATAATCGATTTTCTCTTCAATTTCTTTTATAACTTGTTGATCTAATCTTCCCAAAATCTGCTTGCGCTGAAAAACTATAAAGTTTACTATTGGTAAACCTTTGGATTTAAATACCTCTTTCTGGATAATCTTATCCATCCCAATTGCAGAAGCCACTACTCCTGCGCCAATGTAGGGGATATTAGCCAATTCTAAAAATCCCTGTACCGTACCATCCTCTCCGTAAGTTCCATGCAAAACAGGAAAGATAACATCCACTACTTTATCTGCAGAGATAGAACGCGCCCTGTCCCTATGATATATTGCGGGCAATGCCTTTCTGCGTCTCGTGTCTTTTCTGCCATTCTTTAAATATTTTAAAGGCTCGCCTGTAGTAATCCACTTTCCTTCATGGTCAATGCCGCAAGCAACGATTTCATATTTATTTTTATTTAAGTGTTGCATCACTGATTCAGCGGAAACCAAAGAAACCTCATGTTCCGCACTTCTACCACCAAAAAGCACACCAACTTTTATTTTAGACATAACATTTCTCTAAATAGAATAATATAGATTTTGAGGGCCATGGGCATCTTGCCCATGGCTTAACTTCGGGCAAGATGCCCGAAGTCCTCAGAAAAAAGTGAATTTCCTAATTCAAGGCTAAATATATACCCTCTTAATTAATGGATTTATCCTCGTCACAATTTCATAATTAATAGTATCCGCAAGATGCGCCAAATCATCTGCGCTCATTTCTTGCTCATCACTTTTACCCAACAGTACCACTTCATCACCAACTTTTACTTTGGGAACATTACTAATATTAATTACCATCATATCCATAGAAATCCGGCCCAAAATTTTACATCTCTTTCCTCGCACCAAAACATAACCAATGGCTGATAAACTGCGCGGATAACCATGCCAATAACCTATAGGAAGAATGGCGACTTTAGACTTTTGATCCACCCTCTCGGTAAAATCATATCCTATTTGCGCACCCTTGGAAAGTGTTTTGATTTCGCCTATTATTGTTTTCCACTGCATTGCTGGCTTCAGATTTAATCTCTCCTCTGCAAAAGCTTTTACTTCTTTAGACGGCCATAAACCATAGAGGCCAATACCGACCCGCACCATATCCAAATGTGTTTCCGGGTAAAGAATACTCCCGGCCGTTGCTGCAGCGTGACCAATCGGTTTACAACCTTTTTTACTTAATTCTTTAATCCATTTCTGGAAAATAACAAATTGTTCTTTTGTTTCTTTAGGGAAAGCTGGATTCTTTGCTGCTGCAAAATGGGTATAAGTACCTTCTAAAACTATATTTTTGTTCCTATTTAAAAAATTTAATATTTTCTGTATATCCCATTCGTAAAACCCTTGTCTATGCATTCCCGTATCTAACTTTAAATGAATCTTGATTTTCTTACGCCCTGCTAATTTTGGCAAAGTGTATAATGTGTCAAAACAAGATATGGTCAAACTCAAACTATTATTAGCCGCTCTTTTAATTAACAAAGGAAGAGTATAACCTAAAACTAAAACTGGAATTTGGATACCTTCTTTTCTTAAACGTAAACCTTCTACAACAGAATCCACTGCTAAAAAATCAACATCCAAACGTTCCAATTCTCTGGCAAAGTCTACTAAATTATGACCATAAGCATTAGATTTCACCACGCCACAAAGCTTGCAATCGCGAGGAATGAAATTGCGAAAGATTTGATAATTATTTTGGATCGCTCTGGTATCAATCTCCAACCAAGTACGATATTGATGTTTTATATTATTAGATTTCATTACAGTAACATATAGGTTTTTTGATTTTACCATAAAACCTAAATAACCTCCCTCTTTCTCCTTGTAATTCCAGCGTTTTTAGGATAAAATAAATATGCTAAAAAGGCAAATTTTTACAATGGACAAAAAATACAACCCCAAAACAATTGAAAAAAAATGGTACCAATATTGGCTAAAAAAGGGCTATTTTCAGGCTGATAATAAATCAAAAAAGAAACCCTTTGTAATGATTATGCCGCCGGTCAATCTCACTGGTGAACTACATTTAGGCCATGTTTTACAACATACTATTACTGATGTTTTAATCCGTACAAAAAGAATGCAAGGTTTTGATACTCTTTGGCTCCCCGGAGTAGATCATGCAGGCATTCAAATGCAAGGGACAATGGAAAAAAAATTACAAAAAGAAGAGGGTAAAACGCGGGAAGAGTTAGGCCGCGAAAAGTTTCTAAAATACATTTGGCAATGGGCAAGGATTTATGAGAAAAAAATTTTGGAACAGTCACAAAGATTGGGAGAATCTGCGGACTGGTCGCGCAAAACCTTTACCCTAGACCCCGGTCCAGTCAAAGCAGTGGAAGAAGAATTCATTCGTTTATACAATAAGGGCTTGATTTACAAAGGTCCCTATATTGTACATTGGTGTCCACGGTGCGCCACCGCAATTACAGAGTTAGAATTGGAATACAAAGAGCAGGAAGGAAAACTATATTATATTGAATATCCTCTTTTAGAATCAAGAAGCAAGAGTCAAGAATCTAGGATAATTGTCGCTACGACGAGACCGGAAACAATGCTGGGTGACACTGCAGTGGCTGTAAACCCGAAGGACAAAAGATATGAGAAATTGACAGATAAAAAGGTCATTTTGCCGCTAATAAACCACGAAATTCCGATTATTGCTGATGAAACTGTGGATCCCTATTTTGGTACAGGCGCAGTCAAAGTTACGCCGGCTCATGATATAAATGATTATCAAATCGGCGAACGACATAAATTACCAATGCCTAATATCATTGATCGTGAAGGTAAAATGACTAATGTACCACAAAGATATGAAGGCTTGACTACAAACAAAGCGCGCGAGCTGATCATTCAAGATTTAAAACAAGCAGGATATTTGAAAAAAATAGAAAACATCAAACATAATGTTGCGATCTGCGAACGTTGCAAAAGCACGATAGAGCCGCTTATTTCCGTCCAATGGTTTGTAAAAATGAAAACTCTGGCCGCTCCTGCCATAGAAGCGATTAAAAAAGAAAAGGTAAAATTTCTCCCCGGCCGTTATAAAGAACAAGCCTTAAACTGGCTAGAAAATATTCACGACTGGTGCATCTCGCGCCAACTTGTCTGGGGGCATAAAATGCCAGTTTATTACTGTGGTAAGAACTGTCCCCCCATCATTTCCCGGAAAAAACCGAAAAAATGCCCCAAATGTGGAAATACTAAAATTATTCAAGAAACCGATGTCTTGGATACTTGGTTTTCCTCTGGGCTTTGGCCATTCTCCACCCTTGGCTGGCCCCAAAAAACTGCGGATTTAAAAAAATATTACCCTTCAGACATAATGGTAACTGCCCCGGAAATTATCTACTTATGGATTTGCCGCATGATTATTTTAGGAGTAAAATTTATAGGCGATGTTCCTTTCAAAATTGCCTTTATTCATGGCACGCTCCGCGATGAAAAAGGCCAAAAAATGAGTAAATCTTTAGGCAATGGCATTGACCCTTTAGAAATGGTTGATAAATACTCTGCGGATGCTCTGCGCTGGGCTCTTGCGGGAAGCGCCTATCCTGGCCGTGATATTAGTATGAGTAAAATGGAAATGGAAGATAAAATTCGCGCCGCCCGTAATTTCACTACAAAAATCTATAACGCCGTCAAACTCATTATTGAAAATACGCAAATTGTAGAAGCACAGCAAAAAAAACCTACCCATCTTGCCGATCGCTGGATTTATCACCGTCTATATTATACGGTAAAAAAAGTAACCCACTATTTAGAAGGAAAACAAATTGCCTATGCCACCCATCGTCTATACAAATTCTTTTGGAATGAACTCTGTGATTGGTACCTTGAAATCGCCAAAGAAAGAATTTATAGCGAAGACAAAAAAAGACAAAAAGAGATAAGTTTTATTCTACGCCGAGTTATCTGCGAAACTCTAAAACTCTTGCACCCCTTTATGCCGTTTATTACAGAGGAGTTATATCATGCCTTAGGACTAAAAGACGATTTAATTGTCACCCCTTGGCCAATCTTACAAAAAGAATATACTAACCACAAAGCACAAAAGGAATTTAAACTGGTACGAGAAAAAGTTATCCAAATTAGAACTCAAAAAAAATCAGCGATCAAATTATCAAAAGAAGGAGAAAAAATCGTTAAATATCTAACGAGAAATATTAAATAATTTTCAATTTTCAAATTCCAACCCGCCTGCCATCGCCTGTCGGCGAAGCCATTGGCGGGCAGGTGAAGTTCCAAATTCCAATTTTCAAATTACATAAGAAGCGTTCTGTTTGGAATTTGGTGCTTGGAATTTCATTGTCTCGCTATGCGAGATCTCGCGAAGCGAGAAAAATTGGTGCTTGAAAATTGAAAATTAAGAATCTTTCCATGTCTTCTTGGCCCTCTAAAATCGCCATCGTCGTCCCTTCTCTTATTATGATGACCGGTCTTGAATTTGTTATTCACTATCCCGGAACTTTTTGGAAAATTTTTGGTGGCATTGTTGGCTTTGTATTTTGTGCTTCTTTTTATTTGAGTGGCTTTTTTAATCAAAAAAAATTAAAGCAACTAATTTATCTAATCTTACCGCTTTTTTATGTCTCAAGTATTACTGCTCTTTTTGTCCTTACCCAAAAAAGCTATACGCAACATTTATTCATTGTCGGCGTAAGTATTATTCTAGGAATCGTCCTTAATAACATTGCCACATTAAGTAAATATCATCTTTATTCTCATCAAGAGGTAGTTTTGAAATCTGAAGACGATAAACGGAAAAGGGTCAGCTACACAACAAATGAAGCCTTAGTCCTCCTTACTATCTTTTTTACGACGGCAAATCTTTTTGGCTTAATCTATCTTCTTTCTTTTTCACTTTGGCAGGCTCTTCTCATTATTGTTCTTGTTGTTTTTATTTTGACTTATCAATTTTTAAATGAAATATTTACACCTTCCCTCGCCACTCTTTATTCCCTCATCACAGGCTTAACTGCTAGTCAAATATTTTGGTCTCTCACTTTTTGGCCGACAAATTATATTGCCAATGCTGTAATTGTAGTAGTCAGTATCTATATTATTTTCAGCATTTTAGAACAATATTCCCGCCAAATGCTTACCCGCCGTTTAATCAAAATTTATTTTCTCCTAGGGATAATTACTATTTCAAGTATTTTATTAACCAATCAATGGATACCAAGATAAATAAATTACAATTTATCAGTTCCTAGTTACTAGTTCCTAGTCACTACTCTTTAGTCACTAATTACCAGTCACTAGTTACTTAATTTATGAATGATTTCAAAAATATCCAAATCAAATCTATTCAAACTAACGCATCACCACATTCTGAATCGCCTCAAAAAATGGCTGATAATCAAGGTACAAAAATTATCCGAAAAGATCGCTCTTTTAAATGGTTTTTGATTATACTTATGATTATTATCTTAGCATTCTTATCTGGCGGAATAGGAAGTATAGTCACGGATAAATTTATCTTGCCTTATCTCTCCACGATTCCTTTTTTTAGTCGCTATAACTTCTTAAAGAGCAATGAACCTGTAATTGTTCAAAAAAATGAAAGAGTTACGGTAACTGAAGATTCGGGAGTAATTACAGCGGTTAAGAAAATCTCTCCTGCTGTTGTCAGTATTATCAGCACGCGAGATGCCCAGGGCTTTTTCGGAAATGTGTTTCAGCAAAAAGGAGGAGGAACGGGCTTTATTCTCACAAACGATGGTTTAATCGCTACTAATAAACATGTGGTTGCTGATACTGGCGCAAAATATACTGTATTAACTAGTGATGGAAAAAATTATGATGCCGAAGTTCTCGCTCGTGACCCTTCTAATGATTTTGCGATTATCAAAATTCAGACGGAAAACCTATCTGTAGTAGAACTCGGTAATTCTGGTGATCTCCAAGTGGGTCAAAAAGTAATTGCCATCGGCAACACACTCGGTGAGTACCAAAATACCGTCACCACGGGCGTTGTTTCCGCAATCGGACGTTCTGTTCAAGCAGGTAATGGAATGTTCCAATCAGAGAACCTAGAAGATGTAATCCAAACTGATGCAGCAATCAATCCCGGCAATTCTGGCGGACCGCTTATTAATATTCAAGGACAAGTCATTGGCATTAACACAGCTATTGATAGTCAAGGGCAATTAGTCGGCTTTGCCATTCCTATTGATAACTTAAAAACAGTAATTGATAGCGTGATCCGTGAAGGTAAAATCATCCGTCCTTACATCGGAGTGCGTTTTATTCCTATTAACCCTGAAATTGCCAACCTTAATAAATTACCAGTAGATAAAGGAGCTCTAATTTATAGCGGCGATCCTAATCTTCTACCTGTTCTCCCTGGGAGCCCTGCAGAAAAAGCAGGTTTAAAAGAAATGGATATTATCACCCAAATTAATGGGCAAGAAATAGACGAAAATCACTCCCTCGTTACTTTACTTCAAAAATATAAACCAAGTGATGAAGTTACCCTTACTGTCCTAAGAGAAGGAAAAAGTTTAGAAATTAAAGTTGTCTTGGGTAAAATGGATGAAAATAAAACCCCATAAAATCAGAAGATTTTATGGGGGACCCCAAAAATCTGCCAAGTAAAACCTTGACAGATTTTTTAATTTAGGTTAGAGTTTAACTTCAAAAATCTTATGTCTTATCAACAATATTTACAACGGATTCGCCAAAATTGGCGTACCATCACCATTATTGTTCTAGGTACACTTGTGATAAGCTTAGTTGCTACTTCATTCCAAAAACCGCTATATAAAGCAAGCGGCCGAATTTTGATTACTCAAAAAACAAATGCTGACCTAGATATGTATAAAGCAAGTCAGTCTGCCGAAAGATTAGCAATGCTGTTTGCTAAAATTATTAAAAGTAGTTCTTTTATGAAGGATGTGCTAAATTCGGGATTTCCAATTGATTCTACTTACTTCCCGAGTAAGGAAAAAGACCTCCGGGAAAAATGGGCGGAAATGGTGAGCTCCCGCGTTTCTACTGATACAAGTATTATTGAAATTAATGTTTATCACCCCGAAGCTTCGGAAGCGAAAAATATAATGAATGCGATTATTTATAATTTTTCTCAAAAAGGTAAAGCTTATTACAATTTAGGGGATGAAGTCGGGATTGTGGTTTTAGATACTCCTCTAGTCTCGGAACGCCCGGTAAAACCGAACATTTTACTAAATATCATCTTGAGTTTATTTATTGGTCTAGTTATCAGCGCCATCGTAATTCTCTGGAGAACCCAAAATTCGCCCCAGAAGCCAACCCCTATTGTGCCTGAAGAACCTAAAATAGAAGAACAACCTAAAGAAGATGAGAAAGCAGAATCAACCGAAGAAAAGAAAACAGGGCTTTACATTGGTGGCTTAAAGATTGCTGAATAATGATTTTTTAGCTATAATTTTAAGAATGCTCTTTGAAAAATATTCCCTCCTGTGACATGCGGAGGGTTAGGGTGGGTTATTTGAATAAAAATGGTATAACCCCTCTCTAATCTCCCCTTATCAGGGGAGAAGTTAGTTAACTTTGTATAAGGAGGTGAAAGAATGAAAAGGTTAACGTTAATGTTGATATTGGTTTTCATAGCGGCAGTAGGCACGGTCTTCGCAGACACAACAGCGAAATATCTGTATACTGAAGCTCATATGAAAGTATATGAGCCAGTGTATTTTGATATCATACATAGCCGTAACTTCAGTAATGAAGAGAATACGACTATGTATGTCGTAATGCAGAAGCCATTTAACCTGCCTTGGTGTCTATCTTTAGACGCTGGCCCAATGGTTCACATCCAAGGCTATCAGAAATGGAATTCCCAATTTGCAAGATTAGAAAAGGACGAGGAACAAATCTTTGGTGCTTTCGTGGTCCCGGAAGTTAATCTGAATTGGGGATTGGGCAGTATTTGGTTTAATGTCCGCACCAGAGATGAACTAAAGTTAAGATGGGATGGTGAGTTTGATACTAATCTATTCCTCGCTCAAGCCCGCGCCTGGCATCGGATTTTCCAGTTTGATGCCGCCTATACCACTTTTGATCTAGGGAAACTAGGTGGCATCCGCTATCCCGGCACAGACAGTGAGTTACGTCTGCGGTTTGGCACTATCTTTCACCAAACTGTGGAAGTAGGCCTCCAAACAACGTGGGCTTATTATCAAAGCGAGGTTTGGGAGAGCCAATTTGAGCCCAACGGCGGAATTTATGCCAGAATTAATCTTCTCCCATTCTGGCTGGAATTTTCTTGGGAGAATATGTTTGTTAAGGAGAAAGACCGACGCAGTAATAAGGTAAATCCCGAATTCTTTCAGAATCGGGTTCTGATTGCGATCGGTTTTTCACAAGATCCGAATGTAAGGAGGATATCTAAATGAAAAAGTTTTGGCCTATCGCAGTAGTAGTTTTTTTAGGGTTAGTAATTGCTTTAGCAGGTTGTGCGGTATACCCATCAAATGGCGGATGTAAAAATGACGAGATACTGGCTACCAAGGCTATGGCTGCAAAAGCACTGATGTTACAAATGGAAGCACGAGAGCCAATAAATTGGCATTGCGTGCCAGGATCAGGATACATGGTTTCTACTGTTTACCCAGCACCCATGGCACCTATACCATCTGCAGCAAGCGCCGCATCTGCAGCATCAGCAGCATCAGTAACATCAACATCTGCAGCCACCGTCTCCGCAGCGGCAGCCGCCACAGCAGCAGTTTCAACAACAGGTATAAGTGCAGCGAGGGCGATATCAGGTGATATCTACGTAAAAAGTGATGATAATAGACTAATAGTTGGAATTGCAAAATCACTATTTTACCGAGATCCGTCAGCAGGGGAAAGGGTATATTTGGTCGGCGA
>Ga0172366_10004566_pt1 | contig 10906 bp, 14 predicted proteins | sample LakKivSesite69cm_FD_114533 | JGI IMG/M metagenome (GOLD analysis project Ga0172366, IMG submission 114533) | Sediment microbial communities from Lake Kivu, Rwanda - Sediment site 69cm | ecosystem: Environmental > Aquatic > Freshwater > Lake > Sediment | place: Rwanda: Western Province, Lake...
AAGTTAAATCGCGATTGCATACTAAAAACTTGCAGTGATAAGAAAGTGCCTTTATTCTGCCCTGCTTTCACTGACTGCGGTCTAGGGGTTCAATTATTATTCAATAAGGAAGCTAAGTTCGATCACTTTAAGGATTTAAGGGAGATTATTGATATTGCTTGGACAGCTAAGAAAGTTGGTGTCTTGATTCTTGGCGGCGGAGTTCCTAAGAATTTCATATTACAATCACTGCAGTTCTCAAGCAAAGGAGCTAGTTACGCTGTTCAATTAAGCACTGATATCCCAAGCCCTGGAGGTTTGAGCGGAGCTGAATTAAGAGAGGGTATTAGCTGGGGCAAGATTAACCCTAAAGGTGATTACGTTAACGTATTATGCGATGCTACCATAGCACTTCCAATAATCAAAGCTTACCTTGATGCTAAATGAAAATGGATAAAGATAAGTGGATTGCTGTAATATTCATAGCAAGTTTTGCAGTAATAATACTTGCTTTAGGTTTCTCTGGCATTGACTTCTCATCAACAATGATCAAGTTCGCACAAAGTGCTTATAACACAGTTGGTTCGGTTGGTGTTTACGCAGCAGTATTCTTAATAAGCATTTTTGGCAACTTCACAATATTCATGCCAATGCCTTACATAATACCAATAGCTTCAATAATAATAGTATTGCCTGTTAACGTGCTTTTTATCAGCGTTTTCATAGGTATTGGCGCTGCTATTGGCGAGTTAACATCCTGGCTTCTTGGCAGGGGAGCTAGCGAGTTCCTTAATAAGAGGTATGAGAAGCAGATAAGCGGTTTAAAAGAATTAATCAATAAGGGTTATGCTTTCTGGATGATATTACTATTTGGTTTGCTTCCTCTGCCTGACGATATCTTATTCATTGCTCTTGGAATGGTGAGGTACTCTGTTAAGAAAGCAGTGATTGCTTGTTCAATAGGCAAGGTATTAATGGCTTTATCAATAGGCTTCTTCTTGTTAATCGCTAAGTCAACAGAGATAGGGCAGCTAGTGCTGGGCCTTTATGGTATTAGGATAGAGAATGGTGTTGTCAGCAGCTCTGAGAATCCTTTAATGAGCGCAGTATCAATATTAGTTACTGTTATCATAATGTTTGCTTTATTAAAAGTTGATTGGACTAAGTTCATTAAGCAGGGCAGTAAAAGTTAATAAGTGATAAATTTCTTAAATTGGTTATTATGGAGATAAGCAATGACTTGCTTAGGGGTTTGATGATAACCCTACTTGCAATAATATCATACTTATTAATAAGCACTTACATTGAGTTCCAGCCATTGCCTTTAATAATAGCTCTAGGGGCTGGCGCTGTTATAGCTTTCCTTAACAAGGACGTTGAGCCTGGCGACATTAACATATTCAGGGTGGTAATGTTCGCTGGCTTCGCTTTATTCATAATAGGCAGCGTTGTAGTGTTCCAGCAGAATGAGATTATTGCTTACAGCTTGGATGTTATACAAGCGCTTGCTTTCGGGCTCTTAATTACAAGCGTCGGGTTAATACTACTAATATCACAGTTGCCAACACTAGTTTATCATAATGTCAAGACCTTGAAGAAGCTAAAGAAAAGCGTAAAGAAGCAACAGGTTTAAAATTTTTATGGATTTAATCCCTTTGTCAGTCAAGCAAGCAGGCGTTGTTTATGTTTTGTCAAAAAGCGATAAGTCAAGCAATGAATCATTAATGGATTTAAAGAAATCTTTTAAAAACGGCTCTAAGTTTATTGGCGCTTTAATTAACAATAACTTGGTTGGTTATGTTAGGTACAAGTTCTTAAAGAAATTAAAGGATACTTGCTCATTAGAGCATATCTGCGTAAAAAAAGATTATAGGCGTAAAGGTGTTGCAGGAGCATTAATTGATGTAGTTATTAATGAATGCAGGAGGAATAAGAAGAGGAAAATAGAATTAGGGGTTGACCCTGATAATAACAGCGCTTTAAACTTCTATAAAAAGAATGGTTTTAAGATAATTAGTTATCACATGAGAAGAACAATAAAGCTTTAGGCAACCCATTCTTCTATTTTGTCAAGCATTGCGCACAAGCTTGGGTAAATGAATTTAACACCTATTCTCTTGAAGTCATCGATTGCTGCTGCGCCGTGAATAACAGCTACGAATTTAACTCCTGCTGACTTAGCAGCCATAGCATCATAGATTGAGTCGCCGATGTAGATGCAGTCAGATGCCTTGACTCCTAACCGTTTAATAGCTTCAAGCAGTAAGTCAGGTGCTGGCTTGGCTTTCTTAACGTCGTAACAACTAACAATCAACTTAAAATGATCTGTCCATGATAATTGATTGAGAATGCCTTTAATCTCAGTGTTGTGAGAGCAGCTCGCCAATGCAAGAACTCCTTTACTGCTTAACTTGCTTAGCAATTGATCAGAGCAAGGCTGCTTATTAATCAATTCTAATTGTTTCATGAATAAATCCCTCTTATCATTAACTATCTCATTAACAGTCTTATCGCTTAATTCAGGGTAAACCTTTTTTATTATATCCTCAGCAATCATCCCAAAGTACTTCTTCATCAAAGGCTTAGCTTCAAGTTTATGCTTAATTAGAACTGGTTTGAATGACTTGTAATGGAGATCAGTGGAACTAATCAGCGTACCGTCAAGGTCGAATAAGAATGCTTTAACCATAAATTGCTTCTTGTGATGGCGGTTTAATCCCTGTATTGTTAGCGAACTTGCCAGCTTCCTTTAACACCCTGCCAAGTTTCTTCTCAAAATCAACAGCCTGCTTCTTTAAAGAACCAGTATCAACAGTTAAGCCGTACAAGTCCTTGAACTTATCAAGCACTGCAGCAGCTGCAACGCCGTCAGGCATGTCTGATCTTGATTCAGCCATTAAGCAAGTGGCTAACACCTTAGTCTCGAGTGATTTAAGCATTACTGAAGCTGATAAACCAATTATTATGCCGTTCTTTAATTCCCTAACCTTGCCCTTGAATTTGGCTTCATTAGTTCTCATGAAGTAAACATCGCTTATTTCATCACCGTCAAGGCTTGCTATACCCTCAAGACATAATATCTCCCTAGCCTTAACTTTCTTAGCGAAATTAATTATTTCATCGCTTATTTGGTATGATAATTTTTGTTGTATGGGCAGTTCACTCTCAATTATTATTATATCACGAGCTTTATTAGAATAAATCCTTATTGGGTGAACAATTTCACCTTCAATTAGTAATGCTAATGGAGGCAGTTCAGGGCTTGATATATAACCAACTTTGTCCATTTTCATGTTAGCTGCTAAGTATTGGGCTGCAATAGTGCCTACTAACCCAACACCTTGGAATCCTAGTATTATCAGAGGCTTGTTGAAAGATTTGATTTCATCAACGTATAAGTTTACTGTTTTCATCGAATAAATTCATAATCTCCTTAAGTATTTAAAGACTTCCTAGATTTGATTAGTATTTTATTAAAACCGCTGCCGTACTGCATTGCTTTCTTAGGAGTGTTAAGTAATTCTTCAGGCAGTCCAAGCTCCTTGCCAATTAATCTCAATGGGATCTTAACTTGTTTTTTATTCAAGCAATCTTTAGCGCTTAACTTAGAAGCTTCCTTAACAAACTCTGGTTTCATGTAAGGATTAATTAATTCCTTGCCAAAGTGATCAGCGATTAATAAATCACGGTTGATAAATGATTCGCGCAATTCATCAAGTTTTTCTTGCCTTAGTTTATTAATTAACTTGTAATCAGGCAAAAGACACTGGAATGCTTTGTAACCATAGAATAATTCATCAGCTCCCTGACCAGTCATTACTATATTCTCCTTAACTGCTTTAAGTGCGGAGTATAGTGTTGTTGCTATTGATTGGTTAACAAAACCATTAACCCCCAGAAGATTGGCTGATTTGTAATTATTAATTAACTCCTGCTTAGTTATAATAATCTTAACAAGCTTGATTTTAATTAATCCCGCAGCCTTTTCAGCCCGCATTATGTCATGTGATCCTTGAAGGCCTGTAACGTAGCAGGTGAAATCCTTATTCAATAACTTGCAGGCTTGAGCTAATATTGATGAGTCAATGCCGCCGCTTAACAATAACGCGAAAGGCTTGTTAATTTGTTTGATTACTCTTAAAAGCAATTCTTTCATAGAATGATTTAATTAACTTCATTGTTTTAAAAGGTTTCATGAAAAAGAATGCCCTGCCAATTGAGTACTTAATAAGGTCAAAACATGATCCTGGGTTTACACCTTTAAAAGAATGGCTTGTAGTAATAAGGCATTATGGCGCGCCTAATGACGAGAAAAAAATCAGGGGTGAGAGGATAACTAATGTTAACAGGACGGGCTTTTATTACAAAAGTGGCAGGGAGGAGATATTCATTCCATATTATAGGATACTGCGCTTGGAGTTATCAAAAAGTTGATAAATGATTAATAATCTAAGATATTTTTTATGAATATAAAAGAATTGGTGCCTGATAACGAGAAGTATTTTAACGGCACGCTCCCGCCAGAGGATTACCCAATAAACTTGATTGAGAGTGAGGGGAACGGGTTTTGGAAGTACAAGGGTTTTGTTAAAAATATACGAGGACCTACGCTGCTATTCTCTGGAAGAGATACCAGCAGTTATTATGTGGATGGCGCCTTTAATTACAGCCGGTTTGTTGAATTATCAATTTATCCAAGTTCTGCTTATTATTACAGGAAATTGTATAAAATTAGTGATATTGAACTCGTTAATAACCCAATAATTAGGTCTTTATATGAGAAATATGAGGATTTTTACTTAAAATTTTTAGTCAAAGAAGTTTTTGTTATAGTTGATGATATTAAGGTTGACGCGCTAATACGCTCAGGCTTCCCAAAAACCCTAACTAAATTAGGGGTTAATAAACAAGGTGCACTAATCTTATTCAAATCTAAGAATTTAATTAGATTATACGAAGATGACTGGGATTTCATGGTTGATTGTAACAAAATTAAAGGAAACTCTCTAGAAGAGCTTCTTTTGTCTTATGCAAGAATCAATAAAAGATTAATTAATAATCCTAGAGAACCCCTTAAGCTTCAACTTCATTGATTGAAGCATGAGTCTGTCAATTAATGGGTTGCGCTTGTCTTTAAGTTTCTTATAAGTTCCTTCGTCGCATAAATCAAAAAACTTAATTTTCATTTTACTGAAAGCTTGCTTTAATGCAATGCCTGACTCGCTGTCTGGCTTGAAGTAAGCTAAGTAATGATCGTACTGGTGTGATCTCAAATAATTAATGACTCGTTCTTCAGTTAATTTAATGTAGGTTTTCTTTATTTCAGGCGTTTCATTAATCTCATTCCAATCATAAGAATTAAACGGGTACTTGTCTGAGAACTCAACTGGTATTACTCCTGGGTTGCTGATTACTACTAAGTGAATCTTTTTGTAGAACGGGAATCCCGCAATCATCCTCCTTATGAACTTATGAGTTTGTGATTTGAAGTAAGGCTTTCTCTTAGAGCAGGGCAGGAATAGTGCTATTGTCTTGTCAATTGGTTTCTTGTAGAACCTTGTTATGTAATCCTGCCATACGTTAAAGTAAGGGTGCAATAAGTAATCAAGGCCAACGCCGACCAGCCTCTCTTGCTTTTCTTGAGGGAATCTAGGCTCGAATGAGTAATTATCAAAATCAAATTTAATCCGCTTATCAGCGTACTTCTTTACTTTATCATTGAATTCAGCTTCATTAATTGGCTTCCATTCACCCCTAATCCAGTAATCGAACAATTCTGCTTTAGCGTGAGGGTAAGTGTTGATTAGTACTAATTCATCAGCATTCTTCAAACCAAGGTCAACTGTTTTGTCAAGCAATCCTGGGTAATCAAATGGCGGGTTAACAAGAATATAAGCCTTGACTCTGAAGCCTTGATCATGAACTAGTTTGCATGCATTAATGAACTGATTGATTGTAATCCCTTTCCTCAGCTTCTTTAGTACTTCATCATCAGCAGCTTCAAGTCCTATTGCAACTGTTAGCTTAACTCCCTTAAAAAGCGCCAGGTTTTCTTTAGTTATGTGCTCTGGCCTTGACTCAACAATTAATTCCTTAGCCTGCATTATTTTAGCAGCATGCTTTAAGAATTCAAGCGGGAATTGATTCTGGTCAAGGAATGAACCGCTGCCGAATACTTTGAGGCTTGTTACGCTCTCATCAACTTTTTCATTAAATGACTTGATTAATGACTCTGCGTTAACCTCGTAATCGTGCTTTCCCCAACCGCAGAAAATGCATCTGCCCCAGGAGCACTTGCCTGCATTGAGTATAATTGTCTTTTGCATATCATGTTAATAAGTATAGAAAATTATTTAAGCCATTTCATTACATTAACAAATGATAACACATGTTCCCTGGGGTTTATTTTCTAGACCAAAATCATGATTTAGAGAATAATCGTGAATTAACTGATTTTTTAAATAAAATAGAAGGGAGTTTAATGCTTATTGAAAGCCCTTTATCAGAAATAATAATCAATGCTTTTAAGGATTTTAATCAAGGCATTATAAATAATAATGATTTAATTAAGGCGCTTAATAACTGCGGTTATTTTCCTCAAAAAAATCTCATGGTTATTATTGACTACGCATTTAATAATAAGAAGCATTTAATACCTATTGGGTTAACTGATGAAGAAATGATCGAACAAATTAAGATTTTAAGCAATAAATTTGACTTAACTAAATGTTCGCTGCTTATTGGCTACTTGCACAAAGCTGTGGTCTCTTAATCTTCTCATTAAGAATCTGCTTAAGCGTGTCTATAACTATCTTCTTGTCAATAACAAAACTCTTGTCTTTAGTTTCATTAATGTGCTTTTTAACAACTGAATCTGATTCACTTAAAGTATCATTTAATGAATTATGGAAGTTGATTAAACTTTTCTTAAAGAAATCCTCATTAAACCTTAACATATTATCAGATATGTCGCCAGATTCAGTTACAATAACTATAGAGTACACAGCATTATTACCCCTGTGAGTTTGGTCAGGAACTTGCAATTCAATAGTATGGTAATAAAGACCGTTTTTCTTGCCTATGATCTTAAACTTGTTTATACCATCAACTTTCTTATCATCATTGCTTGTTAAGTTAAGTAAAAATGAAATGTCGCTTTCTAGTTTAGCAACATTACTTGATTCGTCAATAATCCTCTTATCAAGTGAATCAGTATCACTTATAATTGTTGGGCCTGATTTCTCATCAAAATAAACAACCATATAACCCACTATAGGCGCTTTCTTAACAACAATTCTAACGGGGTGATTGCTCCAGAAAGCGTTGTAGCCTCTCTTTATGTAATCACTTAACTCAGTTAATTTAGTTTTTAATTCATTTATTGATTCACGATTACAGTTATTTATTTCATCCTTAAAATCTTCTATAATCATTGATTTGTCTTTTTCAGCTAATTTAACAAACTTAGGTGTTGTTATAAGGACAAGGTAATCTTGTTCTCGACCATCAAGTAATGGAATGCCAAACTTAAGCATGTGAACGTGCTTGCCGTCATAAGAGCCTGTATAATTTAAATTACTGCGTGTCTGATCTAATATTCTTTTAATTTGTTTATCATAAGGTTTAATTGAATCAATTGAATCGTCAAGCGGTGTTACTGCTGTTGGCCCGACTCTAGAATCAAAACGATAAACAGTTATGTTATCAATATGCGGTTCAACAAGCACTTCTTTTTCAGTTGCAACTTCATTTAAGAAATTTTTTGCGTCTAATATTAAATCATCAATAAAATTAAATCTTAAATCATTATAACCAAGCTTAGCAAAATCCTTCTGTATCTGACTAAACACATCAAAAGACATAAATTCACCTTTTACCACTTTTAGGTGAAAACACACTATTTAAGCTTTTCGGTCTGAAAAGTGAGTTTTTTAAAGGCTGGAGCGCATTATTCAAATAAAATGTTCGAAATTAAAGCCCGCGAAGGCCTTGGCAGGATTGGGAGGTTTAGTGTTAATAATAAGTCAATTATTACTCCTAACATAGCAGTAGTTGTTAACCCTAATAATCAATTAATAACGCCAAGAGAGCTTTATGATAAATTCAAAGCTGACTTGATAATTACTAATGCTTACATAATTAACCGATCAAAATTCAAGGATGATATATTAAACAAGGGATTGCACAAGCATTACGACTTCCCTGGATTGATTTACACTGACTCCGGAACTTACCAGATGTTTAGCAAAGGCGAAGTTGGGATAAGCAATGAAGAAACTGTCAATCTACAGAAGAAGCTTGGCTCTGACATTATTACACCGCTTGATTTATTCACCCTGCCAACTGATAATAAGAAAAATGCAACTAGCAAACTTGTTGAAACAATTAAGCGGTTCAAGCAAGCAAGCAAGCTAGCGAGCAACATTGTTTACCCAATACAAGGAGGCTCTTTCATTGACTTAAGAGTTAAAGCCTGCAAAGAAGCTTATAATCACAACCCATTAATCCATGCTATTGGCGGCATTGTTCCTTTAATGATTAATTATGATTTCAAGCGATTAATTGAGTTAATTCTAAATTGCAAGCAGTCACTGCCAGCAGGAACACCAATCCATGCTTTTGGTGCAGGCCACCCAATAATATTCTCACTATTAGTGCTTGCTGGCGTTGACTTGTTTGACAGCGCTAGTTACGCTCTTTACGCTCACGAGGGCCGTTACTTAACTGAATTAGGAACTAGGATTGTTAAGGAATTGCAATTCCTCCCCTGCAACTGCCCAGTCTGCTCAAGCAATAAAGCAATTGACTTAGTTAATGACGAGTCATTGCTTGCCAGGCATAACCTTTATGTTATCATGAGGGAGATTAATCAGATAAGAGAAGCTATTCATGACAATAAATTGTTTGACTTAGTCTCAAGCCGTGTTAGAGCGCACCCTAATCTTTATTACGCTTACAAGTGGCTTTTAGAGCAGAAGCCTTTCAATGAATCTGACCCAATAACTAAGAGCTCAGCTCTTTTCTGGACAGGCGAGCTTTCAAACTTAAGACCTGAATTACTTAAGGCTAAAGCAAGGCTTAAGGAAATTGGTTTTAAGAGCGTTCCTAAGCCTTTCAGGTTAATCTACCCTTTCGGCCAATCAGAAGGGATAAAGTTTGATTACTCAAAAAAAGATTATGATGACTTGAGTTCGATCAGATTGATTGCTGATTACCAATTAGGTCTTGGAGCTGGCAGCGCACTATTCCCTGAAAAAACAAGAATTGTTTACACAAGCAATAATAGGATTAATCAACTGTGGCTTGATAATGAACTACTTTGCATTCTAAGGGCTAGCGACGGACACTTGATCATTCACAAAGCAGGAGTCCTGCGAATTAAGAAGTTCTTGAAGAAAGTGACTGTTAAGCCCGAAGTTGCTGAATTCCCAGAGAAAGGAGGTAATGTTTTCGCTAAGCACGTTATTAAATCAAGCCCAAACATAAAGCCGGGCGAGGAAGTATTAGTAATGAGTGCTAAGCCAATAGCAATTGGTGAAGCACTGCTCAACTCAAGAGAAATGAAGGAATTCAAACAAGGGGTAGCAGTAATAGTCAGGGAAGGGATTTAATCTGGAATGAAGTAATTATCAAAATACTCGTCAATCTGCTTAACTATCTTCTCATGAGTCTTTTTATCAATAATAGTAGCGCCTGCATAAACCTCACGAGGGAATTGTTTTATTATATCAGAGTAAATGGGCCCCATATCCTTCAAAACAATTTTTTTATCAACCATTTTTAATTTCTCAAAGTACTTCTTAAGCATTTTTGTATAATCATCAATTAAACTTTTTATCTTGCCAGTATCAGGTCTAGTTTTATAGACTAACAATAAAGAGAACTGTAATGGCCCTCCCCTACCTTTTAAATCGACGTTTACATTAAAATTAATCGGCTCATAATACAGACAATCCTTAATATTATATAATAAAACCACGATATCTTCATTTTTTATTTCAAATAAGATATCAGTAGAACCAGTTAAAAATTGATTAACTTTTATCCAATTATTATCTTCTTGGTTAGTGATAGACTCGCAGAATTTTATAGGATCATCAATAAAAGAACCTATTAATTTAGGAAAATCCACTCCCGATATTTTATACTCATTATTATCCCTTCTAAAGAATAAACTTCCTGCAAAAGTAGGACCATAGGTTTCATCCCAGTGTATGATTAAGATCTTACTAAGCCCCCCATATTTTCCACGCATTTTTTCATTAAATTTACCAAGTTTAGTATAGTAGAATTTAATGAAATTGTCATTAATTACCGAGTAATAACCGCCTTCCATATAGCTAAACTGCTGCGCCATACTAAAAAAAAGCAATTAGTAACTTTTATAAATTACTGTATCCGGGTTATAATACTGGTATGAGATTAATAAATATTTTCTATGATACCATGCATCTTGAGCCTAGTTTAAGCGTAGATATTTACTTAAGAATGATCAAAGGAGCTCAGTTAAAAGGGTTAATATATGAATTAATAACTTATGATGGAATTGAAAATGACCTTGACAAATTTTTTAATGAATCAATAAGCATAGAAGAGTTCATGTCAAATTTAAAAAACAAATTCCCAAATGGAGAAAATGCTGAATGCGTTAAATACGTTCTTAAGTTCTGCAAAGATAATAAAGTAAGGTTATTACCCTTTGGCGGGAATGGTGAAGAAAAAGTGTATTATAAAAACTTAAAGAACATAATAAAACAAGGGTTAGAGGAAGGTAACTATTCAATAATAATAGGGGGGTTGCACGAGAAGTTCTTTAATAAGAAAATAAAACCTTTACTTGAGAAGTGCTTCGATAAAGTAATCCAATCAGTATCAATTGATAAATGGTGGATTAAAAACTAAAAAGAAAGCTTGAAAAACTTTTTAA
>Ga0172366_10004572_pt1 | contig 10902 bp, 11 predicted proteins | sample LakKivSesite69cm_FD_114533 | JGI IMG/M metagenome (GOLD analysis project Ga0172366, IMG submission 114533) | Sediment microbial communities from Lake Kivu, Rwanda - Sediment site 69cm | ecosystem: Environmental > Aquatic > Freshwater > Lake > Sediment | place: Rwanda: Western Province, Lake...
CGGACGGGTGGTTGGAGAAAGAGAGCTCGCTCTTGAATTCACCCAGGAGGTTTTCCTCAGAACATACTCCTCGCTTCAAAGCTATCAGCCTCAATACAAATTCAACACCTGGCTTTTCAAGATAGCCTCAAATTTTGTCATCGATTTCTGGAGAAAGAAAAAAATTGATGCCTTCTCCCTCGATGAGCGGGAAAATTCAAGCGGCCAAAACCCGCCTCTTCAAGTTGCTGCAGACGAAAAGTCCATTATCCAAAAGTTTGAGTTATCCCAATTGAGGATAAAGATTGAAGATGCTTTAAAGGAGATTCCTCCCCAGCTGAGAGAAGTCTTTATCTGGAGGCACATCAACGAGCTCAGCTATGAGGAGATAGCGGAAATCAAGGGCCTGCCCCTGGGCACAGTCAAGAACAGAGTTTTTCAAGCCAAAGAACTAATCCGAAAAGTTCTGGAGGAAAAAAAATGAAGTGCCTCAACGTTGAGCAGATTTATCTCTACCTCGAGAAAGAGCTGTCGTCGGCAGAAAATAATGAAATCGAGCAACACCTCGCTTCCTGTCCAAAATGCAAGAATGCTTTTGAGGAAAGGAAACTCCTGCTTCAGGCGGCGGAGAGCCTTCCTCTCTGGGAAGTACCAGCGGAGTTGGCAAAGAAGGTTATGGCCAGAATTGACTCAGCCAAAATCCTTCCTTCTGCCTGGATGAAAGCGGCAGCCGCAGCTCTGGCTTCAGTCTCAGTCACGCTTCTCGTTATCTTTCTCGCCACAGGCCAGAATCTTTCAACTCTCCTGCTCGGAGTGAATAATAACCTCTGGAATTATATCAGAAATTTTCTTCCAATTTTGATCAAGCTCTTCAAGCTCGCCTCTCTCTTGTTTGGGGTCATCCGGCACTTTATTGGATATTTGCTTAAGACATTTTCCTGGCTGGCAGAATTGGCCAGCCCGCAAGTCCAATTGACCATTTCCATAATCGTCATCATTTTAGTGGCCATTCTTATCTATGGTATAAAAAGAAAAATACTGGTTGGAGAAAAAACATGAAAAATAAAGTGACATGGGTCTTTATCCTTTTCTTCCTTGTCTCAGGCTCCCTTTCCCTCCAATGCCAGCAGAGTTTTACTCTGAAAAAAGATATTTATGTGGCTAAAGATGAAGTCCAGAACAACATCGTTGCTTTTGGCGGGGAGGTCCTTATCGAAGGAAAAATCAAGGACAGTGTTATTGCTTTTGGCGGCAAAATAACCATTGCCGGCGAAGTCGAAAAATTAGTTTTAGGATTCGGAACAAACATCACTCTCAAATCCACGGCGGTCGTCAAGGGAGATGTCGCCTCTTTGGGAGGCAGCCTCGAGAAAGAGCCGGGATGTCGTGTCGATGGAGACACGATTTACTTTAAGACATCGGAGGATGTCAAGGATTTTATTAATCAAGGCCTAAAAGGCATATTCTCCCTTTCCCTCTTTCCCCTCTTTTTGATTTTTAAATTGATCTCTTTCTCTATCTGGCTCCTGCTCAGCGTGCTCATGGCTGTGCTCTTCCCCCGTCAGATTTCTTCTGCCTCCAACCAGATCAGAAAATCCTTCCTGTCTGTCTTCGCCGTCGGCTTTGTGGCTATTATCATTTTTACCGGCCTGGTTCTTTTCTCCTCTTTGCTCTGCCTGATCTTGATCGGAATTCCTCTGCTCCTTGCCCTCATTCTTCTGGCTGTCATCATTAAAATCTTTGGCCGGGTTACAATTTTCTATTTCTTCGGCGAAAGCCTGATGGCCGCCTTCGGAAAAAGCAAACCCTCAGCCATCGCCGCCACACTCCTTGGCCTCGTTCTGGTCAGCCTCATCACCTTCATCCCGATTCTCGGCTTTCTCATCTCTTTCTTCCTGAGCATTATCGGTTGGGGAGCGGTCCTGAAAACAAAATTCGGGACAAAAGAGAGCTGATTCAAAAGAAGAATCTATTTGTTTCCATTGAGGCGGGCGGCCAGGCTGTCATATTCCTGCCAAATCTCGTAAGGAATGCTTCTGCCGAACTGTTTCAGAAAGTTCTTAATCTCCTTTAACTCCTGCTGCCAATCGCCGCGGTCAATCTCAAAAAGCTTTTCCAACCTGGCTTCAGGGATGCTCAATCCCTCAAGCGCCAGATCTTTGATATCAGGAACAAGACCAAGAGGTGTTTCCCTTGCGCCAAGGCGATTATTGACTCTGTCAATAATCCATTTCAACACCCTGGCATTATCGCCAAATCCTGGCCAGATAAATTTTCCGTCCTCATCCACCCTGAACCAGTTCACGGCATAAATCCTGGGGGGACGGCTTAACAATCGCCCGACGTTAATCCAGTGCCGGAAGTAATCGCCCATATTATAGCCGCAGAAGGGAAGCATGGCCATCGGGTCTCTTCTCAGAACCCCGACCTCGCCAGCTGCTGCCGCTGTTGTTTCTGAGCCAGTCCTGACCCCCATAAAAACTCCATGGGGCCAGCTGAAGGCCTCTGTCACCAGAGGAATGAGGCGAGAGCGCCTTCCGCCCAAGATAATGGCCGAGATGGGGACACCTTTGGAATTATCGAACTCTTTGGAGAGGCTGGGACAATTATAGAGGGAAACCGTAAACCTTGAGTTAGGATGGGCTGCTTTTGTCTTTTTTGAAGTGTCCCACGGATTTCCCTGCCAGTCCATCAAATTTCTGGACTGGGGATCATCAAATCCTTCCCACCAAGGCTCGTTGCTGTTCAAATCAAGGGCCGTGTTGGTGAAAATCGTCGGATAAAAATTCGAAGCCTTTAAGGTCCTGATCATGTTGGGATTTGTCTTCATCGATGTCCCGGGTGCAACTCCGAAAAATCCACTCTCGGGATTAATCGCATAAAGCCTGCCGTCAGGACCGATATTCAGCCAGGCGATATCGTCACCGATTGTCCAGACTCGATATTCAGGAAGAGCAGACTCAAGCATAGCCAGGTTGGTTTTTCCACAGGCCGACGGCATGGCAGCGGTTATGTAGGTGACGTTTCCACGAATGTCCTCAACGCCGATGATGATCATGTGCTCGGCCAGCCAGCCATATCGATATCCAAGCCAGGAGGCAATCCTCAGCGAGAAGCATTTCTTTCCTAAAAGCGCATTTCCTCCATAGCCTGAGCCGATACTCCAGACCAAGTTGTCATCCGGAAAATGCATGATGAAGCGCTTCTTGGGATTGAAATCTCCCACAGAATGGAAGCCCCTGACGAAATTATCACGTTTGCCGATCTTTTCCACAATGTGTCTTCCCATGCGGGTCATAATTCGCATACTGAGAGCGACATAGGAAACATCTGTGAGCTGCACGCAGGCCTTCGAATAAGGGGAATCAGGATGGCCCATCATGTAGGGTAAGATATACATCGTTTTCCCTTCCATGCATCCTTTGGATAGTTTCGTCAGGAGGTCTCTAGCTTTTTTAGGACTTATCCAGTTGTTATTAGGGCCTGTGGTCTCTTTATCAGAATGACAAACATAAGTTAAATGCTCGGTGCGAGCCACATCCGTTGGATGGCTTCGATGAAGATAGGATTTGGGCCATTCCTTCTGGTTCAGTTCGTAAAAAATATCATGCTGACCAATCTTCTCCTCTTTCATCCCCATCTCGATGATGCGGCGTGCCTCTCCTTCCGAGCCGTCACACCAATAGATGTTTCTCGGTTTGGCGAGGCGCGCTTGTTCCTCGACCCATTCTTCAAGCGGTGTCGCCATGCCTTATCTCATCTCCTTGAAAAAAGGACTCTCTCCTTTATGACTTGAATTTCACAAAGATCATCTTCAATGAAAAACAGTTAGCATCTTTTTATTCACTCTCCCTTTAAGACAAAATATTAATCAAAACAATTGCCTGAGCAGAAGCCGGACCCGGGAGGTTCTTATAACTCTAAGATCTCTTTTTCCTTGGCTGCGGCCAGCTCTTCAATCTTCTTGTTGTAGCCGTCGGTGACTTCCTGGAGCTTGTCAAACCCCTTATATTTATCGTCCTCGGTAATCTTCTTCTCTTTCTCCAGCTCTTCGATACTCTCTTTGACTTCCCTTCTCATCACTCTCAAAGCCATTTTCTCATCCTCGAGCATCTTCCCGATGTGCTTGGCTATATCCCTCCTCCTCTCTTCATCCAGGGGAGGAATCGGAACCTTGAGAATCTTTCCATCGTTAACGGGATTAAGGCCCAGGTCAGCGCTCCTGATGGCTTTATCGATGGTATCCAGCAAAGAGGAGTCCCAGGGCTGAACTGTAATCAGAGTTGGGTCAGGGACTCCGAGCGTGGCCACTTGATTGATGGGCATCAAACTTCCATAGTAGTCCACTTTTATGTCTTCAAAAATGCTGATATTCGCCCTGCCAGTTCTCAATCGACTCAGGTCTTTGCGAAAATGCTCCATTGAAACCTTCATCTTTTTCTCAAGCTCTATCAACAGTTCTTTGACCATCTTAACGCCTCTTTATTCAAATATTTAAATTTTTCATCTTCGGCGCTTCAATATCAATACAATGAGTTTTGATTTAATGATACTTGTATTATTTCGTCTCTATTAGTAGACTTTTGTCCCGACTTTCTGGCCCAAGACGGCCCGTTTGATATTCCCTTTCTTCCTTAGGTTGAAGACGATAATCGGCAGATTGTTATCCTTGCAGAGAGAAATTGCCGTCGTGTCCATAACCTTCAGTCCTCTCTTGATGACATCCAGGTAGCGGATCGTATCAAACTTCTTGGCGGTCTTGATCTTCAAAGGGTCAGCAGTATAAACACCATCCACTTTTGTCGCCTTCAATATCACCTCAGCCTTGATCTCCAGAGCCCTCAAGGCTGACGCCGTATCTGTGGTGAAATAAGGGCTTCCGGTGCCGGCGCTGAAGATGATGACTCTCCCTTTCTCAAGATGCCTTATCGACTTTCTCCGGACAAAAGGCTCGGCAACAGCTCGAATCTCAATCGCGGAGATGTGGCGCGCGGTCACGCCCTCCTTCTCCAGAGCATCCTGAAGAGCAATTCCGTTCATAACCGTGGCCAGCAAGCCGATATAGTCTGCTGAGGCCCGGTCAATCCCAATCTCAACTCCAACCACTCCCCGGAAGATATTCCCACCTCCAATCACGATTGCCACCTGGACTCCTAAATCGTGGATTTCTTTTATCTCTTGGGCGATGGATTTCGCTGTCTGGAGGTCGATGCCGTAGCCGAGTCGGCCCAGGAGAGATTCGCCTGAAAGTTTTAACAGAATTCTTTTATATGCCGGCTCAGTCTGAGGCATGAGTCAGTCTTCTTTATGATTCACCCAGCTCAAACCGGGCAAATCGCTTGATGCGAATGTTCTCGCCAAATTTAGCGATATAAGAAGAAACGAGCTCCCTGATTGAAGTTTTATCGTCCTTGATATAGGGTTGATCCAGCAAACAGACTTCCTGGTAAAATTTGCCGAGTTTACCCTGAATAATTTTCTCGACAACTTCCGGCGGCTTCTTTGAGTCTTTGAATTGTTCGCGGATAATATCCTTTTCCTGCTCTAAAACCTGCTGCGGAATATCGTCCAGGGAGATATATCTGGGTTTGGAGGCAGCGATCTGCAGAGCGAGATTCTTTACCAATTCTTGGAATTCGCTGTTGCGGGCGACAAAGTCTGATTCACAATTGACCTCAACCAGAACTCCAATCTTCCCGTTGAGATGAATGTAAGAACCAATGACTCCTTCTGCCGTTTCCCGGGACATCTTATCTTTGGCTCGGGCATATCCTTTTTTTCTCAAAATGATGATAGCCTTTTCGATATCTCCCTCACTCTCCTGAAGAGCTTCTTTGCATTCCATGACTCCGATCCCCGTCCGCAGGCGGAGTTCTTTGACCATCTCAGTTGTAATGTCCATAACCTCTTCCTTCCTTAAGCCAGCTTCTCTGGATCCTTTTTCGTTCCCTCTTCATCTTCCTCAGAAGAAGATTCTGAAGCGTGAAGACTTTCTTCCTTTGGCGGAATTGCTTCTTCCTTCTTGGCTTCCTGGAGCCCTTTCTGGATTTTATTCTTCTTGCCCTCGATGATCGCCTCAGAGAGTTTCGAGGTAAACAATTCAATGGCTCTGACTGCGTCATCATTTCCAGGAATCGGGTAATCAATATTCTCCGGGTTGCCGTTGGTGTCAACTATAGCCACAATCGGAATCTTGAGCTTCTGGGCTTCAAGAATGGCTATTTCTTCCTTGGTAGAATCAATGACGAACATAGCCCCGGGGAGCCCAGCCATGTTCTTGATTCCCCCCAAGTTCCTGCTGAGCTTTTTATAAACCTTTTCCAGTTTCGACTGGTTCTTTTTTGAAAGGAGCTCCCAGCGTCCGTCTTCCTTCATCTCTTCCAGCTCCACCAATCTGTCCACACCACCTCTGACGACAGCGAAGTTGGTCAACAATCCGCCCAGCCATCGCTGGTTGACATAGCACGACTCGCATTTCTGAGCAAAATCCCGGATGATGTCTTGAGCCTGCTTCTTCGTTCCGACCAGGAGAATCTCTTGGCCGCCTTCGACAACGCTTCGGATGAAGTTCAGCGCATCCTTGAAAATTTTGATCGTCTTCTGCAGGTCAACGATGTAAATTCCATTCCTCTGGCCAAAGATGTAATCCTTCATCTTCGGGTTCCACCTCTTTGTCTGGTGGCCAAAATGAACACCTGCTTCTAAGAGTTCTTTCATCGTGACTGATACCAAGTTGAATCCTCCATTTATCTCTTGTGGTACTGAGGAGCTTTGCGGGCACCCAGCAATCCATATTTCTTTCTTTCCTTGATCCTCGCGTCTCGGGTCAAAAGACCTGCGCCCTTGAGTGTCGGCTTGAGTTCTCGGTTGAACTCGGTCAATGCTCTGGCGATTCCCAAGCGAACCGCATCGGCCTGTCCGTTCACTCCGCCGCCTGTGAGTCTAATGAAGATATCAAATTTGTTTTCTGTTTCAGTCAGACGGAGAGGCTGCCTGATCGAGTGCTTTTGCCTTTCAAGGTGAAAATATTCATTGAATTGGCGAGGAGTCTTGTTCACATATAAAGTGATGTCTCCTTTTCCAGGGCGGAGAAAAACCTTCGCCACCGATGTTTTTCTCTTTCCTGTTCCGTAATACTGGATTAAGCTCAATTTTCCTCCTAAAACTGGTAGACCTGGGGTCTTTGAGCCTGGTGAGGATGGTCAGAACCTTTGTAAACTTTGAGCTTCTTGTATAAAGCCCGGCCGAGTTTTCCTTTGGGGACCATCCCCCAGACTGCTCTTCGAATGACTTCTTCAGGTTTCTTCTCTAAAAGCTCTTTGAGTGTTTTGACTTTCAGTCCTCTGGGATAGAGGGAGTGAGAATAATATTTTTTATCTTCAAGTTTTTTTCCGGTGATATTAATTTTCTCGGCATTGATGACAATCACATAATCTCCACAATCAAGAAAAGGAGTGAACAAGGGTTTTTTCTTTCCGCGAAGCAAAATTGCAATTTCAGAGGCCAGCCTTCCCAGAGTCTTTCCTTGGGCATCAACCAGCCACCATTTCTTATCAATTTCATCTTTTTTGAGATTATACGTTTTCATAACTTTAAACCTCGGATTGTATGCCCTAAGGCAACGACGATGTTCTAAGATACTAAATCTTCAGCAAGTTGTCAACTTATAGTGGGCTATTAACGGGCTAAAATCAACATCTTAAGCTACTGATTCATGAAACCCAGGCCCTCGTTCTCTTCCTTCTTGAAAAGACCTTGACCAAGGCGATTCCAATCAAGAAGCCTCCGACATGAGCAAACCAAGCCACGCCGCCTCCAATTCCGATATTCATCAGCTGCCCTATAAACCACAGCCCGAGAATGAAAAAGGCGGGAACAGGAATAATCCAGATAAAAACAAGCGTTAAAACCCTTGCCGCCGGGTAGAGGACAAAATAAGCGCCGAGCACGCCGGCAATGGCACCGCTGGCTCCAACCATCGGGACTTTGGAAGAAGGATGGAAGATGATGTGGACAAGGCTTGCTCCCAATCCTGAAATAAGATAGAAAAAAATAAAGCGAATCGGTCCGAGAAAATCTTCGATGTTGTTGCCGAATATCCAGAGATAAAGCATGTTGCCGAAGAGATGGAGGAAGCCGCCGTGAAGGAACATTGCAGCGAGGAGTGTCAAAGGCGGAGAGATTCGAGGCAAAACGCCTCCCGGAAAACGAAAGCCGACAGAAGTGAAATGGGTGAGTTCGTAAGGAACGGCTCCCATTCTATAAACATAGTATTGAAGTCCATACTGCATTCCCTGGGGAGAAAAAATCTGATAGAAAAAAATAAGGATATTCGCTGCGATGAACAAAACAGTGATCAAAGGAAAGCGCGAGGTAGGATTTTCGTCTTTAAGCGGAATGAACATTTCTTATGGATATGATGAAGGAAAAACTTTAAGTAATTTATTTTAAAAGAAAGACTTTTCTTATTATTTCTTCCCTTTCAATTCCTCTTCGAGCCTATGTCTTTCAGCCGCCCTCTTCGCTATTTCAAGGCCTCTCTCCCCCCATCTCTCCGCTTCGGCGATATATAAATCTTCCTTCTCTGGATAGAGGCCGACATAGATATTCCTATAAAGGATATTCATATAATGATAGGCATTGGCATAGTTAGGGTCTATCTCAATAGCCTTCTTCAAGGCATTTTCACTTTCTTTGCCGCATTTCTCCCTTTCTTCATAAGAGAGGACATTCTGCAGACGAAAGGCTTTCGAAAAACGATTCACACCTATAGAATACCAAACCTCGGCATTATTCGGGTCGAATTTGAGGCGAAGCTCATGAAATTCATAAGCTTTGTCAAAGAGAGGAGCAGGTCTGACATTGTCGTAGAATTGGGCAGCGTAGGCATAGCCTTCCGGGTTCTCAGGGTCGAGCTCGATTCGTCTCAGATACATCTCTTCCGCCTTTTGAAATGGGGTCTTGACCAACCTGCCTTCCGCATCTCTCCTTTCCTCCTCTGACCCGGCTGAATATTTTTGATAGAATCCGGCAAGAACATAATAGTTGCTCATGTTGTTCGGCTCCATCTGGAGAATCCTGAGGTACAGCTTTTCAGCCTCATCAAAATTCTGCAATCGATCGTACATGTCGGCCAAAGAATAAAGTATTTGTTTATTGTTAGGAAAGATTTCGGCCGCCTTCTTCAATGCTTCCAGAGCTTTCTCTGCCTTCTGCAAATTCTGCGGCGTATTATCGCCTGGCTTGTAAATATTTTTATAGCTTTCACCAAGGTATTGGTAAGCCTCTCCCAGATGCGGGTTATAGGCGACTGCTTTCTCATACAAATCGATGGCCTTGCGGTATTCCTCTTTTTTGAAATGCTGATTTGCCTTGGAAAAATTATAGTTTGCTTGCAGCCTGCTGATCTTAAACTTCCCGCAGCCCGAAGAAGCAAAGATTAAACCCAGCGCTACGAAAATCGACACCGCAATTTTTGACGCTTTGCCGAGCATCGTGACCTCCTTTGACCTCAAGTCCATTCTTCTCCTAAAATTTAATTTATAAGAATATAATATCAAAGTCAAGGAAAACAGAGGACACATAAGCATCCTAAATTCCGTGATAGCCAATGGTTGACATTGGGGTGGCATGGCATGCTCCCCGCAACGCCCGCAGCTGCAGGGGTTCCCCACGGGGGGATGGGTGCAGCGAGGACGGACGGGGAGCATGCCGTGACAGGACCCCTCGCCACAATTTGATGATTATCACGGAATTTAGGGCACATTAATCTCGGAATTCATCCCTTTCTCATCAGCAAGCGGATGGGAGTTCCCCAGAAGTCAAACTTCTCCCGCAAAAGATTGATGAAAAATTTCTGATAAGAGGGAGCAAGGGAAAGAGGAGAACGGCTGAAGAGGGCAAAGGTGGGCGGAAGAATTCCCTTTTGAGTCATGTATTGAATTCTGACTTTCTTCTTGTCTCTTGAAGAAAAGGAGTAATCCTTGTTCACCCGGGATAAAAACTTGTTCAATTGTGGTGTCCCGATTCTCTTGCATCCGTTGCGGTAGACCTGCTCGGCAAAGTCAAGAATTTTTATGACCCTTTGCCCGGTCCGGGCCGAAATAAAGAGAAGGGGTGCATAATTGACAAAATCGAGTCTGGCATAAAAGCGCTCTCTGAAATTTTCTGAAGTCCTATCATCTTTCTCGACCAAATCCCACTTGTTCAGGGCAACGAGCAGAGGCTTCCCTGATTCATGGGATAAATGGGCAATAGCCAGGTCTTGACGAGTGGCAAATTCCAGGGCATCCATGGCCAAGCAGACGACATCCGCCTGGGTCATATCCTTCTTGGCTTTAATGATGCTCGCTTTCTCCCTCAGATCGCGGGTGCGGCTCAGCCTCCTTATTCCTGCCGTATCGACAAGGACAAAAGCTCTCTTTTCCCTAAAGATCAAGGTGTCGGTGCTATCCCTGGTCGTTCCCGGAATCTCACTGACGATGAGCCGTGGCTCTCCGCAGATGCGGTTGACAATTGAAGATTTCCCGACATTGATCCTTCCCACTACGGCAATTCGCAGCGGTTTTATTTCTTTCTTTTCCGGGATGGAGCCGGGCAGAGCTTGGCTGAGGCCTGATTCAAGGCTCTCCAGGTTTCGCTTATGCTCGGCTGATATAGCAAAAATTTCTTTCACACCCAACCGATAATAATCACCAAGCTTGATTTCTTCGAGCGGAGAATCGACCTTGTTGACCACGACAAGAATCCTCTTGTTCAACTTTTTCAGAGAAAAATAAAGCTCTTCCTCTGCAGGAAGAAGCCCGCGTTTTCCGTCCAGAACAAAAAGGACGATGTCCGCTTTCTCAGCAGCCTGTCTCGCTTTATCCCTGATCAAAGAAGAGAGGGAGTCCTGCGCAGAATTATAAAATCCTCCTGTATCGA
>Ga0172366_10004573_pt1 | contig 10901 bp, 7 predicted proteins | sample LakKivSesite69cm_FD_114533 | JGI IMG/M metagenome (GOLD analysis project Ga0172366, IMG submission 114533) | Sediment microbial communities from Lake Kivu, Rwanda - Sediment site 69cm | ecosystem: Environmental > Aquatic > Freshwater > Lake > Sediment | place: Rwanda: Western Province, Lake Kivu...
CAGCTACGCCCGGCCCCAGAACGATAAGCGGCAGGTCAACTGCTGACAGCACCTTGTCCACTACCTTCTTAGCTTCATCGGCGCCGGTATTGCCCATTTCAGGATGGGCGCTCACCAATCTCAATGATATAGCCTGGGCGCCGTACTCTGCAGCCTTCTTGGCCCAGGCTGCCGGGTCTTTCACTGCATCGCCCCAGGCGGAAAGCAGGCTCTGAGACCAACCGGTCGGCTCCTTGTCCTGAATTTCTATGGCTACCGTGGGCGGGTGAGGAACGGAGCCTTCGAAACTGAGGAAAGGCAGGGTATTCTCGCCGCCAAGGACTATCTCTTTTCTCTTGCCCCCTCCCAGCTTCACCTCCTTTATTTTCCCGGTCCATTTCTCAATGGGAATTTCTACTCCCGGCATTCGAACCTCCTTTATCTAGTGTGGAGCATTAAAAACAAGCATAAAACAAGGGTCGAATAGGGCGACCCTTATTTTATGTATTATAACCCTCTTCCTAATTCTAGCTATCAGCCTATTATGGGATCCATAGTCAAAGCAGGATGCTGTTTCTCCTCGAGCCAGGGAAGCAATTGCTCTACAGTGGTAACCTGGCTGCCATCGGCAACCTTGTCCATGAGGTCAGGAACTCCCTCGCGCTCACAGGCAGCTTTCAGTTCCTCTGCCAGTTCTTCTTTAAGGTTCTTCGAGAGCCATACTACTCTCTTAATGCCTCCCTCAACGGGGATGAACTTCTTGCTGATGACGTACGTTTTACCGTGTCCCATCATGCCCGGCGTCTGCAAGCCGCCGCCGACCGTGCCCATGAGGGTGGTGAAGGTCATGCCGCAGGGGGTCATGCCGTAGTCATCGCGCGATACAATCATAACCCCGTTGGCTTCGGGGATGATTGCCATAACGCACTCGCAGCAGCCGCAGGTGGTCATGGGGGCATCCATGAGAGAATAAATGGTAAACCTCTCTATCTTCTTCTGGGAATTTTCATGGACGAATTTATTCACACCTTCCCACTCACCCTTCTTCTCATCTATTGCTCTGCCCTTGGGCACCGGCTGGTTGGGTCCGGTGGGCTTGATTTCGAAAGCCGCCCGGCAGTCGAGCCAGCTATAGGCGCCGCACAGACCAACACGCTCCGGATTGATAACGCAGACGTGGGTGGGGGCGAAGGACTGGCACAGCGTGCAGCTATAGAAGGTATCCACGGCCTCATCGGTGAGTCCGGCCATGCGGGCGTTTCGCTCCTTGTACACGGCGCGTGCCTGCTCGATCAGCTCTTTCACCTTGTCGGGCTCGGTGTAAAGCGTTACCTGTACCTTGTCCACAATTGCGCCGAAGTCGTTCTTCAAACAGGTGTGCAGGATATCTCCGATGTGGCGCAGTCTCAATCCTTTGGCGACTGCGTTTTTATGAATTCGTATCCACGTTATATCTCTCTGGCCCTGGTGCGACAGCCCTTCAGCGCCGTTCGTCATATGATGGATCTGGCGCTCCAGGACGGGCTCGAAATCCTTCTGCATCTTGCGTCCGGCTACATCGACCATAATGGCCAGCGGGTGCTTAGAGCCTACTTCGAAGGTGTCCATATCCGGCCCCACCACTGTGACCTTGCCGTCCTCGACCTCGTCCAGGGGCTTCATCCTCAACCACTCAAAACACATGCCGCCTTTGCCGCCGAACTCACAAGCCAGGTCAGCCCGGCGCACAACCTCGCCCTCGAAAGCGGGGCCGAAGGCAACGGGTATGGGGACCTTGGCTATCTTTATCTTAATGCCGCGCAGCTCGATGCACCGCTGCACGAGCCTCTCTGCCTTCTCCAGGTCATCCTTGCCCGGAATATCATCAAAGGGCATGCTGACCACATGCTCAAACTTCGTGACTCCTGTGGGCAGAATATTGGGTATCACGGTATCGGCGAATGCAGGGAATCCGTAGTTAATGGCCCCGGCCGCCGCTGCATACTCCATGTCGGTAATCGGGCCCAGGGCGAGCACGAAGGCGAAACAGCGGAACTTGTTATAGAGCAGGATTTTTCGAAAATCGCCCGGTTCGACGCCGCCAAAGCTCAAGGCAGCGCGGGTGGCGAAGCCCAGAGCGTAGATAGCTGAGACGATATCGGTGCCGAAGGGGACTATAAAAGTATCATAGCCCATCTCTACGCCGGACTCACGCAACTGGTCAGCAACATTGCGGCCATTCCGGTTGCTGCTGATGAAGATAAGCTGTCCCTTGGACTGCAGCTCGCGCACAATCTTGACGGCCACCTCGTTGCTCTTGGCGCAGCCGACCAGGGCAGCGAAACCCGGCATTCTGCCGTCGACCAACTGGATGCCCCAGGCTCTCATTTGAGTATCATTGATGGGACCGTTGTATTCGAAGCCATCCTTCTTCTCGGGCTGCTGGCCCTTGGCGAAGCGCACGGCCTCGATAGTTTCGAAGGCGTAGAGAGTAGCTGCTCCGGCGTCGAGGGTTTCGCCGAGGTATGGCAGCCACATGTTCTCCGCTGGCACCGGAGGCAGCAGGCCCCTGGCATAATCCATGACAGGTGCCAACTCGCCCAGCTTCTGCACCTTGGTGCCCAGAAGCCCCCAGATAGTGGGGAGGTAGAATGTCGTACCTCCGCCTATTTTGTCCTTGAATACTACGGGGGTTTCCGGTCCCATTGTCTTCAAGGCATCCTGAAGCGTATCATCCGCCATTTTGACGGCTGCGTGTGCGCCTCTAATTGCTCGAGTGGCGATAAATTTCGACATTTTCTAAGCCTCCATTAATATCTTCGGAAGTCACCGGACATCGGTGCATCTATGGGGTTGGTGGAACTCATGCGGCTGGCCTTGAGGAATCCCGGGCTGATTTGCTGCAGGGACATTTTCTTGCGCGGGTGGGCCGAAGCAGCCCTCAGTATTTCATGTGCCTTTGCTGCCTGAGCATCATCGGCGTGTACGCTGACTACGATGCCGCCCAGAGAAACAGCACGCTGATAGTAAGCGACCGTATCCGCGGGGACGCTCCAGAACTCAGCCAGCGCTTTAGCCAGGTCATTGCCCGCTTTGGACAGGGAGGTAGCATGGCCCATAGCAATCACCGAACCCACATCCGCCGCCGGTTTGATATTATCATCCAGCTCCTTCTTGCCCTTACCGTTGGTGACTATCCCTATCTCCTCCGCCTTGAATCCCTTGGCCTTGAGGTCGCTTATTGCTTTCTTCGCATCTTCGGGTATTCGGAAGAGCTTTGTCTGTACTTTAGCCATAGCACACTCCTTAGATTGTGTTTATTTCATTCTGTGCGATAAATAAAAAGCCTTGTTCCCCCTATGCCCCCATTGCACAAGGGCCCAAGGCAATTTCCCTCGAACAAGCAATATAATAAATCACAGCAAAGTTTATTGAGCCAGCTAGCCCCCACCAAAGTAAAATTCTAACATAGGCTCGAATGCCCGTCAAGCTTAGGTCCTTGCACTTTATACCTGGCAGGTAAGATTCGGGCAGACACACGGGGATGATTAATGATACTACGTAGGGGCAATTCATGAATTGCCCCTACAAGGTGCGCACACTCCTTCCAAATCCCCCTTTTAAACTAGTCCCTGGCTCAGACCAGGGCGAAGGTAAGGGGAATTAGGCGCCTGCGTGCTTCTGGCCGCTCGCTTGAGGCTTTGCTAGTTTTAGAGTAAACTGGGGCATCGAATACAGGAGTGGGGGTGTCTCTGATGAAAACTTTAATAGTATACGACTCATTTTACGGAAATACAGAGAAGATCGCCCGAGCTATCGGCGGTGCTATTGCCGGTGAGGTTAAGGTGCTCCGCCCCGGTGAGGTTGACCCCTCGGAGTTACAGTCCGTTGACCTTCTCGTCGTCGGTTCTCCGACCCAGGGAGGCAGGCCGACGAAGGCGGTTCAAGACCTCCTCAACAAACTTCCGGAGCCTGTTGTTAGAGGTATCAATGTAGCTGCGTTCGATACCAGGTTTTCGACGAAACTGGTGGGAATCTTTGGCTATGCCGCAGGGAAGATCGCTGAAAATCTGAAAAAAAAGGGCGGTGCTCTCGTTTCGCCTCCCGAGCCCTTCTTTGTCAAAGGCAGGGAGGGACCATTGAAAGAGGGTGAATTGGAGCGGGCTGCCGGTTGGGCCAAAGGGCTCTTAGAGAGCAAGAAGTGATTTCAGAACGCCTGGATGGTTATCGTTGCCGGAGAATCCTCGTATTAAAAGGAGGTAAATTCAGATGGAGATAAAAGTCGTGGTGGCTTATGCATCGAAGTATGGCGCAACGGCGGAGATTGCCGAGAAGGTCGGACAGACGCTGCGCCAGGCGGGTCTGCAGGTTGACGTAATGTCGGTCAACCTTGTCCGCGACCTGACGTCATACAAGGCTGTTGTGCTGGGCAGTGCGATTTACATGGGACAATGGCGCAAGGAAGTGGGGAAATTCCTCAAGGCCAATGAGAAGCTGCTGACCGAACGGCCTGTGTGGGTCTTTTCCAGCGGGCCTATGGGTAAGGGCGACCCGGTGCAGTTGGTGAAAGGATGGCGTCTCCCGAGGGGACAACGAGCAATTATCGAGCGTATCAAGCCGCGCGGCATCGCCATTTTCCACGGTATGCTGGATATGAAGAAGCTGAATTTCTTCGAGAGGTGGATCATCAGGAATGTCAAGGCACCGGCGGGCGATTTCCGGGACTGGGATGCTATCGCTTCCTGGGCTGCGGCCATAGCAAGAGAGCTGCAAAAACGAGGCTAATAGACTTCATCTTTAACGCTGAATGGCCTATTCTTTACTCTAGAGGTCGTTTGGCAACAGTTTTCAACACCCTTGTAATTGACTTAGTCGCCAGAGGCAGATGTTTCTCTACGTAGAGAGGATTTGGGCGCCTAATCCCCCTCGCCCCCTTTAAGAAAGGGGGGATTTTTTAAGTTCGTCCTTTCGTGGAAGGATGGGCAGGGGTTACGTTACCTCTGAATTCTAACGTGATTAAACGGTCTCACCCTATGCATTTTCAGTGTACTGGTGTATTATACTATTAGACTCCTGAGATAATAACTAAGGAAAACTGTAAATATGTTCTCGAAATTAATATTGCCCAAACGCATAGAGAGGCTGGACGAGCTTGCTCACAACCTGTGGTGGAGCTGGCATCAACAGGCGCGCGACCTGTTTAGAGCAGTGGACTATCCTATGTGGAGGATAACCGGCCATAATCCGGTCAAACAGTTACGCGATTTAAATCCCGATAAATTAAAGGCTGCCGCCACCGATCCCGCTTTCCTCTCTTTGTATGATTCCGTGATGGCAGACTTCGATACCTATATGTCGGCGCAGGATACCTGGTTCAATACTAATCACCCGAACCTGCTGCCCGGTCCTGTCGCCTACTTCTCCATGGAGTTTGCTATCCATAACTCCGTGCCTATCTATGCCGGAGGTCTGGGTATACTTGCCGGCGATATCTGCAAGGAAGCCAGCGACCTGGGGCTGCCCCTGGTCGGGGTCGGATTTATGTATCCCCAGGGCTATTTCCATCAGCATATCTCCCCCGAAGGCTGGCAGGAGGAGATATACAGTCAGTTGGATTTCAGTGAGGCTCCCATAACGCCGGTACCTTTCCCCGGCGGCCGGGGCTCCACAGTTAGAGTCCAGTTGGAAGACAGGTCCGTGTACCTCGGTGCCTGGCAGGTCCAGGTGGGCCGCACCACTATATATTTGCTCGATACTAATGTGGAGGAGAATACTCCCCAGGACCGCCAGTTGTCCGCACGACTGTACATAGCCGACCGGGAGCTGCGCATACAGCAGGAGATGGTTTTAGGGATCGGAGGGGTACGCGTGCTGCGGGCCCTGGGCATCAAACCGGCTCTCTGGCACGCCAATGAAGGCCATACATCTTTCATGATGTTGGAGCGTATCCGTGAGGAGGTGGAGCAGGGTGCAACGTTCGATGAAGCTGTCCCCAGGGTGCGGGCAACTACGACTTTCACCACGCACACACCGGTGCCTGCCGGCCACGATGTTTTCTCTACTGACCTTGTAGAGAGGTCGTTTCATAACTACTGGGATTCGCTGGGGATAGGGAAGGATGAGTTTCTGAGACTGGGGCGGCAGGATGGTAATGGCGGAGGCCAGGCCTTTAACATGACGGCACTCGCCCTGACCATGGCTGGCCGCTGCAATGCGGTGAGCCAGCTTCATGGCACAGTGACACGAAGGATGTGGCATGTGCTCTGGCCGGAATCAAAGGAAGATGAAGTACCTATCATTCAGGTGACCAATGGAATCCATGTGCCTACCTGGGTCGCTCCCGAGATGTGCCGCCTCTACAATAAGTATCTGGGAAGAGACTGGCTGCAAAAGCACGACGACCCGAAGCTCTGGGAGCGTGTCGTGGATATACCCGACGAAGAAATCTGGGAAGTCCGCGAGCTTTTGAAGCGTAAGCTTAAAGGAGCCATGCTGGACTGGGCGCAGCAGCGGTGGACAGAAGCTGAGGTAATGCCGCAGCAGGTGCTGGCGATGGGCTCTTTGCTCAACCCCGAGCTGCTAACCGTTGGTTTCGTGCGTCGTTTCGCTGAATACAAGCGGCCCGCGCTTATCTTCCGGGATGTCGAACGTCTGAAGAGGCTGGTCAAAGAACGCTGGCGTCCGATTCAGATAGTATTCGCGGGCAAGTCTCACCCTGCTGATTTCCCCTCCAAGTGCCTGCTGCAGCAGGTTTATTGCATGGCCACCGACCGTGACTTTCAGGGACGGATAGCCTTTGTGGAGGATTACGACATACACATGGCGCGCTACCTGGTGCAGGGTGTGGACGTATGGCTGAACGTGCCGCGGCGTCTCAACGAGGCATGCGGCACCAGCGGAATGAAGGCATCGCTGAACGGAGTGCCTCAACTGAGTGTACTGGATGGGTGGTGGTACGAAGCTTATGATGGAGAGAACGGCTGGGCGATTGGCGATGGCCCCGGAACATACAGCCCGGATGAGGAAGATAGAGTTGATGCCGAGTCGCTGTATCGACTGCTGGAAGAGAAGATAGTGCCGCTTTACTATGAGCGAGACCGCAGCGGCGTGCCCCACGGCTGGGTTCGCGTTATCAAAGAGACGATTCGCACTATTGTGCCCAGGTTCAGCGCCCGGCGAATGCTGAAAGAGTACACTGACAAAGAGTATGTACCGGCAGCCGAGTCAATTGACTGGAAAAGATAGGCTGATTTTGTTTATTGCTTAGAAATCAGGATTCCTTCAAAGGGGAGGTGCCATGGCAGCAGGTAAGGGAGAGGCTAAGGTCAGGAAAATGACCGAGGCAGACCTGCAAAAGGTAAAAGAAATAGACAAAGAGCTCGCCGGTCCGTATCGCTGCGTCTCGTGGCCGGTGAGGGTCGAAGCCTACTGGTGGGTCTATCGAGGTATGCCCAGCTTTGTGGCTGAAGTTGATGGTGAAGTGGTGGGCTTTGTACTGGGTGATATACGGGGGCTGGAGTACGGAAAGGACGTAGGCGGCTGGATAGACATGATGGGTGTGTGCCCCAGGCATCAGTGCAAAGGAGTAGGGCGGATGCTGGTAGGGGCGTTTTTCCAGGAGTGCCAGAAGCGAGGAATTAAAGTAAGGGTAGTCGTGGTAGGGAATGACAAGCGCCTGGTAAATTTTTGGGAGTCGGCGGGTTTCCGGAAAGGCAACCTGGTCAGCTACGAAAAATGAGCCTTCTCAATAAGTAAGCCTCGTTAAGGGCGCTTGCTAACTTTGGAGCTGTAATGGATGCTCATAGACAAATTCCCCTAATCTACAACCTTTTCCCCCGCCTGGCGGGCACTATGCCCGACTGGCTGCGACATGCCGAACGCGCTGCTGACATGGGCTTCAACTGGATATTCGTAAACTCTATTCTCTATCCCGGCTACTCAGGCAGCCTGTATGCCGTAAAGCACCACTATCGCATTAACCCGATTTTTTTACCCAAAGATAGGAAGAAGGATAGCCTGGCTAGCCTGGCATCTACCTTGAAGAAGTTTGTGGACATGGGGTTGTGGCCCATGATGGACCTGGTTATCAACCACACTTCACGCGACTGCCCTCTGGTTCACGAGCGCCCCTCCTGGTATCTGCATGGCGAGCATGGGGAGATTGCCAGCCCTTTTGTTCGCGACCTTATTAACCCGAAGAAGATAACGGTATGGGACGACCTGGCGGAAATAGATAACAGCGGCTCAAGCGATAGGGAAGGGCTCTGGGCTTATTGGGCTGAACTGGTGAAGTATTACCTTCAGTTAGGGTTCAAGGGCTTCCGTTGCGATACGGCGTACAAGGTCCCTGCCGAGCTGTGGCGCTACCTGGTCGAGGTCGGAGCAAGCGTCGCCCCGGAGGCGATGTTCTTCGCCGAGACGTTAGGGGCTACCGAGGAGCAAACGCTGGCTCTCCAGGGCACAGGGCTGCACTACATCTTCAATAGCTCCAAGTGGTGGGACTTCGAACAGCCGTGGTGCCTGGCTCAGCATGAGAAGTTCGGCAGGATCGCACCGTCCATATCTTTTCCGGAGAGCCATGACACCAGCCGCCTGGCTGAGGACTCCAATGGCAGCGAGGCCGTGCAGCGGCAGCGCTATGCTTTCGCTGCAGTGTTTTCTGCGGGACTTATGATGCCCATTGGCTATGAGTTCGGCTTCAGGCGGAGACTGAATGTTGTACTTACAAGTCCCAAACACTGGGAGAAACCTAGTTTTGACATAAGGCGGTTCATACGCAGGGTCAATCTGCTTAAGCTGGGGCACCCCTTGCTTCACGGTGAGGGGGCTTTACAGGTAATGAAAAAAGACGCTGATGTCCTCGTCTTAGAGCGGCAAAGCGAGCAGGCCCCGGGTAAGCCGGGCTGGATACTGGTGAATAAGACCCCGGATAAATCTGTTACGATAACGCTCGACGGCGTAGCTGCCGTCAGCCCTGACCATTGCTTATACCGCATATGCCGGGATGAAAGCCCCGGGGCCGGCGAGCCGCTTTCTGATAAAACCGTGACGCTGGAGCCGGCGGAGGTAGCGCTGGTCATGGAGCCGCAAGACATTATAAGCGATGCCGGGTACCGTCCGACCCAGAGGAAAGACTTTGCAACTCAGCTCAGAGAAGGCCTGGGTTTTTCTCTTCCTTAGCTTGTAGTGCTGAGTGTCACCATTTTTTTCTCGAATCCCCCCCTTCGTAAAGGGGGGCAGGGGGGATTTCGGTTGGGTAGGGTGGTTGTGGTTGCGCAGCTCGAAACGTGAATCGTGGACGGGTTGCTGGGTTACGCTGCTGTTCATCGAGAGATGAAACAAGCAGCGCAACGAAAAACGAATGACGGTAAATGTAACAGCGAGATTTCCTCGCCTAAATTCCCCCTTTTCTAAAGGGGGATACAGGGGGATTACGTAAGGCAGGTTTCAGACCCACCCTGAGAGGGCAGCTTGGATTGGACACTCGACTTACCCACAACGGAGGCCGATGGTAAATGAATCCTGCTAGAGCAAGCGGTATCCTCCTGCATCCCACCTCGCTGCCGGGCCGGTTCGGTATAGGAGACCTGGGAACCGAGGCATACCGTTTCGCTGATTTCCTGGCCGACACCAGACAGCGTCTGTGGCAGGTGCTGCCTCTGGGGCCCACAGACTCGAGTAACTCTCCTTACCAGTGTCCCTCGGTATTCGCGGGCAATCCGCTGCTGATAAGCCTGGAGATGCAGGCCGCAGAGCAACTCCTCGATTCCGCTGACTTGAAGAATGCACCTATATTCCCCGAGAATTACGTTGATTTCGACGCAGTCAAAAACTTCAAAATGCCGCTGCTGGAAAAGTCGTTTGCACTCTTCGAAAAGAAGGCTGCCCCGTCCCAACGGGACGAGTTCGAGTCCTTCTGTTCGAGCAAGGCCTCATGGCTCGATGACTACGCACTATATATGGCGCTGAGCGAAGCTCATGGCTGTGCTGCCTGGAATATGTGGGAGAAGGATATCAGGATGAGGCTTCCCGAAGCCGTAAGGCGCTGGAGCGAGAAGCTGGCACGCGAAATACGGTACCACAAATACCAGCAGTACCAGTTTTTCAGACAGTGGGTAGCGCTCAAAAAGTATTGCCATGACCGCGGCATCAGGCTCATCGGTGATATGCCTATATTCATTGCGCTCGGCAGCGCCACCGTGTGGCTGCATCCGGAGCAGTTCTACCTGGATGATGAGGGCAGACCTACAGTGGTCGCCGGCGTGCCTCCCGACTATTTCAGCGAGACCGGGCAGCTTTGGGGAAATCCTCTGTACCGCTGGGATGTCATGGCCCGGGATGGCTATTCCTGGTGGACCGAGCGCATAAAGGCTACACTTTCCTTGGTGGACATCGTCCGGCTGGACCATTTCCGCGGCTTTGAGAAATACTGGGAGATTCCCGCCGGGGATGACAGCGCCAGGAATGGACGGTGGGTGCCCGGCCCGGGGGCTGCGTTATTCGAAGCCATCAGGAAGGCGCTGGGCGACGTGCCTATCATCGCCGAGGATTTGGGCTTAATTACGCCGGAGGTCGATGCTCTGAGGGAGCGCCTGGGATTGCCGGGGATGAGAGTCCTTCAGTTCGCTTTCGGCAACGACTTCAAGGCCGAGGACTACAGGCCGCACAACTATCCGCGAAACTGCGTGGTCTACACCGGCACGCATGATAACAACACTACCATCGGCTGGTTCAGGGAAGAGGTTCTCGATGACACTACGCAGAGCAGAGAGGTCAGGGAAGCGGAGAGACGTCTTGCTTTGAAATATATGGGGAGCGATGGCAGGGAGGTCAACTGGGACTTCATCCGCCTGGCTTTGATGTCGGTTGCCGATACCGCCATCATCCCATTACAGGATGTTCTGGGGCTGGGCAGCGAAGCGCGGATGAATCGTCCCGCCACG
>Ga0172366_10004578_pt1 | contig 10898 bp, 7 predicted proteins | sample LakKivSesite69cm_FD_114533 | JGI IMG/M metagenome (GOLD analysis project Ga0172366, IMG submission 114533) | Sediment microbial communities from Lake Kivu, Rwanda - Sediment site 69cm | ecosystem: Environmental > Aquatic > Freshwater > Lake > Sediment | place: Rwanda: Western Province, Lake Kivu...
AGGGGCGAGGCGTGAGGGGCGAGGGGCGCGGGACGGGGGTGGGCGTGTATGGCGGGTATGCCAGTCCGAAGGGTTCGTTCGGCCGCGTCGAAATGGCCGGCGTTGACGGCTCGCAGGGGCCGTACGTCCTCGCGCCGGACGGGAGGGCAGCCCAGGTTGTTCCCGGCAGCGAGGAAGTGCATCTTAACGGCAGCCGGATGGTCAGGGGCTGGGATGCTGACTACACGATTGACTACTCCACCGGCGAGCTCTTGTTCACGAATCGGCACGTGATAGATGGGCTGTCGAGGATTGAGGCGGCATTCCAGTACGTCACAGGCGACTACAGCCGCGCGATTGTGGTCGGCGGAGCGAAGGCCGGGGTCAGCGGGCGAGGGGCCGGGGCGGATTTGGACGTCGGCGTGTTCCGCGAGGGCGACGACCCGGGCACGAACTTCGTCGAGGATTTGTCGGCGGTTGAGAGAGAGTCGCTGGCAGCCATCGGCGCGGACACAGCTCGGGCCTGGCTTGACGGCGCGACCTACACGGGCGCAGGTCAGGGTGACTACGTCAGGTCCGGGGACCACTACTCATACGTGGGCCGGGATTCAGGCGACTTTCAAGTGCGGTTCACCCTGGTCGGCGACTCGCTCGGGGACTACCGGTACAACGATACGATTCTCGCGTATAGCTTTGCCGGGCCCGGGCTCGGGAACTACGTGGCCAAGCGCCGGATTGGCCTGCCGGAGCGACGCGAGGCGGCGTATGCAAGAACAGGACTGAGGCGAGGCGGATTCGGCGTCGGGGCCGAGGGTCTGGTCCAGCGCCGTGACCTCAATCTGTTCGCGCGGGGCGGAGCGCCGGTGGATGCCGGGGCGCTGAATCTCGACGCGGGATGGCAGGACAGCTCCTACGGCGTTCAATTCAAGCATCGGCTGCAGGGAGCTCGGTACCAGCCACCGGGCGCGAGTCCCGACGTTGATTTCACCTATCGCTGGGGAGGCACTACCGAAACCGAACGACGTTCGAGCGATGAAGTCCAGGTGCGCGCGAAGCCGACCTCATTCTTGAGCTTCGACGGGGATGCGGGCAGGCTCGTCAGGTTCAGCGGCGGGCCAGTCGAGCGATACCACGGGAAGGCTCAGGCCTGGTGGCTGGGATACGACTTGACCCGGGTCGATGGTATCACGAGGCATGACGTGCTCGCGGCGCCGCGCGTGGCCTGGTTTTATCCCCGGGCCGGATGGCGGAGCGAGGTGAAACCTGACGAGAAATCCTCGGTCTGGACGACCGGGCTGGGAGTGAAACCGGGTCCGGCGCTGAGCGCTGACGTTGACTTCCGCCAGTCCGGGTTCTACGCACCCGACTCCGCGGCCGGCTTCTGGAGACGGGCAAGCCGGGCGCGGTTGCTTGAGGCCCGCGCTGATTGGACCGGAGGGACGGCGTACCGGCTGGGCGCGATGGCCGGGTTCAACGACCGGCGCTTCGACTCCGGTTCGGAACAGGACTGGAACCAGTTGCTGGCCGGTCTAGCCGGTTCGGCAACTCCCCGAGCCGGGTTGCGGCTCGCGGCGGATTTCAGCCAGTCATATCGCAGGGTGCAACTGCGGGATGAGGTGTTCCGCTACGTCGGGCCGGGCGAGGGCGAGTACCGGCGTGATTCGGTAACCGGGCTATATTACCCCGACCCGGACGGCGACTACGAGCGAATTGTCGTGGCGACCGGCCGCTTCACCCAGGCGCGCGAGTGGTCGCTTAACGGCTCGGGTGACATTTCGACGTTCGACCCGGCGGCGCTTTCCGGTTCTTTCAGCCAGACCCGGACCACCACCGACAGCGCCGTCCTCAGCGACCTCAGCCGCCAGGACCTGCGGCTGGTAATCAAAGAACTCGAACCCTCAGTTACGCCTACCATCGGCGCCGCGTCGGAGCTCAGCGCCGACCAGACCCTGGCCGCAACCGGCCAGGCATCCTCGCACCAGCAGGCTTATGCGGAACTCTCAAGCGATCGGCTGCCCGAAGTCGCAGGTCGGGTTCGGCTCGAGGTCGAGCGCACGCGACGCCGGCGCGGCGGCGACGTTGACTTCGATGAAGGCGGGTGGCGGGCTGAATTGACCCCGGTCATCGGGAAGTCGCTCCGGCTCGAAGCCGAGCTTGGCTACGAGCGGAAGGTCATCGCCGAAGCGGTTTCCTATCCGGAGCTCGGGCGATTCTCGCTTGTGGCCGTCAACGCCAGCCTTGCTCGGGTTATCAGCTTCGGCGCCGGCACGAGGTTGCGCGCTTCCTTTGAGGTCGTGCGCCGCACCGCGACGGTCGAAACCCTGCCGTTCGACGTGAGCCTGAACGAGCCGCTGGGCCTGACCCCCGGCGCGGGACTCGCCCTCGACCATTCGTTCAGCAGCGTGCTGTCAGCATCGGCCCGATACGGATTTGAGGACCGTCCGGACGAGCCGAGCGAACATACGCTCAGCGCAGAGCTCAAGGCGTACTTCTGACCGCAGGCCGGCCGGGAGAGCCGCGAAAGCGCGACCGGACGAACGGAGCCGAGGCGTCGCGCCGTCCGTTTTGTGTCATCCGGTTTTCAGGACATCGCTGTCGGGTAGGGGCTGGCCGCCGAGCCAGGATTACCGATTGGCGAATGGCGCCGGCGGGATGCCCGCGCTTGACCACGGCGGTACCCGCGCTATGTTATTGCGTGACTGAAATGGTCGGATCCATGGTCGTGGTAGATAGTAGACTGCGATTGCAGGAGGCAAGCCTATGATGGCATCGAGGAAGTCCGAAGCCGGGGTGTCGAGGCCCAAGCAGAAGCCACCCATGCAGATCGGGATAACGCAGCTCGTCCTCGCCGGGGTGGCGATTGTGGCCGTCATCGTCCTGGCATTGCTGCTGTTCGGGGGCCGCGGGAAGAAGTCGGCCGCACCCCGTTTGAGAACGGTAGCGGCCAACGAAGAGAGCGGGGCGCGCGCGCCCAGACGTGGGTCAGCCCGCGCTGCCAGGACCCGGAATGTCAAGCGGGATGAGGAAAGGGCGAAGCTGCGTGAGGAGCGGCTTAAGCGCAGGCAGGAGGCCAGGTCCAGCGGCGGCCGAACCAGCCGAAGTCCCAGCGGCGGCTTCACCAGCGGCGGTTCGGCGCGCGCCGCCAGCGCTCCGAACGAACTGCGGGCTATACTCACCGACAATACCGGCGCGCGTACCGCGCTTGTCGGCGAGCGACGGCTCAGGGCCGGTGACGACATCGAGGGTCGCCGGATTGTCGAGGTCTCAGGCGACGGCATCAAAGTCGAGTACCGCCAGAATACGTATACCGTGAGAGTCGGAGAGAAGGTCTACTGAAGCGATGGTCCCGAGAGGGCCGAAATCACAAGCGCTGCCGTCCCTTGACAGCAATGTGTCTGTAGTGTTGACATCGCCCGGTCCGGGGAACCAACGAGTTCCGGCGGCCAGCCCAAAAGGAGAACCGGGCGCGGCAAGCGAAAGGAGACGCTGTGAGCTGCCGGTTGCCCGCTACGGGCGTCCAGAAGAGGCCGTTGTCGACGCGCCTGAAACCCGCGTTGGGACTTACCTTCCGTCAGGTGCCGCCAATACCGCGGGCGCTATTTCTGTTCCCGGGTCGTTCCGTTTTCCGTGCTCACAATCCACTTGAGATCCGCGTTCGGCGACGGGCGACGGCCCCGCGGCCCGGTGCATGCTTCGTGAACCAGACATCAAACGTGACGCGCGGCGCGTCATGCTTCAGCAGAGTGCTTCAACACGGTAGGGAGGAACCATGAGAACATGCGTTCTCATTTCCACAGTCTGTCTGCTGGCAGCCTCGGCGCTTGCCGGCTGGATTCCGTTGAATTCGGGCACGACAACCGACCTGGAGGACGTCTGCTTTCCGGTTGACGCCGTTACCGGTTACGCGGTTGGCGGCGGCGGGCTTATCCTGAAGACAACCGACGGCGGCGCGACCTGGGACAGCCTGCCGGGCAGCCACCCCGGCTGGCAGATGGCGGTGCACTTCCCGGTGGATGCCGTGACAGGCTTCGCCGTCGCCTCCGGGGGGCAGGATCATCAAGACGACCGATGGGGGCGCGACGTGGGAGAAAGAGTCTGCGGGCGTCGCCCTGGACCTTCGCTCGGTCTGCTTCCCGGTCGACGCCGAGACCGGCTATGTTTGCGGCGGTGAGCCCGGTGAGGGGGTCATTCTGAAGACAACGGACGGCGGCGGCGCGTGGGTGAAACAGTCTGCGAACACAAGGCAACCGATTGAGGCGGTCTGTTTCCCGGTTGACGCTCAAACCGGCTACGCCGCAGGCTGGGACGGCGTATTGCTGAAGACGACTAACGGCGGAGCTGCCTGGGCGCCCCTTTCACCCGGCGTCGCCAATACCTTCAGCGGCATCTGCTTTCCTGACGACGCGCTCACCGGCTACGTGTCTGCGTCAGCGGGCCTGGTTCTTGAGACGACCGACGGCGGCACGACGTGGGTCCCGAAGTCAACCGGTTCCGGGGACTATCTGGCGTCGGTGCACTTCCCGACCAGCGATACCGGGTATGTCGCTGGTGCGTCGGCGTCGATATTCAGGACAACCAACCGAGGGGACATCTGGGTCCTACAGGCTGCTGACACCGAAGGGTTCCTCACGTCTGTCCGGTTCCCGGTCGACGCTCAAACCGGCTACGCGGTCGGACGCGGCGGCACGATCCTCAAGACGACCGATGGCGGGGCCGCGGTCGACGAGCCGGCGAACGGTGAACGCGGAACGAGGAACGGGCTGTCGACTGCCGTCCGCGGCGTGCTGTTCCTTGCGGAAGCCGCAAGCCCCAAGCCTCAAGCCGCAAGCCTGATGGACGCGACCGGCAGGAAGGTGATGGACCTTCTGCCCGGCGCGAATGACGTGCGGGCGCTGGCGCCGGGGGTGTATTTCGTCAGGGGCGAGGGGCGAGGGACGGGGGACGCGGGACGTATCCGCAAGGTCGTGCTGACGCGGTAGAGAGCCCGCCGAGGAACTGCCCAAACAGCGGGCCGGGGAATCTGCTGGATTGCTCTGCGAATAGCCGAGCAGATTGCTTGCCCGATTGCTCGCCTGGTTGCTCTCCAGACTGCATCCAGAGCGATTGTCCGGGCAATCTGCGGAGCAACCTGCAGAGCAGCGGTCCTCGCAATCTGGTAGCTCGCCAAGTTCCTCTCCAGATGGCTCGCCCGGCAACTTACCAAATAGCAGAGCAGGTAGCTTTCCAGATTCCTCACCGGATAGCCTGCGGGGCAATCTTCCGCACTGCTTTCCGGATAACTTGCCGCGCAGCCTCCAGAATAGCCGGGGAGACGGGATAGGGGAGATTCATCAATGCCCAATAACCAATTGCTAATGACCAACTTGGGAGACTCGTGAGCTTGATTTCGGGAGGACATATAGGAAACTGGAGTCGCACAGACCACCTCAAGATGGCCGCCGAAATCTACCCTACTTCCGAAGGAAGTAGGGCCTCCACCCAGCGCCGGCAAGAGGACATCTCGGTGAACTGACCGGCAGGCGCCACTTCATCGAAGCCCGCACGGCGCAGAACCTCTGCTGCTCCAGCTTCTCGCTTCTGGCTTCTTGCTTCGGCTGGTTCCTCGATACAATCGCGGACTTGACAAGGCGCGGTTTCCGCCGCATGATTGGGCATGAAACAGGCTATCGGCTTAATCCTCCTTTGCTCGGTTTCTCTGGCCCTTGCCCTTGGGCCGGGCGTTACGGTCAAGGTCGAGCCGGTCGAGGGCGGCGCGGGCGCGCGCCGGGCCGTCCTGGGTCATCCACCGGCCGTCACTTCTCCGGTTTCTCGAGTCCAGCCGTTGCCTCCTGATTCAGGCTGGACTTTGATTGACTCGCTGGTCCTGCACGCGATGGTCCCGGCCGGTGAGCGGCTGGCAGTCGTGTTCGACAACGCGACCGAGTCCCTGCGCGATACGCTGCTGCCCGAGTTCCTGACCGATTCGGCCAAGATGGCAGTAGCCATCGCCCCCGACTGGCTCAAGGACGACCTCGCCGACAATCTCCGCCGGCTGGCGTCGAACCAGAACCGGATGGCCAGCGTCATCCTCGATTGCCCTGACAAGCGCTACTACGACGAACTCTGCTTCCAGATTGCCCACCTGTCTCCGGTGACGCTGAACGCGGTCAATCCGCAGTTGCTGGTCGACAATGTGCAGCAGATGTACGATATCGACCCCGACCTACGATACGTCGACGTCATCGATTACGGCAACCCGCTGCAGGGCGGAGACTACTACTCGACCACACGATATCGGGCAGTTGTTGACGGTGAAACCACCATGGTCGAGATTCCGCGTGACATCTACTATTGGTGGGTCGTGATGCCCAAGGTCACTGACGAGCAACCGCAGTACGTCTATGGGCACTTCTGGCGGCAGTACCTCTTCTATGAGTGCGATTCCGGTTATCCTCTGCTGCGCGAGAAGCTCGCAAACACTCAGATTCTCTGGAACGGCGAGCAGGGCTGGTGGGCCGGAAACGGCGCGCCTTTCGATGACACGCTGCCGGCGGTCGCGGTTGTCGGCCGCTGGTGTGCCTACACCGTGCCGGCCCCGGCCCAGGGCGACCGGCCGATTCAGCCGAACCAGATCGCGCATGAACACGACGGCAACTGCGGCGAGATGCAGGATATTCTCTGTGCCGCGGCAAGGACTGCGCTGATTCCCTGCGGCGGGGTTATGGATATAAACGAGGACCATGTCTGGTGCGAGATATGGTGGCAGGGAGAGTTTGACCCGTGGCAGGTTGACCTGGGCGGCGGACCGACCAACATCAAGAATCCGGGCGTCGCGTACGACAAGGACCGCGGCGGCAGCAAGAATTGCTCGGGAATCTGGGACTGGCGGAACGATGGGTGGCAGCGGAGTGTCATCGGTACCTACAGCAACGCCTGCACGCTATCGGTGCAGGTGTTCGATTCGTGCCTGAGACCGGTGGATGGCGAGATCGTGAAGCTCTCGAGCGAGGGCTGGGGCGGGGGAATGTACAACTGTTTCTTCGGGGTCACGGACCGGAACGGGAACTACACCACGACGCTGGGCGACAACCAGAACTACTACCTGTCGCTCTCCGGCCCGCTCGGCGACGTCTCGGCGGGCATGATCATCGACTCGGCTGCGGCATCACCGGGCAGCAGCTTCTTCTATGCCTGTACGCTTTCTGCCCGGCTCGAATCGCTGGTGGTGCTGACGGACAGCGGCACGCCGCTCGACCAGTATCGCCTTGACGTGAGCTACTCGGCCGGGCGCGAGGTGCTCTACGGCTATGACTGCTTCAACTCGAATGGCGTGAATGAGTACGCGCTCGCAAGCGAGCCGGGCGGGATTGACTTCCTTCTCACCGGCCGCGACCAGTTCGAGGAGTACCTTCAGGGCCGGCAGTTCCACGCATTCCTGAACGATGAGAACTCCACCGCGGCCAACCACAGCTTTGCCCTGAGCGAGCCGGGCAACCACTACGCCGTCTTCTCCAACGAGGAGCAAGCCGACCTTATGGTGCTGACCGATGCGACCGTGCGGCTATACAAACGGGCCACGGGAATCGCCGGGCCGAGGGCAGAGCCGGCGCGATGGGCCGAGATTGGCCCGAGTCCGTTTCGGGGCAGGCTAGTTGTGCAATCGGGCGCGCGCAGTCCGACCGACCTGCAAGTGAAGCTGCTGGACCGGGCCGGCCGTGTCGTGCGTGAGATGACTGCGCTGGCTGGATTGCAGCATCAGATTGTCTGGGACGGTACCGACCGCAACGGCAGGAGAGTGGACCCCGGCGTCTACTTCTGTCAGGTCTCTGTGGGAGGCGAATCCGTGACACAGTCGGTCGTTTATCTGGGGGCAAGATGAAACAATACCTGGTTCTCTTCTTTCTGCCCGCACTGCTGCTGGCAAGCGGACTCGACCGGGGCGGGTATCGGTGGATTGACTCTGATACGCCAGGCGGGCCGCAGTTCGCGTGGATTGAGCTCTCGGAAAGTACAGGGAAATGGATTCCACTCACCGATGACGACAATCAGGGGCCGTTTGCGCTGGGCTTCGCTCTTGACTTCTATGGCCACCGGCGCGACTCGATACGGGTTTGCTCCAACGGCTGGCTGAGCTTCACTTCGGGAAGCCACCAGTTCCACCACCATCCGTTCCCTGACACGCGCGGCCCTAACAGCCTGATTGCTCCTTTGTGGGCCGACCTCGACCCTGCCCAAGCCGGCTCGGTCTACTACGGTGTCGTTCCACTGTCTGGGCGCTTCGTGGTCTCATGGATTGACGTTCCATTCCGCGGTACGACCGATAGTTGCACGTTCCAGGCCGTTCTGGACACAAGCGGGGACGTCGTGCTTCAGTACCTGCGTATCCCCGAGCCAGCTCGGCTCGGCGCTGACTCGTGCTCGGTCGGGATTGAGAATGATTCCGGACTGGTCGGACTTGAGTATCTGCGCGACGGCTTGCCGGTCGAGAACCAGTTGCACGACAGCCTCGCCATCCGGTTCTATCGCCTGCACCGTGATGCCTATCCGACGGCAGTCCTGCGGCCGATGCAACAGGTCCTGGCCGAGGACAGCGTCGTCCCGCTGGTCGTGGTTCGCAACACGGGCCTGGACACCGTGACATTCCCAACCATCCTGAGGATCGGGAGCAGTTACCACGAGACGTTGACCGTGACCAACTTGGCTCCGCTGACCGACAAGCTGGTCCAGTTTCCGGCCTGGGCGCCGGCTGCCGACACCTATGCGCTGGAGCTTGTCACTGCGCTCGGCGGCGACGAGTCTCCTGCGAATGACACGCTGCGGACCGAGGTCGTGGCCGCGTACTCGGGCGAGCTCCGATACGACGACGGCGACCGGGACACGTGGTTCATGAAGAACGGCTCGCCGGCAAACGAGTGGGCGGGCGCGGTCAGGTTCTCGATTCCCTACGTCCGGTTCCGGCTGCTCGGGGCGCGGGTCTTTGTCGAAGATACGACGCCGTTCAGCAAGGTCATGGTCTGCCCGGACAGCGGCGGAGCGCCGCAGTGGAGCAGCCCGTACCTGCTGGCTGAGACGGTGGCGGCCGGCCAGCCGGAATCGTGGCTCGAGGTCCCGGCCGACACCCAGGTGACCACGGATGATGACGTCTGGCTGCTTGCATTCTGGCCGGCGCGGTCCACCGGCCCCAGAATCGGCGAAGACCGGAGCGTGCCGGTTGACAGCCGGTCCTACTTCGGCTCGCCGACCGTGCGCTGGTACGCCTACTCAGGCGGCGACGTCATGGCCAGGCTGCTGATTGACGGCCGCACCGGCATTGCCGAGCTTGGTAGAATCGACCTGCCGCGGCTGACAGTGAGTCCGAATCCCTTCAGCCGCGCGACGGTTGTTTGCCTCAAGGGCCTAATGCCGCCTCGGTCCACGCTACAGATTCTTGATGTGACCGGTCGTCGCGTACGCGAGCTTTGCCTGCCCGATGTCGGCGCCGCAACCTGGGACGGACGCGACCAGAACGGCCGACGGCTGCCGGCCGGAGCGTACTTCATCGAGGCGCGAACCGGCACCGCCCGCCAGGTCGTGCAGGTTCTATTGACGCGTTAGAGATATGTGCATAGTTGACAAAATGAACCGAGGGGGGGGAGGGTATAATCCTTTCAGGCGCGTGGCGTATGGATGACTTGACTTCCGCTGCGGAGATTGCGTGGTCCCACCGATCTTTGCCTGTGGTTGGCTGGCGTGGACCAAGAGCTTCCGTGGGGCGGAAAGCTGACATATCCGTGGCCGCGTTCCAGAAACCAAGGAGGACCATGAAAATGGTCAATAGGATCGGGTTAGCAGTAGCGCTGGCGGCCATCGTCGTGCCAGCAACGCTAATGGGAAGTACGTGGTACTTCATCAGGCAGAATCCAGCCCTCGACACGTGCTCGTTTGAGGGAGACACAGCCATTTGGTGCGAAGAGATCATTGAGGTTGAAGGTGACTCGGCACCAACCACGCCGGATAGCTTTGTGCCGATAACCGCCGCCGGGCTTGAAAGCCTGGGACTCCAGGGTCCCAACCAACAACGCCTAGCTGCTCCATCAACCGACATAAAGATCGACTGGCACGAATCTCCAGGTCGCGAGTGGGCTTCGTGGTGGATTTGGGGCGACTGTTGGGTCAAGGGCAAGCACTACACGTCGCTAACAGGCACGGCGGGGCATGGCGAACCAACAGCTGGGGATATGTGGCTGTGTGCGATTCAATCTATCTCTATAACACTCCGAGAATCCGTAACCGTTGGCGGAGCACTTACGATGTCGCGATACTAGTTGCCAACCGTCTGCTGATACCTTATGGTGCGGTGATGTGGTGGCGGCTGTGGGGAGCACACAGTTGGGGCAGCGACCGGCAATATAGCTACATAGACTGGCCGTGAACGCCGCGAGGTTCTACGACGGTTCCTACTCGTAATCTCGATGGGGGCGGCTTTGCGGCCGCCCCCTTGTCAACGGACATGAGGGGGTGTTGCCGTGAGCGCCACGGTCAAAGCCGGCCGGACCCAAGATGCCCGCAGACCGGGGAGGCAATGATGCGTAGTGTCCATATCGTTTCTGCGCTTGTCGCAGCGGCGTTGATCGTGGTCCTTTTGCCCGCGTATGCCGAAGCCTTGCCAATCGCCTTTCAGCGTACTTACGGAGGCCAAGGCGAGGATATGGGCTACTCGGCCCAACAGACCACAGACGGCGGCTACATCGTCACAGGATTCTATGACATGTTGTCAGACTCTTGTGCTGCCTATCTCGTTAGAACCGACGCGTACGGTGATACGGTGTGGACCAGAAGGTTCGTTGGTGCGGGCGGGTCCTGGGTACAACAGACTGCCGATAGTGGGTTTGTCGTTGTCGGAGGAGTTGACACCGGTATCTGGCTGGTCAAGACCGCTGCCGACGGTGACACGCTCTGGA
>Ga0172366_10004579_pt1 | contig 10897 bp, 9 predicted proteins | sample LakKivSesite69cm_FD_114533 | JGI IMG/M metagenome (GOLD analysis project Ga0172366, IMG submission 114533) | Sediment microbial communities from Lake Kivu, Rwanda - Sediment site 69cm | ecosystem: Environmental > Aquatic > Freshwater > Lake > Sediment | place: Rwanda: Western Province, Lake Kivu...
AGAGTTAAGAAGAAGCTCTTTTAAGTATACTGCAAGAGAGGGTAATCTTTCAAAGCAACTTATGCAGTAGTCTTGTTGCGCTGGTAGAAGACAAGAAAAGCATCTTTTGCAGCTTTTTCGACCTCGGCGTCAATGAGTTTTTTGGGAGTAGCTCCATCATTGAAGTAGTACCAACCATCTTTTTCTTTCCTATAGGAGACATAATGGCCGCTATTTGGAGATGATCCTAAGTGCACCAAAAAAGTAGAGAGGGAGTAGGTATTAGCAGAGGTTTGTTGTTGCAATGATTTTTCTAAAGTTACTTCTGGTAATTGCCATGCAAGAGGTATATCTACAGGAGTAGAGATTTTTTTGGCGGTGCCATCGGTGAAGGAAAATCTTTTGAGACTCAGTAGCATATATTCAGGAAATGCAGAAATTTCTGCGGATTTAACGATAACATGTTGATTTTGTTCAAGAGGGTCTTGACGATTGTCGATAGTTTCTGATGCGAACGATTCTGCAAACATCTCTTTAAAAGACTTATCTTGTAACACTGTCAGAGTGATGAGCTTTTCTCCCCGTTCAGCATGAGGTGTTACATTGACAGCCTCATAGGCTTCAGTAGGAGTAATCGGTTGGGTTCTGTCCCAGTCGACAAAACGCTCTGTTTTATGGTTTGTAGGGATAGTGAGTGGATTTTCTTTGAAAGTGATGTGAGGTGTTCTTTTTTCAATAACATTGTTTGGTACATTAGGAGAATAGTTAGGTGGGGGAGAAGGAGGGGTGAATAGAATAGGAGAGCTATTCTCAGAGGTAGTACCTGTGATGTTGCAGTATAGAGTATATAGCCATTGATGAAGTTTATGAAAAATATTTGCAACAAAAGCGCATAATTTAGCCCATCTAGAAAGAGGAGTAGCAGGTGCAGGTGTAGCAGGTGCAGGTGTAGCAGGTGCAGGTGTAGCAGGTGCAGGTGTAGCAGGTGCAGGTGTAGCAGGAGGAGTGCGGTCTATAGCCTCTAGCAGGGCTGTCAAAACCTCTGTTGGATCTAATTGGCTTCTCATAGGGTCTAAACGAGGCTTGCTTGGATCATGACTTGCATTGATAAGGTTGGCAAAATTTGTCCATCGAACAATAGCTGCTCTCACAGCTTGAGAGTTTAGGTTTTCAGCTACAAAGGTTTTCCATAGTTCATCAGGTAACTGATCTGCGAGATATTTTCTTAAACCTTCCACCTTGAGCATCTGACATAAGGCAATCAGAAAGCAATCATTACCTCCTGTATTTTGGATGCCACGAACAGTGGAAGGAGCAGCAGGAGGTGGAGGGGCAAGAGGTTCTTCATCGTCTTCAATAATGATTGGAGGTTGAGGATCTACAGCAGGAGGTTTAGGATCTACTGAGGGTTTAAGAGCCGGTCCTATAAAGTCATCAAGTTTTTGAGAGACGTCTTTGATGCTTTTGTTAATAGCCTCACTAGAGGTAGAGAGGGGGGTAATACGATTTTTCAGATTTTTAAGGGCTTGTGAGTTTGTGGTTGTTGTTTTATATTTGCAAATCTTGCTTGCTAGAGCTGTGATATTCTGTACAGCTTCCGTAGTTGGAGTAATCTCCTTAGGACAACGAGAGACTAATTCTATAAATTTTTTACAATTATTTACCACGCCGACAGGCATCTTAGTACTCCCAATCCATTGGACTTTGTTTATCTATTTAAGTCAGCCAGTATACCTCAATAATTGATAAAAAACATGTAGTAATATTTTTTTATATTTCAAGTAGTTTTACAGGAGAAAATCTATAAAAAATCTCTTGATGTTTTGAAATAAATCGTTACTCTTAACTAGGTTCAAAGTAGTGTTTCCACAGGAGTGAGTCGTATTATGGGAGAGAAGGCGAAAGGGGAGTATGAATTTGCCGATACAGTCTTTGTAAGGGATATAGAGAGCCGTGTTTTCCAGGCCATCGCATTCAAGTGCCTTATGGGTATTGAGGGGGTGGAATTGATGGGAGGAAATATTTTAGATAGCTTGCTAGGGAGAGAATCCCCTGACCGTATTAAAGGTATTTCTGTTGATCAGGATCAAAAAAACCACTCTGTAAATATAAAAATTGAAGTTAACATTAGCTATGGACTCTCTATTCCAGAAAAAGCAGAAGAGATCCAAGCTAAGGTAACTCAGGAGATTTGTCGCTTAACAGGCTTACATGTAGGGTCTGTTCATGTTGTCTTTAAGGGATTGATTTCTCAAGAGACAAAATTACTACCAGAATCTGCTGAGCAGACCGGGAAGGTCTTAGAAGATTCCTTAGAATATTCAGAAGAGCTTTTAGAGTAGATGCGCAGAGGACATGTATTATTTTCTGCGGCGCATCTTTTTGTTGTGACCGTTATTTTGATGCTGGGGATTCTTTTTTTGTGCCTGCAAGAGTCTAGTGCGCTTAGAGTTGCTTTTGAGCAGCTTTTAGAAAGCGAAGGTGCAGCTTTTGCTAGGATAGGTGTGACCTTGATCATTGTGGGCGTTTTGCTTTTACTAGGCTTATATAAATTAAATAACCATCATTATCTGACCCTCAAGATGGGGGTTTCTAAAACACTCATTGATGAGGCTGTGATCAAAGAGTATCTCACAAAGTATTTTAAAGACATCTTTCCGCAAGAAGAAGTGGCATCAGACGTGGCGATACATCTGCCTCAGAAGCTAGAAATTATTGTACAATTTCCAGATATGGTCGAAGAAAAAAAAATTCATCTTATCTCCAGAATGGAAAATGAGCTTGGAGTCCTTCTTGCAAGAAAACTTGGTTATGATAAGGAGTTTTTGCTTACTATCAGCTCTGCATGAATTTTTCTAAAATAGAGAGATCTTGCTTTGTGAGTCCCTTGATATTTTGCAGATCGTCGCGTGATGCTTTCTTGAGATTTTTTACGCTTCCAAAATATTGCAAAAGTCTTTTTTTCTTGATAGGTCCGATACCTCGAAGGTGATCGAGCTCACTAGTAAGCAGTTTCTTTTTTCTTTGGAGGCGGTGAAGAGAAATCGCTCTTCTATGCGCTTCATCACGAATTTGTTGTAGAAAGAAAAGAGCGGGAGAGTGTTTAGGAAGTAAGATCGCTTCATTTTGTGTAAGAGTAAAAACTTGCTCTTGCGTAAGCCCTTTATCATGGCGGGAGTCTTCTTTGGCAAGGGCGATAAGATCACAAGAGGCTATTTCTAATTCTTCTAAAATAGAGCGTGCAACACTCAGCTGTCCCTTACCTCCATCTACAATGATTAAATCAGGAAGATCTTTTTCTATTTTACCTTTACTGTAACGTCGAAAAAGAACTTCTTTCATCGCGTGATAGTCATCAGTTTTTTCTCCTTTGATTGTATACGTTCGATATTGCGAGGGAGCTTTATCACCATGAGTAAAGACAACTAAAGAGGCAACAGGATGACTTCCTGCACAGTTAGAAGTATCAAAACACTCAATTTTGCTAGGATAGCGAGTGAGTGAGAGTTTTTCTTGCAGCTCGGTGAGAATGGTCTCCTTGCGATTTTCTCCATGTTCTTCTTGATAAAAGAGAATTTTTGCATTTTGCTCTGCTAAGGCAAGAAGTTTTTTTTTATCACCTTTTACAGGGTGTTTCATCGAGCAGGTGGTTTTTGTTTTCTCTTCCAAAATAGAGGCTAAGGAGACAAAGGAAGAGAGTTTTTCAGGGAGTAAGATTTCTTGAGGAAGATCACTCCCTTGGACGTAGTGTTGTAAAAGAAAGGTTTCAAGCAAGGTATGCGTATCTTCTATCACAGTAGGAAAGTAAAAGTGATCAGAACTTGTGAGTCTTCCTTGACGGAAGGAAAGAAGAGCGATGAGAGCTCTATCTGCTTCGCGGTAGACTCCAAGAGCGTCGCAGTCGTTTGTGTTGGGTTGTACAACACTTGTCCCTTGCTCAGAGATCTGCTCTAGCTGTTTCATAGTGTGTAATAGCGCAGCGGCCTTTTCAAATTCTAAATTCTCTGAGGCTTTTTCCATGTCACGTTTCATCTCTTGTACAAGGAAAGAGCTTTCTCCTCGCAAAAACTGGATCGTTTTGTCTACAAAGAAGCGATACTCTTCAGAAGAGCATTTGCTGACACAAGGAGCTAAACATCGTTTCATAGCATGAAGGATACAAGGTCTTGTCCTTGAAGAGAGTTCTCTATCAGAGCATTGTCTAAGAGGAAAAATCTTTGACAAAAGATCGAGAGTAGCTCTTGCTGCAATGCTACTTGTATAGGGCCCAAAATAGAGCCCTTTTTTTGGAGGAGGGCCTTTATGGCGTACCAGTTTTAGCATAGGCCAAGGATGATCATGGTTGATGAGCAGACTCACAAAGGTTTTATCATCTTTCAGTAGAGCGTTGTATTTAGGTTGATGTTTTTTAATAAGAGTATTTTCTAAAAGAAGAGCTTCTCTTTCAGAAGAGGTGACGATGATTTCAATAGAAGCAATTTTTTGCACCAAAAAGGGAATGATCGGTCTTGTATCTGTTACATCAAAATACTGCTTAAGGCGTTTTTTAAGACTTTTGGCTTTCCCTACATAGATAACATTCCCTTCTGCGTCTTTCATAAGATAGACGCCTGTTTCTTTAGGGAAATGTTGCAGCTCATCTTTAGTAAAAGACACAGCAAGGCCTTATCTGCTTAAAGGAGTTTTTCAGATTAGCGAATTAGAACGTTTTTGGCTACCCAGTGATTTTTCTGTGCAGATAACGAACTCCCGCACAACCAGCTAAGAGAATGGTTGCGGCTGCAACCCAATTCCCATAACCTCTAGTAAAAGACCAGTGAGCTTCTTCGTGGAGGGAGGTAATTTTATGAGTGTATTGGCATCCATATTTTAGCAAGCCCCAAGACTCACAGGTTTGTTGAGGATTTGATCCATAGGTTGCTTGGTTAAAGACTTTGTACAGTCCATACAACTTGAGATGAGACCAGGCTTCTTTTATGTTATCTTCCACAAAAAGAGCAAGAATACCTATCATCACTCCGGATGCGCCCGTTAAAGCTACCCAGTGATTTTTGGACCATGTAGCGAGATCAGCTCCTTCAGCTGGATTTTCTTCTTTCAGGGTGGCTAAAGCATTGGATGCGAGCCATTGCACTTCAGGGTCGCGAGATTTCTTGCTTGTTTGCAAAGTTTGTGTTACGGGGTCGTATCCTTTACTTCTTGTGTTGTAACGATGTGTAGGTATGGTCATGATTGTTCCTCGGTGAATTGGTTAACGGACTTTTTTTTGCATCTTCATTTTTTAATCTTTGAAGCTCTTTTTCGATAGTTTGGAGAAATTCAGGAGAAATGGGAGGTGTTAAGGGAGAACTAGAGGGTAGCGACGGCTTGTCAGCGCATGGAGATGTTTTTTCTAAGGGAGGGGTGTAATAAGCTTCATGAATATTAGACGCAAATATTCTAACTACCTTTTTCAATCCTCTCCATCCAAACGGCAGCGCAAGAAAAACTCCTGCTGGCAAGACAGTTAAACAATGAGCTTGAAACAGCTTGCAGTTACCTTCTGAGAAAGGATCTATAAATTGTGCTGTAAAAAAATCGCTTTTAGATAGCGTGGAATAGGTATCTTTAACACACTCCCAAGATTCGCTCCAGCTCTCTTTCGACAGGCATGAATTTGCAACTGAGGTAATGAGGGTAGAAGACGCGTTTGACAAAATGCTCCAGGCGCCACATTTTGTAGCAGATTCTTGCAATGTAGGATAATACCACCAAATAAACATGCCCGTTAGTGCTTCTGGGATAGTAGGGTCCCGGATGATTGGAATTCCTTCACACCAAAAACTTTTTATCAATTCCAAAGAGGATTTTGCGATTACATAAGTGGGTTTAATTATACCTACATTAGCAATATGCGAGGCAGTTATAGCTAGAGTTGTAGACCTCTGCAGAAAAGTGGATTCATGAGGTACTTTTGAACAATTCATAATAAAAATCCAATTGTTTAATCTCTATTTATCACGAATAATAAAAGAAAGAAGTAGATTTAGTAAATAAAAAAAACGATTCTTGTTTTTTTTATAATTAATAAAAATAATGTTGTTTTATTTTAAAAATAGAATTCTATCATTCACTAAAGCAAAGCAAGCGTTTCTGTAGGATTTGAGTTCTAGGGAAGGAGTTTCCAGAGAAACTCCTAAAAAAATAGGTGATACAAGATTAGCTGTGTAAAAGGATTTTTTGGAATATGATCTCTTGATTCTTTTGTAGGGTTGTTTTGGTTTCGGGATTATGTAGAGAGCCTATAATATCTTTATATACATCATGGTAGTTTGTAGAGGTTACCAAGGTATGGTGATTGGGAAGGAGGGATTGTTTACAATACTTTTCCAGCCCTTGTTTATTTTTTTCTGTATGAATGTATTCTCTATAATGGCTCGATAGGTAGTTAAAGAGCTCTACATCACCATACAGAAAAGCTGTAAATTGTTTTTTTTAGTTTAAAATTGAACTTTGCCATTCACTAAGCAAAGTGAGCGCTTGCATAGGGGTTGTCTGAGATACATCTACTTTTTTGAGAGCCTCTAGGATAGATGTCGTGGTCTTGTCGGGCCTTTCTGTAAAAAGAGAGAGTTGCTCAGAGGTGTTTTGCGTAGATTTTTTTTGAAAGCTCTTGTTTTCAAGAGATTTTAGCATAGAAGTTGCTTTAATAATGACTTCAGAAGGGAGCCCTGCAAGCTTAGCAACATGGATGCCATAGCTTTTATCAGCCCCTCCTCGCACAATCTGATGTAAAAAGACAATCCCTTGGGAGGTTTCTTGTACGGCTATACTATAGTTTTTGGCTCTAGGGAACCTGCTTTCTAGGGCTGTGAGTTCTGAATAATGCGTTGCAAATAAAGTTTTTGCTTGTTTTCCAGGGTGGGTGAGGAGGTATTCTGCTACAGACCAGGCGATAGCTATCCCATCATAGGTGCTAGTACCTCTGCCGATCTCATCAAGGATAATGAGAGATTTATGGGTAGCATGACGTAGAATGTTGGCAGTTTCTGTCATTTCTACCATAAAAGTAGATTGTCCTCTGGACAGATCGTCGCTAGCTCCAATACGAGAAAAGATTTTGTCAATAATGCCAATATGAGCATAGGAAGCAGGAACGAAGGCTCCCATTTGCGCCATCATGCAAAGGAGCGCTACTTGCCTAATATAGGTTGATTTACCCGCCATGTTGGGGCCTGTAATAAGATAAAGAGTCTGATTTTCATCATCCATTTCCGTATCATTAGGAATAAAAGACTCCGCTGTAAAAGAGGCTTCAATGACTGGATGCCTTCCCTCTTTAATCACAAGAGAGTGGCTTTCATCAACACTTGGTCTGGTGTATCCTTTTCTTTTGGCAAGAGCTGTCCACGAAAGAAGGCAGTCTATATGCGCAACTCCCTTGGCAATAGATCGGATGTGCGCTTCAAAGGAAGAGACAAAGGCTTTGAGCTCTTGATAAAGGGAAGATTCTAGCTGAGAGATACGCTCGTCAGCATGCAGGATTTTATTTTCATATTCGCGCAGCTCTTCTGTAATAAATCTTTCGTTATTCACAAGGGTTTGACGTTTGTGAAAATATAAAGGCACTTTTTCTGCTTGGTTTCTGCTCAGTTCGATAAAATAGCCGAAGGCTTTATTGAAACCTACTTTTAGCGTTTTAAGTTGGGTTTCTTGCCTGAGCCTTTCTTGATATTGCATAAGGAAAGCGTGGGAGTCTGCTTTAAGCAGGCGAAGCTCATCGAGCTCTGCAGAGACCCCTTCTTTGATCACATTCCCTTCTCCCAGCCGAATAGGGGGCTCTGTTTCGAGTGTAGCAGAGATGTTTTGTGTAAGAGCGCTGACATCACAGAGCAAAGTAGCTATCGTGTGAAATAACGGATGATGCAGTTGTAAAGTCAGCTCTAGCAGCTTGGGAAGAGGTGTTAAAGAGAGAAAAAGAGCAGCAATATCTCTTGGCGTACCGTGATTTGTTGTGATGCGCATGATGAGTCTTTCTATATCACGAATGCTAGAGCAAAGAGTGTGTAGGGTAGCAAGCTCAGAGAAATGCAAGAGCTCTTCTGTAGCATCCAGGCGGGCATTGATCGCTGTTTTATCAAGAAGAGGGCGCGCTATCCAATCTCTCAGTAGTCTAGATCCCATAGGAGTAACGGTTTGATCCATCAAGTACAGAAGGGTGTGTTGAGAGATTTTTTTGCCTTGGGTAGAAGAAAAAATCTCTAGATGTTTCTCTGTGATAGGATCGATAGCCATGTAGTCTCCAAGATGGTATCTCTCCAGTGAGGTCACATGGCTTAAAGATAAGCTTAATGTATCTTGTAGGTAGGAAAAAAGAGTACCAGCAGCCATTAATGCGGCTAAAGAATCTTTTAATCCAAAACCATCCAAACTATGCACTTTGCAATGTGAGAGCAACACTCGGCGTGCGTGCGTTGCATCAAAATGCCAATCTTCAATAGAGGTGATCTTTGTGCCGCACTTTGTTTGTAGATCGTTGCAAAGAGTGTGGAGATTGTGCAAGGTTTTCGTGCCTATCAAGAGCTCTGCTGGTTGCAGGCGAAAAAGCTCTTCTTGGAGTTGAGAGAGGGTGGTGACTTCCACAACTTTACAATCTGCTGTCGTGATATCTACAAAAGCAATCCCAAATCGCATGTTGCTAGAGCAAAGAGAGGCAAAAAAGTTGTGTTTTTTTTCAGATAAAGCAGAAGTTTGATAGACCGTTCCAGGAGAAATCCACCTAACAATCTCTCTTTTGACAAGGCCTTTTGTCGATTTGGGATCTTCTGTTTGCTCAGCAATGGCGATGACGTGCCCTTTTTCAATCAATTTTTCTAGGTAGCTGTCAAGGGTATGGGCGGGGATGCCACTCATAGGGATGTCAGAGCGCTTTGTCAAGGTAAGTTCTAGATCTTGCGCTAAAATCTTAGCATCTTCGTAGAAGGCCTCATAAAAATCACCGAGACGAAATAGAAGGAGGGCTTCTTTGGCTTTTTCCTTACAGACATGCCACTGTTGCATCATGGGAGTTGTTTTGGTGTCCATAGCCATTCCTTACATTTTTTCATAAAAGCTGCCAGAGAGAAACGGTTTTGTTGGGGAGTTGCATTTTTGTTTTCCCAAGAAGATTCTTGATGTAAAGCTTCTTGCGCTTCTTCGATGCCTTTAGTGATTTGCATAATCACCCCTTCACACCACCGTTTGGACTCTTCGATATCTTTTTGCATCTGGGTGAGTTGAGAGAGGATTTCTTGAGGGGTTTTAGAGATTTTATCAAAATGGTGAAACTGTGGAGATTGTTGGTGGAGTTTGTGGGTGTCAATCATTTGTCTTAGTTCAAAAATGTCAATTAAAAGAGGGAGAAAGGTCTTTTTGAATACATCGCGTAGTCCACTGTTTGCCAAAGTAGGGATGATTTTTTTTCGAGCTATTGCATCCGAAGAAGAGGGTTTGAATTGACTGCGGAAAAGAGAGGTATGCAGATGACTATAGTTTTTTTTTTGTTGTAGAAAGTCGTTTGGTGTTTCCATAGATTATCTTAGATAAACTAGTTAATAGTAAGGCCGGTTGAGTCCTAAGATTAACGTAGTTAACTATAAAAAAAAAGTACTTTGAGAGATTCTCTTTTTCAGCTAACTTTTGGACGGGTGGATGGACCAGGTGAGGTTGGTTATTGTGAATAGAAAGCTCTTTTTAGGTATCATCAGTATAGCGGCTTTTGTGGTTATGCTGAGTATGCAGGGATATCTTGTCAAAATGCTCTCTCTTCCGATACACATCGTATTGCTTGGTAGATTTGCGGCAGCTTTTATCTTGCTTGGTCTCTATCTTCTTTTTTTGCATAGACTCTCAACGCTTGCGCGTAGTTATATGCGTATGAAAAATTGGTGGACAGCAAGTATTGCAAGTGCGCTCGGATGTGCAAGTGTGGGATGTTATTTTTTTAGCTTGCACCACCTTTCTCTTTCTGTAGCAACGACGCTATTTCTTTCCTCTCCTCTCTTTTTGCCTTTAGTGCGAAAAATTCTCTTGAAAGACTCCGTGGATAACCGTGTCTATTTAGGTATTGGTATAGCTTTGCTTGGTATTTTAGGTATTTTGAAAGATCAGCAGGAAATAGCCATTTTGGTAGCACTCATTGCAGCTGCTCTGATGGCTGTGTGGGTGGTCTTGTGGCAAAGACTTCACGCAAACCATAGCTCTTTGAATCTCTCTTTGCACTACTTTGGTATAGGAGCATTAGTAGCCTTATTTTTGTGTTGGATTGTGCAAGGTAGAACCTTTTTTCCTATACATCTTCCGGAATTCTATGCTTTAGTAGCGCTTGGAGTAGTAGCTCTTGGGTGTCAGTTGTTTTTTACGCTGGCTCTGAGGTATGCTCCTAGACGTTTAGCTCTTTCTTGGATCTATGCGAGTCTTTTGGTTATGATAGGTATGGATGAGTGGCTATATCGAGCTACGATCTCTTTGACATCGATTTTAGGTATGATCCTTTTGGCTATAGGAAGCCTAGGAACTATGCAGATTGTCGTAAAAGGTTGGAAGAAGAATGTATAAAGAAGAAAGCTTACAGCTCCTTAGGCAGAGGATTGATTTAGCAGAGGTGTTATCGACACATCTGGATCTCAAAAGATCAGGTTCTTCGTACAAAGCGCTTTGCCCTTTTCATGAGGAAAAAACTCCCTCGTTTATCGTTCATAAGGGAGATACCCATTATCACTGCTTTGGTTGTGGCGCACATGGGGATGCTATTGCGTTTTTGATGAGTCATCTTAAGATGAGTTTTGCAGATGCTGTCCAATCGCTAGCAGAAAGGTTTCAGGTTTCTTTAGAGAGCACAGAGTCTACGCAACCGCAAAAAGGGCCGAATAAGGCCCTTTTGCGAGAGGTACTTCGTGAA
>Ga0172366_10004582_pt1 | contig 10895 bp, 8 predicted proteins | sample LakKivSesite69cm_FD_114533 | JGI IMG/M metagenome (GOLD analysis project Ga0172366, IMG submission 114533) | Sediment microbial communities from Lake Kivu, Rwanda - Sediment site 69cm | ecosystem: Environmental > Aquatic > Freshwater > Lake > Sediment | place: Rwanda: Western Province, Lake Kivu...
CGGTCGTCTTTGGTGTAGCTGTCGAGAAACTTGAATGGCGATTTCATACTTTGTTCTAAACATTAAATCTAAACCCACCCCCAACCCCTCCTAAGAGGGGAGCCCTTGCATCTTGCACCTTGCACCTTGCACCTCGCACCTCGCAACTGCCAACTGCCAACTCAACCTGATATAGTGGCCAGCATATCCCTGAACTGATCCACCAGTATGCTGTAATTATGCAGGCTCCGCAGGTCACATTTCTCAGTCACTTCAGTACCGACATACATCAGCTGATCTCCCCGGAATTTTGTGTAAAGGAAAATATCCTTTTTTATGTCGAACTTCTCCTTATCGTCAATGACCTCCGAGTTGGTGTCAATGATTAGAGGGGAGAGGTTAAGGTATTCATCGATGGTTTTTAGTGACTTCATCAGCAGAACCGAATTGCTCTCTGCATATTTTGTCTCCTCAAGTTCCTGTGCCTTAAACCCGGAATCGGAGCTGCTTAAAAGGTCTATAAGGTGATTGAATTTTGCTTCCTGGTTCTTTGGATGATTGACTTTTATCTCACGAACTGAGACCAGCTTATATTTCGCGATAAATGAGAGTTTCTCGAGTATCAACGACAGTTTCTCTTCATATTCAACGCACCTTTTTTCAATCTCCTCGGTTGTGAGGTTGATCTGATAATGACCTATTTCATTTCGCTCCGGGACCCAGAAATCGAGTGCGGCATAGAATTTCTTGTCAAAGTTCTCGCTCATCTCGGGCATAAACCAATGAATACCTTTCTCCTGCATTAAAGTTCCTATAGCCCTTATAAGCCAGGTATAATTTCCCATGCTGAGTATCATGATGCGGTCATTAAACTCTTTCCTGAAATTGTCAGGAGGGATAAGCTTCTTTTCCTTAATATCCTTCCAGAGCTGACAGATCATCAGGAAGCTAATAAACTGCATGGTACGTTCAATTGTCTTGAAGATCTGGTCGAGGCGCATCCTGTCGAGCATGCGCATCGATGCGGAGAAGAGTCGTCGCAGTTCGACACCAACAGGCCAGGGGAAATTCCTTATGATCAGGTCACCAAGCATACGGGGATCAGGAGTCTCCTCTTCGTCATCATCGGTAACAAGCATCTTTTGCATTGATGGTTTGTATTTCAGCATCTCCTGAAATACTCTCTGGATCAGAAGTTCGTTTATGGCTGCCATAACTATATGGATTAATTACAAAAGAGTTAAGGTACAACAAACCAGTGAGAAATGCAAGTGGGATTCAATAAAAGAGAGGTGCAACGGCTCAACGGCGCAGCGGCTCAACGGCGCAAAGGCGCAAAGGCTCAGCTGTGTAACTCAGGCTGAAATCTTAAACAAAACAACCACAGAGACATGGAGAACAATGAGGATCATAGAGTTACAATCCTCCGCTAAAATTTTGTATTGTGATGCACGGCTTTTTCTCGCCCTCACCCCCTCTCGCCCTCCCGCCCTCCTTTTTCTTGCCGGTAGCCGGTCGCCAGTAGCCGGATCAGTACCCTGCCGCCTGCCCGTCTTTGCGTGATTCAGATGCCCCGTAGTATACCTTGTTCTTCTCGTCCCACATGATAGCCTGATAGCCGCCGAAGCCTCCGAGATTGCCCTGGATGCGATGACCCATCGACATTAGCTTCTGGATAACTTCGGGACGGATCCCGCTCTCAAGACTCAGTGTGCCTCCATCCGTCATCTGCTCACCGGTTGGTTCTGATGAACCTGTATGATAGATCCTGGGTGCATCACCTGCCTCCTGGAGATTCATCTTGAAATCAATGATATTGCATACGATCTGAACATGCCCCTGCGGCTGCATATCACCGCCCATAACCCCGAAGCTGATCCATGGCTTGCCTTCTTTTGTTATAAACGCAGGAATGATCGTATGGAACGGCCTTTTTCCCGGAGCATAAACATTGGCATGTCCCGGTGAAAGGCTGAACATCTCACCCCTGTCCTGGAGTATGAAGCCCAGTCCGGTGGGACACATCCCTGATCCCATCCCGCGGTAATTGCTCTGAATGAGCGAAACCATATTTCCAAACTTATCTGCAACTGTCAGGTAAATGGTATTCCCGGCTTCGTCAAGACCTGCATTATAGATCCTTCCCGCTCTGTCAGGATTTATCAGTTTCCTTCTTTCAGCAGCATATTTCTTAGATATCAGCTGGTCGACAGGTACTTTGGCAAACAGCGGATCGGTATAATACTTTGCCCTGTCCTCAAACGCTATCTTCTTGGCCTCGGTGAACAGATGAATATATTCTGCCGATCCAAAACCCATTGAAGCGATGTCATAGCCCTCCAGGATATTCAGGATCTGAAGTGTCGCAATACCCTGACCGTTCGGCGGAAGCTCCCATACCTCATACCCGCGGTAAATAGTTTTAACAGGTTCTACCCATTCAGAGTGATGACGCGACAGGTCGTCAAAGCTCAGAAAGCCGCCCTGTTTCTTCATGAAGGCATCGATATCGCGTGCAATGCTCCCTCTGTAAAACTCATTCCTTCCGCCCTTGACGATCTTTTCAAGCGTATTTGCCAGGAGTGGATTTTTGAATATTTCACCTTTCGCAGGCACTTTGCCTCCGGGTGCATATACTTCTTTTATGTTTGGATACTCCTCCAGCGCTCTTACATTGCTTGCCATGTAATATGCAATCACCTCCGAAACAGGGAAGCCTTCCCTGGCATAGTTAATTGCAGGCTGAAGTATCTCTTTCATTGTAAGCCTTCCGAATATCTCATGCATCTCGAACCAGCCGTCAACACATCCGGGAACCGAAACAGGAAGTGGTCCCCTGGAGGGAATGAATTCATACGCGTTCTCTTTGAAATAATCGAGTTTGAGCGAGCGTGGCGATCTGCCGCTGGCATTCAGACCATAAAGCTTCTTCTTGTCGGCGCTCCAGATAATCGCAAACAGATCACCTCCAATACCGCAGCCTGTTGGTTCCATCAATCCGAGCACGGCATTGGCGGCTATGGCAGCATCAACAGCGCTGCCTCCCTTCTTAAGTATGTCAATAGCAACCTGTGTTGCAAGCGGCTGACTTGTGGCAGCCATTCCGTTGGCAGCTATCACTTCCGACCTTGTGGCAAAGTCGCGCCCTGTTACCCTGTCCTGTGCAAATGAAACCATAGGCATTAATATGGCTATTACTGATATGATTAATCGTTCTTTCATCCTTCTCCTTTTACTTATGCAAAATTAAACAACTGCAAGACTATTTTACCATAGCTCTGGCTTTTAATTCAGGCGGCATCTTCTCAATGGCATACCTGAGGGCCGTTCTCGGCATAGTTTTCTTCTTGCTCATCACATAATCGAAAACCTCTTTCTGATGAGCCTGACTTGCCACCTTAAGCATCCAGCCATAACCTTTCTGAACCATGTCGTCAGGATCGGAATGGAGGATATCAGCTATTTCAAAGATATCTTTGAGGAACAGACCCTTGCGGGCAGGCACGATAAGCGAGACTGCTGATGCACGCTTCACCCAGCGGTTACCCGACTTTGCCCACCCCTTAAGTTCATTAAGGTATGCCGGATTCATCTCAATGAATGTTCCGACTGAATGGTTACATAGCGTGTCACAGGCTGCCCAGTTATTTACATACTTATTCACCCACCTTTCAAATACTTTAAAATCGGCAGGTACATACTGCTTCCTGGCATTATATGACCACAGGCAGGCAATACCTGCCTCTTCCATATAACCTGATTTCCAAAGCTCATCGCACAATGAGAAGATATTATCTTTGGATTTATCGGCAATGGTTTTATAATAATCCTTGCTTATCTGAACAACCTGAGCCGATTTCAAACCATAGATCTTCACATTTTCCCTGAAGTATTTTTCACCTTTCAGCCTTGTCTTTTCGTCAGCATTTTTAATAAGCTCTTTTCTGATTTTCTCAATTATCTTTTCCATAATGAGATTGTTGATCGTTTTCCCTTTGTGATCCTAATTACACTCAAAGGACACAAAGGATTTTTAAAATTTGAATACTAATTTCCATAAAATAAATGATCTTTATATTACTTTTTGCTTTTATTTCAGTTTCAATAAAACTCCTCATTAATGAAAAAAATTTTTGCAGTAATTTCTATAATTATTATTGGTGCGGTACTTTCTGCACAACTTCCTGATGCGATGAAGTGGCATAAGTTAGAACTGGTGTTTACCAGTTCTGTAAGTTATCAGAATCCCGTTCAGGATGTCGCCAGTTTTGAGGTGACCTTCACTTCACCTTCAGGTATTCAGAAGACTATCAACGGCTTCTGGGACGGGGGAGATACATGGAAAGCCCGTTTCATGCCGTTTGAGACAGGCAAATGGACCTACGAAACCACTTGTTCTGATAAGAAGAACACCGGGCTTGATAAACAGAATGGATCATTCGTGTGCAAACAAAACACCGATCAGAAAGATATTTACAGTCATGGGCCGGTGATCAATCCTCCGGGCACATATTACCTTACCCATTCTGACGGAACACCATTCTTCTGGCTTGCCTGCACAGCCTGGAACGGGGCACTGAAATCGACAGATTCAGAATGGGATCACTATCTTCAGCAGCGTACATCAAATAATTACAGTGCGATTCAGCTTGTTACAACCGAATTCAGGGGATGCGATAAGAATGCCGAAGGACTTACTGCTGTTCAGGGCTGCGGGAAGATCAGTGTGAACCCGGAATTCTTCAGAAGGATCGACAAGAAGATTGATAAGGTAAATGAGTATGGTTTAGTTGCTGCACCGGTAATTCTTTGGGCGCTACCGGTTGCAGCCGGTAAAGAACTCAGCCCGGGCTATTATCTACCTGATGACCAGGCTATCCTCCTCGCAAAGTACATTGTAGCCAGGTACGGAGGTAATCATGTAGTATGGATACTCGGCGGTGACGGATTTTATACAGGTTCATTTGAACAACGCTGGAAAACCATAGGCAGAGATGTGTTTGACGGTAAACAGCAGGGCATAGTGACTTTGCATCCAAGCGGAACATCGTGGATAGGAGAGGCATATAAAGATGAACCATGGCTCGATATCATCGGATACCAGAGCAGTCACAGCAATTCGGAAGGAACTGTCAACTGGATCACAAAAGGTCCGGTGAGCAAAATGTGGTCGCACCTGCCTGCCCGTCCGATCATAAACCTTGAGCCCAATTATGAGCAGATATTTTTCAAAATAACCGACAGGGATGTCCGTAATGCTTCGTACTGGAGCATATTTGCAGCGCCGGTAGCAGGCGTTACATACGGGGCGAACGGGATATGGCCATGGCTCAGGGCAGGTGAGAAAATTATCAATCATGAGGATGCAGCCGGCACCTCAACATGGGATGTAAGTATCAATTTTCCGGGATCGATCCAGATGGGTTACCTCGCGCAATTCATTAAAAGGTTTGCCTGGTGGAATTTCTATCCGGCGCAGGAGCTGCTTGTCAACCAGCCCGGAGATAAGGTGTACAATCATTTTGTTTCAGTCACAAAAACTACTGACAACAAAACGATCCTTGTATACATTCCTGTGAAATCCACGATCATGCTCCGAAAACCTGCCGGGCGTAATTATACTGTCAGGTGGTTCGACCCTGTGAAGAACACCTATTCCGATGGAACCGGTTCAGATGATGGAATGGTCCTGACTGTGACTTCTCCCGGAGACGGAGATATGCTACTGATACTTGAAGAAATTATTCCGGTTAAGGATATAAAGCTTCCGGGTAAAAGAAATATAATTAAAGGGAAGAACTGAAATATATCTACTCTTCCAGCAGATTAACCTCACCTATTTCTTTGGTATTCCTGCTGATCCTGAGTTGTTTTTATCTGTATTTCATGAAACTGATTCTCCAGAGTCAGTATTCATTTCAGATAGTGCCAGAATTTTTCCTCTGATACCTTCAGCTCTTTTCGTTTCTTGCGGTCAAGAAGGTAATAATATACAGCAATGATGATGCTGGCAGCAAGGATTGCCAGTAAAAGGTATCTGACTATATCTGATAATCCCGGATCTGCAGTTACAGCAGGTCCGTTTGAAACTCCTTCCTGCTCTTTTCTCCCCACATCAATCCCGAAAATATTTCTTACAAAGAACAGTGAGAAGAATGCCAGCAAACCTGACAAAACAGGTGTGGCAATCCAGCCTATAGCTATCTCTGCAAGCAGCCTGAAGTTAATATTTCTGGCACCCTTGTAAAGTCCTATTCCTATCACGCATCCCACAACTACCTGGGAACTTGACACAGGTACCATCGGTATCGCAGGAAGTCCAAGCTTCACGAAGAAGTTGGAAAGACCTGAGGAAGAGAATATAAAAAGAACCAGCGATTCTGCAAGTACAACTATCATTGCTGCTTCGGAGGATAGTTCAACAATGTTGCTGCCGATTGTCTCCATTACCTTTTTTGAATAGGTAAGTATTCCTGCAGCAATTGCTATGCTACCAAGCAGAAACAACTGCTGTGACGAGGAGAGGGTGAAGAGGCCTAAATCAATCTCCTGAAGTGTGAATGCCGGCACGAAGACGCCCATTACATTGGCAATGTTGTTAGCGCCCAGGCTGTATGCCCCGAAGGCGCCAACTACTATCAGCCCGACTTTAAGGTATGATTCAAATCTGAAAAGATGAATGCTGGTTGCTTTCTTGATTTTTACAAGAAGTATATAAAGAAGCACAGCGAAGAAAGCACCCAGAACTGGTCCTGATACCCATGTTGCGAAGATTTTTGAAAGAGTGCCTGAGTCAGTTTTGTTCCCGGTGAAAAGGTTCCAGCCGATTATTGCACCCACAATTGCCTGGGTTGTTGAAACCGGGAGTGAGAATTTGGTCATGGCATACACCGTGACAGCTGCTGCCAGCGCCAGTGTGAAGGATCCTCCTATTGCATTTACGGCTCCCAGCTTACCAAGAGTATCTGACGTGCCAGCACCCTGGAATACAGCTCCAATGATCACCGCAACTGAAGCAATTATTGCTGCTTTTCTGAAGGAGATCATTTTTGATCCCACGGCGGAACCAAAGACGTTTGAAGCGTCGTTAGCCCCGAGGGACCAGCCGAGAAACAGACCGCTTGTCAGGAAGAACAAAATCATTCGTATAATAAATTATATTCGGTTGTTATTCATAAGGTACACGGTACATGGTACACGGTTCAAGGTTCACGATAAATGACTTGCACCCTGTACCCTGTACCCTGTACCTTGTGCCCAGCACCATTCTCAGATTATGAGTTTAATAGCCATCGCTGCCAGAAGGTCCGCTGCCTTCTGTGCCATATCGGATATTGCTTCAATATGATGAATTATATACCTGAGATGTGCCTTGTGTGCCAGGTCTATGTCTTTCATCTCCTGGAAGATGCGCTTCTTAATCCGCAGACCTATCTTGTCAGTTTCACTTTCAAAATAATAGACTTTAAGAAGTTTCTCCCTTACAGAGTAGGGTGTTGTAAAGTATGCTCTTGCTGCAGGTATCAGCTCTTCAGCCGCTGATGCAGAGGCATCGGTAAGATTTATAATTTCCTTGTTCAGGGCTGAAGGTATTTCCGGCATTTCAATTATGAACTCATTGAGCGATTTCTTGACAGTATCAATTATTTCATCCAGTTCATCAATGAGCTTTGTTACTTCCTCACGGTGCTGCGGAAGTATAGAATGAGTTATCATGTCGTTCTCAATGGATCGCTGAAGCTTGTCGGCATTACCTTCAAGAGTATCAACTTTCTGGAGGTGTCTGTTGAAAGACTCATAGTCTTTATCAATATATGATTTAATGCTTTCCCTGAATACAAGCAATCCCAGTTCAACATTATCAAAGAACTCATCAATCTTGATTATCAGGTCTTTTGTTGTACGCTTGAACAGAGCCATACCCGGATTTTTTTGTTTAATTCAAATATAAAAAATATTAACCACAAAGTGCACCAAGGTCAGCTCAAAGAGCACTAAGGGAAGAAGTTCAAGATTCAGGATTTAAAATTCAATGATCTTTTCAATCTTGTTGCTTCTGAGGTATTGTTTGAGTATTACCTGAATATCATTGTTATCCTGGGCTGGTTTTATACAGTCATGCACTGCCGAGAGCCCGAATCCCATGTCGCTGATGTTGAAGAAACCAAAGCCTGCGAATTTACCGTTGATTATCTTAACTGCGCATTTTTCTTCGTCATGCCTGCCTTTATCAATTATAAAGAAGTTGCGGCGTGAAAACACGAACTCGTCTGCAGCTCTGAGCGCACGTTCATTATATTCCCCGGGTTTTTCCATTCCGCAGCAGGCTCCCCTGCAGATTCCGACCTGATATTGGAAGCAGGCTTCATCTGTATCATATAAGCCCATGAGCTTCTGGCACAGGTTGTAATAACCGGTAAGGCTTTCAAGCCGCGATCTTGCTTTATCGCGCGTGCTGAATACCGACAGGGGATTCTCACCCGAACAGGCAGTGCCAAACCTGAAATTAAGGTAACCTTTTTTGTCGTAGAAGCTGAAAACCGCCCACTGGAACCCTGTTATTCTCTGTGCCCTGTTATACAACGGTTTGTTCTCCTTGATCTCAAATGACTCCATAAGAAGTGCGATCAGTTCGCTTCCTGTTTCTTCCCATTCTATATCAGCTATAAGGTCGCGCATTTCCATGCTTCGGCTTGTGGTGTTGTTTGAAAGATGCGTGCTGATCCTTTCCTGCAGGTTCCTGCTTTTACCTATATAAATAAGTTCTCCTTCTTCATTGTAGAAGTAGTAAACGCCCGGGCTGTCCGGTATCTGATCCAGTTTTGAGATATCAAGCTTAGGATTTAGTTTTGAAAGCCTGGTGTTCCTGATAAGGTTTGAACGGCACCCGTTTACTTCTCTGTCCCTCTCAAGAAGCATCTCAAAAAGCTTGACAGTAGCAAGAGCATCTCCTGCTGCCCTGTGCCTTCCGTTTATATTGATATTAAGATCTCTGCAGATATTCCCGAGGCTGTATGACCTGTGGCCCGGGAATAGCTTTCTCCCAAGTGTTATTGTGTCAAGGGTCTTTTTCCTGTAATTGAAACCCAGCGATTTGAACTCCTGTCTTATAAATGAATAGTCGAACTTTGCATTATGTGCCACAAATGCCCTTCCTTCAGTCATTTCAACTATCTTCTTTGCAATCTCGTAGAATTTCGGAGCATCCTGAACCATCTCATTTGTAATTCCGGTGAGGTTAGTTATGAAAAATGGTATGCTTCTTTCGGGATTGACAAGAGTAGCCCATTCATCTGTGATCTTTTCTCCATCGTGAAGGTATATCGCTATTTCGGTTATCTTCTCAGTCCTGGCGCTTCCCCCTGTGGTTTCTATATCAACTATTGCATACATCTGCCGGCTAAAAGAGATTACTAATATAGTCAGATTTGAGGGGAGAGAATTAAATGTTTGTATTTTTGTTTTATTATCATCACAGTCATGAATGAATGTTACGGTAAAAATTATATTCTGAACGGAAAGCTCCAGTCCGCTGAATCTTTTGACAATTCACTGGTTTATGAGGGAAATTCTGTATACGAGGTAATCAGGATGTCAAAGGGGTATCCGGTATTCTTTTTTGATCACATGGAACGTCTCGCATCCAGCGTGAGGCTGCAGAAGAAAAGAATGCTTGCTGACCCTGAAACAATTAAGAAAGATATTATCACTCTTAGGCGGTGGGATAAAAAGAAGGAGATCAATCTTAAGATCGTTTTCAATTATAATAAGGATTCAGAAGATTACCTGGTTTATTTTATAGAGCCTGTATTCCCTTCAGATGAACAATACAGAAAGGGAGTGAAAGGGTTGCTCTTCTATGCCGAAAGAAAAGACCCGGAATCGAAGGTGATAAATCATAAGCTCCGCTCTTCAATATTTCAGAAATTGATCCTTGAGGGAGCTTATGAAGCCCTTCTTGTAAATGATAAGGGACTGATAACAGAGGGAAGCAGGTCAAATATATTTTTCATGAAAGGAGGGAAGCTTGTCACAGCTCCCGGTAATGTGATCCTCAGCGGGATTACCAGGAAACACATTCTGGATATCTGCAACGAAAACAATATCGAAGTCAGAATGGCTTGTGTGAGGGCTGACCGGTTGGAGGATTATGATGCTGTTTTCATGACAGGTACATCACCTATGGTTCTGCCGTTCAGTAGTATTGATGATAAGTACTTTAATGTAAAGCTGCCTTTGATCACAATGCTTCGTGAGCTGTACATTGAAAGAGCTGCAAAGAGCATTTCAGATTTCAGGAGAATCTGACGGACCTAATTCCTTATCGGGGCAGAGAAAGAGGTGAAATGCTTGTAAACCATCGTTCCGCAACTAGTGCATCTTCCCTGCTGATCAAGATTCTGAAGCTTGACCTGGTAACGTGATCTTTTTGTTACTGTTTTACCGCATCCCGGACAAACAGTGTTTTGCGCCGAATCTGTTGCAAGATTCCCCACATATACATAAGTGAGGCTTTTCTGAGCTTCATCTGAGAGCCGTTTCAAAATGTCAGGTGATGTTGACGGGTCTTCCCTTTTGTACATTGGGAAATACCTGCTAAGGTGGAATGGAATATCCTTCCCGAGTTCTCCGGCTATCCATTCTGCCTGACTTGCCATCTCGGCCGCATCATCATTCTGCCCTGGTATAACAAGAGTTGTGATCTCAAGATGCCTGCCCGACCTGGCTATTTGTTTAAGGGTATTTTTTACAGGCTCAAGGGTGCCGCCTGTAAGCTTCCTGTAAAAATCATAATTGAAGGCTTTGAGATCAATGTTGAAAGCATCAGTGAAGTCAATTATTTCCCCGAGAGGTCCGCTGTTTACATACCCGTTGCTGACCATTACTGTCTTCAGTCCTTTCTTCCTTGCTTTACG
>Ga0172366_10004584_pt1 | contig 10894 bp, 11 predicted proteins | sample LakKivSesite69cm_FD_114533 | JGI IMG/M metagenome (GOLD analysis project Ga0172366, IMG submission 114533) | Sediment microbial communities from Lake Kivu, Rwanda - Sediment site 69cm | ecosystem: Environmental > Aquatic > Freshwater > Lake > Sediment | place: Rwanda: Western Province, Lake...
ACTTTATCTTCTCGAAAAACATTTCCAAGAGAGATAACATGGGTAAGAGCTGAAATTTTTGAAGTATCTAATTCATTCAATTTTTCAACAAAAACTAAAATTTCCGTCAATTCTTTTGAGAGCACTTTTTGTTGACTTTTGGTTAATCTAATTTTAGCTAATTGGGCTACATATTTTACATCTATTTTATTTTTCATATTGGATGTGGCAGAGAACTGTTCTCTGATATTTTTGATTATGTTATCAAAGATAAATAATTACTCGTTCGTCCGAAATACAAAAACTTCGTTTTTGTATTTCTTCCTCACTCCTAATTATAACAAAAAAACAGAGGGCTGTCCTCTGCAGATTTGACAGAGAATTGTTCTCTGACGTTTTTTAGTTTTCTAGGGTGTTTTCGAAATGAGAGATTTTTGGTTTTTTTGTAATTGGATTGATTTCAATTCCAATTATATCAATTTGGTATTTAGTGTCTAATGGAATTTTTTTGTCAATTAAATAAATCTCAGCTAATTTTTTTAATTTTTCCTTCTTAAAAAAATCAACCCTATTTTCAGGAGAAAAGTAGGGATTTTCTAAGATTGTTTTAACTTCAATAAAACAAAGGGTTTTATTTCTATCAAAGGAGCCCTGCTTTCTTTCCGCTACAATATCAATTTCCCCAAATTTAGAAAATTTACCAGGAGATCTATAATTTTCTGCCAATATTTTATAACCTTTTTTAAAAAGATAGTTTTTAGCAATATCTTCTCCTAATCTCCCTAACTCTTTTTTATCCATTTGGAAAAATCTAATTTGCCCTTATGCTCTTCTCCTTTTTTAATTCTCTGAATATTTTCCCTATGCGCCCACCAAATTAATAAAAGTAAAAATAATCCTAAAAAAATAGAAGATTTTTGGGGAAAAAACAGATAACAAATTAAAGGCAAAGCAGAAGAAAAAGTTAAACTAAATAGACTGGATATTTGAAATACACTGAAATATAAAAGGGCATATAATAAAACAATTAAAATAAAGTTCCAACCAAAAAGGGCAAATAAAGAACCAATCATTGTAGACATACCTTTTCCTCCTTTAAATTTTAAAAAAATTGGGAAAATGTGACCTAAAACTGGAGCAAAAGCTACAAATGCCAATTGCCAACCAAAATATAAAAATTTTGTAGCTAAAAGAACAGGGAAATAAGCTTTTAAAGCATCTAAAAAAGCAACTAAAATTCCATATTTTATTCCCAAGACTCTAGCCACATTTGTTCCGCCAATAGCTCCACTTCCTACTTTTCTAATATCACCTTTTCCTTTTTTCTTAACAATCAAATACCCAGTAGGAATTGAACCTAAGAGGTAAGCAAAGATAAAGAGTAAAATAAACTTCATAATGGTATATTGCCGTGTTTTCTGGCAACCCTGCTTTCTCTTTTATTTAAAAGGGATTCTAAGCCCTTAATTAAAATAGCTCTGGTATCTTTTGGATTGATAATAAAGTCAACTTGACCAAGTTTTGCTGCCTGATAAGGATTAAGAAATGTTTCTCTCAACTCTTGAATTTTTTCTTTTTCTAATTTTTCAGGGTTTTTGCTCTCAGATAATTCTTTTTTATAAATAATTTTCACTGCTTGTTCTGGACCCATAACTGCAATCTGGGCTAAGGGCCAGGCAATGACCATATCTTGACCAAGATAACGAGAAGTCAAAGCAATATAAGCACCGCCGAAAGCTTTTCTTAAAATTAAACTAATTTTTGGAACTGTAGCTTCAGCAAAAGCATATAAAACTTTTGCTCCGTGGCGAATTATTCCTCCCTTCTCCTGGTCGGTTCCGGGAAGATAACCAGGAGTATCAACTAAATTAATTAAAGGAATATTGAAACAGTCACAAAATCTAACAAACCGAGCAATTTTATCAGAAGAATCGATATTTAAAGTGCCTGCCATAAATTTTGTTTGATTAGCAACAATTCCAACCACATAACCAGCTAGTCTTGCAAAACCAATTATTGAATTAATAGCAAAACCAAATTGAACTTCAAAAAAAGAATTCTTATCAAAGATCTCCTCAATTAATTCTTTCATATCATAACCTTTTTCTTCGTCTTCTGGTACAATTTCTAACAATCGGTAGTTCTCTTCCTTTTCAAAAAAATCAGCTAAAAAACTTTTTTGTCTTAGAGGATTTTCTAAATTATTTTGAGGCAAATAAGATAATAACTTTTTGACCCCTAAAAAGCAATCTTTTTCATTTTCAAAAACAAAATGGGCGCAGCCGCTTTTGGTAGAATGAATAGATGCTCCCCCCAATTCTTCAAAAGAAATTTTCTCTCCGGTCACTGTTTTTATTACCTCGGGTCCGGTAATATACATTTGAGAAATTCCTTCAACCATAAAAATAAAATCAGAAAGGCCAGGTGCATAAGAAGCACCGCCAGCCGATGGACCAACCAGTACTGAAATCTGAGGAATAACGCCAGAGACTTTAATCATCGATTTAAAGATAGCAGCATAACCATCTAAAGAAGATATCCCTTCTTGAATGCGAGCGCCACCAGAATCAATTATTCCAACACAGGGACAGCCAGTTTTTTGGGCTAAATCGATTACCTTAACAATTTTTTGACCGTGCATCTCTCCCAAAGAGCCGCCTATTTTTGTAAAATCCTGACTATAGACAAAAACTTGACGACCATTTACCTTTCCAAAACCAGAAATTACAGCATCTCCAGGAAATTTCTTTTTATCCATTCCAAATTGAGAAAAACGACTTTCAACAAAAGGGTCCAATTCAACAAAACTATCTGAATCCAAAAGTAAATTAATCCTTTCTCTGGCTGTTAATTTCCCTTTTTGATGTTGTTTTTCTGACAATTCTAAAGATTCTAATTCTTCTAATTTTTTATTTAATTTTTCAATCTCTTTTTTAAAAGCCATAATAGTTTTGGTGAAAACCGAAATTAAAAAATTTATTTGATGTTATTCACTAATACCTTTTAATTGGTCATTTAAACCTTCGACAATTTGTTTTAAAATTTCTAGGTTATTTACTTGTTTACCAAGTTCTATTTTAAGCGATGTAGCGGTCTCTTGCAACTCTTTTGGAAATTCTTTAATATTTGTATTCAGCCCGATTCCCATCACCGAAAATCTTACATCTTTACCAATAACATTTTCAGTTAAAATTCCGCAAACTTTTTTATCGTTTAAAAGAATATCGTTGGGCAATTTGATTAATGGTTCTAAAGCAAAATTAGCTTTAATTACTTTCGCGACGATAAAAGCTGCTAAAATAGTCAAGGTTTGTAAATCTTCAATGTTGCTTTTCGGTAAAACAACCGAAAAATAGAGTCCGCCTAACGGAGAATACCAACTTGCTTGTTTTCTGCCATAACCTGCGGTTTGTTCTTCAGCTACAATAATCAACCAGGCTTCTAATTTCTCTTTTGCTATTTCCTTAGCTTTTTGGTTAGTAGAAGGAAGGGTTTTAAAATTTTTGATTTTAAATTGTAGTTTTTCGTTTTTCATTTTTTTATCAAAATATTATTAAAGTGTCTCCTTCTTTAACTTCTTGATTTTTTTTGACTAAAATTTCTTTTATTCTTCCTTCAAAATCAGAAACAATTTCATTTTCCATTTTCATTGAAGAAAGGAGCAAAACTTTTTGTTCTTTTTTAATAAAATCTCCTTCTTTGACTAATATTTCTGAAATAATTCCAGCAATTGGAGCTTTTATTTCTTTTTTAGAAAAATTTCGCTTAGGGAAAGAAACTTGAGCAATTGCAATTTCCTCTTTTTCTTCCTTCTCAAAAGAGAATTCTTTATCGCCAATTTTTATTTTTACTTCATTCCTTTCTTCTAAAATTTCAACCTGATATTCTTTCCCTTTAATTCTTAACTTTAGCTTCATATTATTCAAACATTTTTAATCTCTCAGACATCGCCCAATTTGATGGGATTTCTTTTTCTGGAGGAATTTCTTTTAATTTTTTTATAACTTGATAAATTTGAAAAACAATTTCAGCAATTTCTTCTTCTTCAATTTTCCTAAGCTCTTTAGGAGCTTGAACACGAGGTTGGGGCGATATTCTTTCTAAAATTCTGCTTCTTTCAATGAAATCGGTAGTAAAATTTCCTGCTAAAAATTCCTTATTTCTTAAAAGAATTTTGAAAAATGGAATAGTCGTTGGCACTCCTTCAATTAAAGTCTCATCGAGTGCTCGCTTTAATTTATTGATTGCCTCTTTTCTGGTTTTCCCCCAACTAATTAATTTTGCTAAAAGAGAGTCAAAATAAGGATAAATTTCTTGTCCATCGTGCAAAAAAGTATGTAAAAAAATTCCTTGACCGCCTGGCGGAACGTATTTTTGAATTGTCCCAGGAAAAGACTGAAAATTCTTTTGAGGATCTTCAGCTAAAATTCTTGCTTCAATTGCCCAACCATTAAAAAGAATATCCTCTTGAGAAAAAGAGATTCTTTCTCCTTGAGCGATTTTAATTTGCTGTTCAACCAAATCAATGCCGGTTATTGCTTCGGTCACCGGATGTTCAACCTGAATCCTAGGATTCACCTCTAAAAAATAAAAATTTTTATCCTGATCAACCAAAAATTCAACCGTCCCGACACCTTGATACTTTAATTCTTTGCCTAATTTTACTACTAATTTTCCGATTTCTTCCCTTTTTTTCTCATCTAAAAATGGAGAGGGGGCTTCTTCGATGAGTTTCTGAAATCTTCTTTGAATAGTGCACTCTCTTTCTCCTAAATACAAACAATTTTGGCCGTCTCCTAGAATTTGAAATTCGATATGCCTTGCTTCGGGCAAATATTTTTCAAGAAAAAATTCAATATCTGAAAAAGCCGTCGCCATTTGTCGTTGGATACCTAAAGACATTGAAAAAAATTCACCAAAATTAAGTTTTCCATTAATTATTCTAATACCAATTCCTCCTCCTCCTCTCCGAGCTTTTAAAATAAATGGTGGTTTTATTTTCAAAGCCCACTTAAAAAGATCATTTTTTGTTCTAATTGAACCCTCGCTCGCTGGTAAGGTCAAGAAACCTAGTTTTTGAGCTATTTTTTTTGCTTTAATTTTATCTTCCAATTTTTTCAAAGTTTTAAAGTGCGGCCCAATAAATCTAATACCGCCTTTCTGACAAAGTTTGGCGAATTTCCAATTTTCAGCTAAAAATCCATAACCAGGATGAATAGCATCAACTCTTGATTTTTTAGCAATCTCAATAATTCTTTTTTTGTCCAAATAACCCTGAACTCCTTCTTTTTCTAGAAAATAATATTCGTCGGCTAAATTAGTCTCTAAAAAATTTTGTTCTTGCCCTTGCAAGGGACAAAGAGCCACAGTTCTAATCCCCATTTCTTTACAGGTTCGAATAATCCGCAAGGCTATTTCTCCCCGATTAGCAATAAGAATTTTCTTTATCATATTGTTTCAAATAAGTTGGTGATTTCTTCCATTATTTTATCGGTGATTTTTCGCAAAATCTCTTTGTGCTCTACTGAATCGCAATTTAAATTTTGGGCTTTCTTAAATTCTTCCTCAAAATAAAGGAGTTTGCCAATGTTGACTCTCACAATCCTCTTGATTTTAAGTCTTCCTTTAGGGGGGAAAAGTTCAAAAGTTCCCTTAACTCCAGTGGGCAGAATAGGAACGCCTGTTTTCAAAAAAATTCCGGCTACCCCTAATTTTCCTTTTTGAACCTCTTCATTTAAAGACCTCTTTCCTTCAGGATAAACTATTAAAATGTCTCCTTTTTTTAAGACTTCAATAGCTTGGCTGATTACCTTTTTCCTTGATTCTTTATTCCGACGGTCTAAAGGAATAACTCCAGAAATAAAATAAAGAAAACGAATTAATCCTTTCATTATACCTCTAAAACCATCGACTTGACCTATAAAATGAAATCTTCTCGGCACGCAAAGATAAGAATCTACTATTATATCCAGATAACTCTGGTGGTTTGAGACCAGAATAAAATTTCTTTCAGGAAGATTTGCTCTTCCTCTAATTTCTTTTATAAAAAGTTTTTTAACAATAGGAGCTAAGAAAATTTTGCAAAACCAGGAACAGGGCTTATTCATAAATTTCGAGCTGTTTCTCTTATTATTTCCTTTACTCCTTGCATAATCTCTTCAATTATCTCTTGGCAGGTCTTAATTTCAGAAATACTTCCGGCACAAAGTCCGCAGAGTAAAGGAGCGTGCTCAACATTTCCGGCTGCCACTTTTGAACCGGCAAATTTATCGGCTTTGATTTCTTCGGGAAAAGGATTTTTCTCTTCAAGTTTTTTAATTTCTTTTGTTAATTCGTTTTCAATTGCCCGAACTGGATGTCCAGTAAATTCAGCAACAACAGTAATATTCTCATCGGTTGATTCAAGAACCATTTTTTTGTAATTTTCGTGAATCTGGCATTCTTTGCTGGCTAAAAATCTTGTTCCCATTTGAATGCCATCAGCTCCCAATAAAAAAGCAGCAGCAGCAGTTTTACCATCACAAATTCCGCCAGCAGCAATTAAAGGAATCTTTTTTAAAACTGCTTTGGTTTGGGGAATTAAAGTAAAGGTGGTATTTTTCCCAATGTGACCGCCAGATTCTAGTCCTTCAACAACTACAGCGTCGGCCTCACTATCTTCCATTTTTTTTGCCAAACGGGGTAAAGGAACAACAGGAATAATTTTGATTCCTGCCCTTTTTAGATGGGGAATTAAAGGAAGGGGATTACCTCCGCCAGCAAAAATAATGGGAACTTTTTCTTGAATTACTACTTTTGCTAATTCAGCTACATTCGGATTTTGCATTAAAAGATTAACTCCAAATGGTTTGTTAGTTAAATTCCTTGTTTTTTTAATTTCTTCTTTGAGCCAAGAGGAAGGGAAAAAACCAGAACCAATCACCCCTAATCCTCCGGCATTAGAAACAGCTGAAACCAAAACTGATTCTGAAACCCCAGCCATTCCTCCTTGAATAATAGGATATTTAATGTTTAATAATTGAGTGACTTTAGAACCTAACATGTTATTTGTTTTCCTATTTTTTTGTTTTTTGCTTCTTTGTAAACAAGGTCGGCTGTATATAAATCTTGAATTGCCAGACCTGTTGAATCAAAAATGGTTATTTCTCTATTATTTTCTCTCCCTATCTTCTTTTTGGCAACAATCTCTTCTAAGCAAGCATATATATTTTTTTGGGAGATAATACCTTTCTTTAAGGGAACATTTATTTCTCCGGAATGACTTGCTTGGGCCCAATCATCAATAACTATTTTCCCTTTCTTTAAAATTTCAGGATCTAACTCCTCTTTGCCTTCAGCATCGGCGCCAATCGCATTTATATGAGTTCCTGGTAAAATCCATTCTTTTTTTACGATTGGTCCTCTGGAAGGAGTTGTAGTTACTAAAATATCTTTTTGGCAAACATCTTTTAAAGATGCTTTTTTAATTTTGATTTTTTCTTTATTTAAAATCCTCTCTAAATTTTCAACTGCTTTTTGGTTAATATCAAAAACAGATATTTCTTTTATATTCCTTATTTTTGTTATTGCTGCTATCTGATAAATTGCTTGTTGTCCACTACCAACCACTCCTAAAGTTCTAGAATCTTTTCTTGCTAAATATTTGACTGCTACTGCCCCGGCCGCTCCAGTTCTCATTCCAGTAATATAAGTGCCATCTAATAAAGCTATTGGCAGACCATTTCGGGCATCATTTAAGACGATAACTGCCATCACTGTTGATAGTCCCTTTTTGGGATTATCTGGATGAACATTGACAATTTTTGTTCCGGCTGTTTTAAGCGAAGGGGAAAAAGCTGGCATTATCCGTAAATCCCCATTATATTCTTTAAAATACAAATAGGTCTTTGGGGGCATTTGAATGTTTTTATTTCCGTAATGATAAAATGCCCTTTCGACACAGTTAATTACATCTTTTATTTTGCTTAATGGAATAATATTTTTTATTTGCTGTTGATTTAAAATTAGCATAATGTTTTTACGAAATTATCCGTAAGGGTTGACTTTTTAAAATTTGGTTAGCCTCTGTTACTAACTCTTGGATTAATTCTTTAACCGAAACTATTTTATTTACTCTCCAGACATTAGAACCGGCAAAAACTAAACCATTTTCTATATCGCCCTTTCTGGCATTTTCCAATGCATCCAAAATACAATAGCTTTTATCGCAAACCATTCCAATACATCCCTGACATTTTCTGGGATCTGGTTTTGGCGCTTTCCCCACTAAAATTTTTTCAACCAAAGGAGTTTTAATCGCTCTACCCGGTAAACCAACCGGTGAATGAATAATAACAACATCTTCTTTTTTGGCTTTCAAATGGGCTTCTTTAAAATTTTGGTGAACATCGCACTCTTTGGTGGCAACAAACCTAGTTGCCATCTGGACTCCTTTTGCCCCAGCTCTTAACATTTCTACAATATCCTTTCCATCAAATACACCTCCAGCAGCAATCACTGGAATCTTTACTGCTTCTACCACCTCTTTTACGATATCAATGGTTTTTCTAAATGGATGACCTTTTGGAAATCCTAAATGACCACCAGCATCCGCCCCTTCAACAACTATTGCTGCTGCTCCCATTGCTTCGCCTTTTTGGGCAACCTTAATCGAGGAAGCCATTGAAAATATAGGAACATTATATTTTCCCCCTATTTCAAAAATATCATTTCGAAATCCTGCTCCTTGAATAATTAAATCAATTTTTTCACTTATAGCTGCTTTTACCAACTCAACAAAATGACTTACCACACCCATAATATTAATTCCAATAACTCCTTTTGGTCCGGCAATTTTTCTGGCTTGTCTTATTTCTGACCTTACTTCGTTTGGGTCATTCATACCAGAAACAGCAATAATACCAATAGCGCCTTCTTTGGCTACGTTGCCGGCTAAATTATGCAGTGATACTCTTACTGCCATACCCCCTTGAATAATTGGAATAGCAGCAAAAAGATTTCCTATCTTCAAATGGGGCAGCTTTATTTGGACCGCCGTTTCTTTTCCTTGTTTCTCCTCAATGAATCTAGTTTTAAGTTCATCTTTATCCAAAACTGCTACACTAAAGCGCGCTTCACATTTTCTTTCTTCGCCCACAAAAGCTTCTCCTTTAAAGTTAGCAATTTTAAAACCATAAAATCCCAAAAGTTCAACCTTGTATTTTATTTTATCGCCAGGGAAAATTGGTTTGTAAAAAAAGGCACTTCTTACTTGATAAGCCAAGAGGTGTTTTTGTTTATGACTTTCGCCAATTTTTTTTCTTAAAAGAACCGTTCCGGTCTGAGCAATTCCTTCAACAATCAAGACACCAGGCATTATGGGAAAATCAGTAAAATGACCCTTAAAATAGGCATCGGTAGCAAAAGTCTGTTTATAACCAACTATAGTATCACCCTCAATGTTTTCTATTTCATCTACCCATAAAAAGGGCTCGTCATAAGGGATAATTTCTTTAATTTGTTCTTTGTTAAACTCCATAGATGTAGTTTCTAGTTAAGGGCAATTGATTTTTTAAACCATTACTAAAAGTGATTTGATACAAACGATTATTGCCATTTTTAAAAGAAACAGAGCTTCCATTTAGATAAAGCTGCCACATCCGAATAAATTGCTCAGTTTTTTCAACGCTATTTAACGATTTAATCATAACTGACTTTATCTTGTCAATATTTCCTTCAAAGTTTTCTATCCATTTATCAAGGGTTTTAGCATAATGCATTCTTAAGTCTTCGATATCAAAAAAAACAAGGTTTTTTTGGTTCATAATCTTAATAACAACCTGAAGAGCAGGAATTAAACCGCCCGGGAAAATATATTTAGTAATCCAAGGATCAGTAGGTTTATCTTTTGAAGAACCGATGGTCTGAATTAAACCAATACCTTTGGGTTTTAATGATTTTTTGACTATGTCAAAAAAAATAGGGTAGAACTTTTTGCCAATATGTTCAAACATTCCTATGGAAACAAATTTATCAAATTTTCCATGGATTTCACGATAATCTTTTAAATATACTTTTAAAAGATGGCTAAGATTTCTTTTCTTGATATTGTTATCAACATAATCGTACTGTTTCTTTGATAAAGTATATCCTTCGCACCTTACTCCATAATTCTGGAGGGCATAAAACATCATTCCCCCCCATCCACAACCTACATCAATCAAATTTTCTCCTTTTTTCAGCTGAAGTTTCTTACAAATATAATCGTATTTTTGCAATTGAGCTTGATTCAAACTATCATCTTCTTTTCTGAAATAAGCACAAGAGTAAGTTAGAGTATCATCAAGCCATAAAGAATAAAAATCATTGCCCAAATCATAGTGATAAGAGATGTTCTTTTTTGATTTAGAAAGATATCCTAAAGAGAAAATGTAGTTGAGAAAAATCTTTAATTTAGTCTTTAAAGATATTTTCAGAAGAGCCACGATTTTACTATTAGCCATTTTTAAAAATTCTTGAATGTCACCTTTGATAAGGACATTCCCTTTCATAAACTCCTCGCCAAATCCTATGCTACCTGCACCAAGAATTCTCTTTATCACTTCTTTATTTTTAAGAACTAATTTAAATTTTTTAATACCCGAACCATACTGCTCTTTGGTTCCATCCCAAAATTCTACTTCAAAAGGGATCTCTGGGGAATTTAAACTCAGGGTTTTAAAAAGATTATCCAAAGTTAATTTCATAAAATTGAATAATAAATTCAAACAACTTCCTGAACCCTCATAATACTTGTTTTGCCAGGTTTTGTCCCCCAATCCTCTCCATAAATTAAAATTATTTTATCTCCCCTTTTTAAAAAAGTTTTTTCTTTTAAAGAATTTAAAATTATTTTTATTTCTTGTTCTCCTTTAATTTGATAAATATTTTTTAATGG
>Ga0172366_10004586_pt1 | contig 10893 bp, 9 predicted proteins | sample LakKivSesite69cm_FD_114533 | JGI IMG/M metagenome (GOLD analysis project Ga0172366, IMG submission 114533) | Sediment microbial communities from Lake Kivu, Rwanda - Sediment site 69cm | ecosystem: Environmental > Aquatic > Freshwater > Lake > Sediment | place: Rwanda: Western Province, Lake Kivu...
CAATATTATCTACTCTGAAGGCTATATGTTGAATTCCTTCCCCCTTTTTTTCGATAAATATCGCAATAGGACCATCAGGCGATGTAGATTCTAATAATTCTAACTCACTATCTCCCAAGGGTAAAAAGGCAACTTTGACTTTTCGTTCTTCTACAAGTTCTTCTCCTGCAACTTTTAGACCAAATATATTACTAAAAAGCTCACTGGTCTTTTCAATACTTTTTACAGCAATTCCAATATGATCTATCTTTTTAATCATTTATTCATACCTCCTTGAGTATAAGAATGTATTAATATCTCTGATAATTTCCTGACTGCAGTATAGGGATCTTCATCACGTTTTACTACTTTAGTTACTATTTCATCTAAAAGTCCATTACTAATAGAATTAGAAAGTATTTCCTTCCATTTTTCCTGGACAAGGTCAAAAATCTCTTTTTTGGCACTCTCCCTACGTCTTTGTTCTAACTCTCCACTTTCCTTCAGATATTTTATATGATGATTAATCTCTTGCCAAAGCTCCTGGATTCCAACATCCTTTGTGGCAATGGTTTTTAATACCGGGGGACGCCATTTGCCATTTTGATTTAAATCTAACATCATTTCTATTTCTGTAACCAATCGTTCACAACCTTCTTTGTCAGCTTTATTAATCACAAAGATATCTCCGATTTCCATTATCCCAGCTTTTATAATCTGGATGTCATCTCCCATTCCTGGCATAGTTATCAGTACTACTGTATCAGCTACCTTAACTATGTCTACTTCTGCTTGACCTACCCCCACTGTTTCAATAAATATTATATCCTTACCCAGCGCATCTAAAATCTTAACTGTTGCCTGGGTAGCCGGTGAAAGCCCCCCCAGATGTCCTCGAGTACCCATACTTCTTATAAAAACACCCTGGTCAGTACTTAAGTCTTGCATTCTAATTCTATCTCCTAATAGTGCTCCTCCAGTAAATGGGCTGGTGGGGTCTATAGCAATAATACCTACAGTCTTACCCTGTTTTCTTAAACTTTTAGTCAGTTTATCAGTAATGGTGCTTTTTCCTGCACCAGGAGGGCCAGTTATTCCAATTACCAGGGCATTTCCGGTGTAGTTATACAGCTCTTTTAAAATCTCCTGAGCCTGATTAAAATCATTTTCTGCCAAAGTTATCAACTTGGCAGCTGCTTTCCGATCACCACTGATTATTTTTTCTACAATCTCCATAAAACACACCCTTTTCATTATAGCGTATAGCAGGTAGCGTTTAGCGTATAGTATAATACCATTAAAATTAAAAACCTAAAGCGAAAAGCGAAAAACCATAATTCAAAATTCAAAACCTTTTATCGCATATCGTATCGCGTATAGCGAATATTTACACATAACGAAAGCGTGTAAAGTAGGTTATGAATTTATCCGCCACGAGTTACTTTGATACTTTTTTTACGGGTTCGATGAATCGAACCCTACGCTATACGCTCTACGCTATTAATCATTTTACTTTTTGTTTAATAAACTTAATTATATCACGAGTATCGGTCCCCGAAGTAAATATTTCATCTACGCCAACTTTCTTAAGTTCAGAAATATCCTCTTCAGGAATTACTCCTCCCCCGATTACGACAATATCTTCGATATTATTTTCTTTCAAAAGTTCCATTACTTTAGGAAAAAGATGTGTATGAGCTCCAGATAAAATACTCAAACCTATAACATTTACATCTTCCTGGATTGCGGTTTCTACAATCTGTTCGGGAGTCTGACGTAATCCAGTATAAATTACTTCCATCCCGGCATCTCTTAAAGCTCTTGCTACAACTTTAGCTCCTCGGTCATGACCATCAAGACCGGGTTTAGCTATTAATACCCTAATCTTTTTCTCATCCATTTTTTAACCTCCACCTATTAAAGCTTTACAGACTCTTTATATTCACCAAATACACTTCTTAGTACATTACAAATTTCCCCTAAGGTAACATAGGATTTAACACAGTCTAAAATATAATGCATTAAATTGGCTTCTGTTCGAGCAGCTCTTTTCAATGCATCTAAACTTGCCTTTGCTTTCTGATTATCCCGAGTTTCCTTTAATTCCCTTAATCTTTCTACTTGACCACGTTCAACTTCTGGGTCAACTTTTAGTAGTCCTTTGGGCAATTCTTCTTTAATTTGGAATTTATTAACTCCTACCACTATTCGTTTGCTTTCTTCAATCTCCTTCTGATATTGATAGGCACTATTCTGAATCTCTTGCTGAATAAATCCCTGTTCAATAGCTCGGGGAACACCACCTAATTTATCAATTTTTTCGATGTACTCTAAAGCTTGTTTTTCGATTTCATTAGTTAATGTTTCTACATAATAAGACCCAGCTAAAGGATCAATGGTTTCAGTGACTCCACTTTCATAAGCAATTACCTGTTGAGTTCTAAGGGCAATCCTTACCGAATCCTCAGCGGGCAAAGCTAAGGCTTCATCTCTTGAATTGGTATGCAGAGACTGAGTTCCACCTAATACCGCTGCCAGGGCTTGTATAGTAACTCTTATAATATTATTGTCTGGTTGTTGAGCGGTTAAAGTACAACCAGCGGTCTGGGTATGAAATCTAAGCATTAGAGACTTTTTGTTTTTAGCTCCAAATCTTTCCTTCATAATCCTTGCCCACAACCTACGGGCTGCTCTAAATTTAGCAACCTCTTCTAATAAATCATTATGGGCATTAAAGAAGAAAGATAACCTCGGTGCAAAATCATCTACATTTAATCCAATTTTTATTGCTGCTTCTACATAAGCTATTCCATCAGCTAAGGTAAAAGCTACTTCTTGAACCGCTGTCGCTCCTGCCTCTCGAATATGGTATCCACTTATACTAATAGTATTCCATTGAGGCATTTCTTTAAAACAAAATTCAAAGATATTAGTAATTAATCTCATTGAAGGTGCCGGGGGAAATATGTAAGTTCCACGAGCAATATACTCTTTTAAAACATCATTCTGAATAGTCCCCTTAAGTTTATCAGGGGATACTCCTTGTTTTTCTGCAACCGCAATATACATAGCTAAAAGTATAGTTGCAGGAGCATTTATAGTCATCGAAGTACTCACCTTATCTAAGGGAATGTCATCAAACAGTATCTCCATATCTTTTAAAGAATCTATAGCCACTCCTACTTTTCCCACTTCACCTAATGCCATAGGATGATCTGAATCGTATCCGATTTGAGTGGGTAAATCAAAAGCAACACTCAATCCGGTCTGTCCTTGTTTTAATAAATATTTATAACGTTTATTAGACTCTTTAGCGGTGCCAAAGCCAGCATACTGACGCATGGTCCATAATCGGCCTCGGTACATAGTTGGTTGAACACCTCGGGTATAAGGGAACTCACCAGGAAAATTCAGATCTTTAATATAATCAAACTCTTCTAAATTATCGGGAGTATAGAGCCGAGCAACTTCTTTCCCTGAACCAGTAACAAATTTCTCTTTTCTCTCAGGAAAACGTTCGAGAGTCTTTCTTAAAGCATTATTTTCCCACTCTTCTCTTAATTGTTTAACTTTTTTTATTTCATCTTTATTAAACATCTTACACCTCTCAATTTTCGTATATCGTATTGCGTATATAGTATAGCGTATAGCGGGTAGCGTTTAGTAAAAAGGCTAAAAAATTAAAGCTAAAAGCGAAAAACCATAATTCAAAATTCAAAACTGTTTATTTGCCTTGTCTTTTAATTTAATTTAATTTTAAGTTTTAAGCTTTGGTTTTACGTTTTTCGTTTTGCGCTTTACGCTATATACTACTTGCTATGCAATCTTTTTTTTAATATTTTAAATTATAAACAAAAATATTTATTAAAATAACACTTATTCCAGTTATGTATTCTAATTCCCTCTTAAGGCTTTTTTGTATTTTTGACCCCACCTGAGGGATGTTTTCCCCATATCGAAGGACTAAACTAATATTTACTAAAATACCATCATCTTTGATATTAATTTGGGATTTCCCCAATCTTACAACTTCTCTAAAATCTTTAAGAGTATAAATAATTATATCTAAAATTGCATTTTCAGAAACGAATAATTTCCCATAATAACTAAAAGGTGGCCTTACTATTGTTCTCTCTCCAATTTTTCTATTGCTATATCTACGTTTATAAAATATTTCTAAAGATTCTAATAAATTTATGGGAAATTTTCTCCGAACTTCAATTCCGGGTAGAGGGATAACATGTCTCCCTTCTTTTAGCCTGCTCAGTTTTGCTTCCTCAATTTCCTCTTCAGTTGAAATATCTTCAATTTTTAAAATTCTTTTGGGAGGAGATAATTCTAAAGTTTTAATAATTTTGTCAATCATTCTAACCGAGGTTCCTATAACCAGTATCTTGGCTGGTTTGGTTTTTTCTATTACCCCCATTACCTCTTGAGCATGAGAAGGTTCCTCGAAAATGGCTCTTCTTATAGCTTGAATTCTATTCTTTTCTTTTTTGGCAGAATAACCGGCTAATATCTTATCTTTCCTAATTAAAAGTCCATCATCGATTATATAGTTTATATTATATTTATGAGCAACTAACAGGGCTTTATAACTTTTCCCTGTCCCACTCTCTCCCATTAAGGCAAATACTTCCACTTTTCTTTACCTCTCCCGGCATATTCCGCATCGCGTATATATTATAGCGTAGAGCGGATAGTGTGTAGCGTATAGTTTTAAATAAGCATTTGTATGGGATGGATTCATCCGCCCCGTATTTGTCGGGTTTGATGAATCAAACCCCTACCCCTCACTCATCATATATTACTATTTTCTTCTGAATACTGGATTCTGGCTACTGACTCCTATTCTCTTCACGAGATACGAGATACTATATATTATATACTAAATTTTGCTTGAGTATTTTTAATTAAAAATTTTTATTTCTTAGGTTTTACCCAGCCTCTACCTTCCACTGCTCTGGCTACACGTTGAATCGCAATTAAATAAGCAGCGTCACGGGTGAAACATTTCTTTTCCACAGCTAAATCCGCTACCGCATTAAAGGCATTAGTCATAATATTATTTAGTTTTTCTAAAACCTCATCTTTTGGCCAGTAATAATTCATATTATTCTGGACCTGTTCAAAATAAGAAACAGTTACTCCACCAGCATTACAAAGGAAGTCAGGAATTAAATAAACTCCTTTTTCCTTTAACACTTCATCTGCCTCTAAAGTAGTCGGAGTATTAGCAGCTTCAGCATATAATTTTATTGTATCAAAATTAATATCATTTACATTATCTTGAGTAACTGCTTGTCCTAAGGCTGCAGGAATAATAACAGTAACTGCTTTCTTTAACCAGGCTCCGCCATCTTCTTGTTTCCAACCTAAAGATTTAGCCTTTTCTGGGTCGATAGTCCCAAATTTATCTAAAGTACCTGGAGCCAGTAAATCTTTAGGGTCAATCCCTTTTTCACAACTGTAAGTATAGGCTTTTTTATCTTTAGGGTCCCAGCAAGATAGGGCTATTACTTTACCACCATATTGAACAAATTTCTCCACGGCATACCGAGCAACATTGCCTGCACCTTGAATAGAAGCAGTAGCATCTTTAAAATCGATACCCAACTTCTTCAAGGCTTCTCGAATACAGTAGACTACAGCATAACCAGTAGCCTCAGTTCTACCCAGTGAACCACCTACCCCCACTGCTTTACCAGTAACAAAACCGGGTTTCCTGCATCGGGCAATAGTATCATACTCATCCATTATCCAAAGCATATCCTGGGGATTAGTGCCCACATCTGGAGCAGGTACATCTATTTCTGGACCAACAAAATCATACACTTTCCTTACCCAACCCCGACACAATCGCTCAGTTTCTTTATCCGATAAATTTCTGGGGTTTACTTTAACTCCCCCTTTACCTCCGCCTAACGGGATATCTACAACTGCACATTTCCAGGCCATCATCATTGCTAACTGTTTAACCATATCAAAAGTCTCATCTTCAGCAAAACGAAGTCCACCTTTTGCCGGACCACGAGCAGTAGAATGTTGAACTCTAAAGCCAGTAAAAGTTTTGGTAGTGCCGTCATCCATATCTACTGGGATAGTAAATTGTATAGCCCTTTCTGGCTCTCTCAAATATTCACATAATGCGGAGTTAAGATTTAATCTTTCTGCATTTTGATCAAATTGAGTTTGTACTAATTCAAAAGGGTTCATTTCTTTAGACATTTTATTAGAGTCCTCCTAAATAATTTTTTAAATTTTAAAACACTTCTCTCAAACTCTTCCCCGAAGACAAGAATTCATTAATTGTTCGGGCAGCAACCTTTCCATCTCCTACTGCAGAAATCACGGTAGCTGAACCACGAACAATATCCCCACCAGCGTATATCCCTTCTTTAGTAGTAACTTTGCTCTTTTCATCTACTATGAAATATCCCCACTTATTAGTCTCTACTCCAGTGGCACTCCCGGCTACTATAGGATTGGCTGAAGTACCGATAGCATCAATGACCATATCTACTTCGATAACAAAATTTGAACCGTTAATTGGTATAGGTCTTCTTCGACCTGATTCATCAGGTTCACCTAATTCCATCTTCAGACATTCCATTCCAATTACATTACCTTTTTCATCTCCTAAAACTTTTACTGGGAGGGTAAGGAAATTAAAGATGATACCTTCTTCTTCAGCATGATGGACTTCTTCTGCTCGAGCGGGTACTTCTTTTCTTGACCTTCTATACACAATATATGATTTTTCTGCACCTAATCGTAAAGCAGTTCGGGCTGAATCCATAGCTACATTTCCTGCTCCAATAGTGGCTGATCTTTTGCCTATCTTGATAGGAGTATCATATTCAGGAAAGTTATAAGCCTTCATCAAGTTTGCCCGAGTAAGAAATTCATTGGCTGAATAAACATCATTAAGATTCTCACCAGGGATATTCATAAAACGGGGGGCCCCAGCACCATTGGCTAAGAATATAGCATCATAATCCTGAGCTAGTCTATCTACGCTTAGGGTAGCTCCGATTACAAAATTAGTTATTACTTTCACTCCAATTTTTTCAATTTCATTTATCTCATATTTTACAATCGACTTTGGTAGCCTAAATTCTGGAATACCATAAACCAGCACTCCACCAGGTTTATGTAGGGCTTCAAAGAGAGTTACTTCATAACCTAATTTGGTTAAATCAGCTGCACAGGTAAGTCCAGCTGGACCAGAACCAACTATCGCTACTTTTTGATTCTTTCTCTTTAATTCTGGTAATCTCCTGTGGATATTATTCTCTCGAGCCCAATCAGCAACAAAGCGTTCTAATCTTCCGATGGCAATTGGTTTGCCCTGTTTTTCTAAGATACAAACTATCTGACATTGCTCTTCCTGAGGACATACTCTCCCAGTAACAGCAGGAAGATTATCGGTCTTTAATATCTCAAGGTAAGCTCCGGTAAAATTTTCCTCAACGATCTTTTCAATAAACTTGGGAATGTTGATTTCTGCGGGACAACCAGCTATACATTTAGGGACTTTGCACTGCAGACACCTTTGGGCTTCATAGATGGCTTCTTCTTTGGTATAACCTAAGGGGACTTCTTTGAAATTATAAATCCTCTCTTTAGGCTCTTGTTCGGACATAGGCACTTGATTTCTCTTCATTCTTTCTTTAACCGGTATCATCTCCGCCATTATTCCATCTCCTTTCCACATTTAAAGAGATGGGTATGGTCTTGGTAAATTTTCCAGGACCTTTGTTCTTGTTCCTTGTAGCGGATGAGTCTATTCATAAATTCCGCCCAGTCGACTAGTTGTCCATCAAATTCGGGGCCATCAGTACAGACAAATTTGGTCTCTCCCCCTATGGTAACTCTACAGGAACCACACATCCCAGTACCATCAACCATTACGCTATTTAGACTAACTATTGTATCCACTTGATAGGGCTTGGTAGTTTCACAGGTTACCTTCATCATAACGGCCGGACCGATAGCCCATATTTTTTCAATATTTTGATCTTGGTCTAAGATTTCTTTTAAAATTTGGGTTACAAAACCCTTTCGACCATAACTACCATCATCAGTGGTAACAATAAGCTCTGAAGAGGCTAATTTTAGCTCTTCTTCCATAATAATAAGGTCTTTATTTCTGGCGCCAATTATGGAGATCACTTCATTACCAGCTTCTTTTAGAGCACGGGCAATGGGATGGATACAAGCGATTCCAGTACCTCCACCTATAGTTATTACTTTTCCATAATGGACAATCTCAGTCTTCTTGCCTAAGGGTCCAATAAAGGAATATAATTCATCCCCTTCTTCTAAGGTAGAAAGTTCTTCACTAGTCTTGCCAACTATCTGAAAGACAATCCGAATTAATCCCCTTTCTCGATCAAAATCCGCAATAGTTAAAGGAACTCGTTCTCCTTTTTCTTTAGTCATCAGGATTATAAATTGACCGGGTTGGACCGATAAAGCTATTTCAGATGCTTCTATCCACATCGAATAGATAATATCATTTAATTTTTCTTTTTTAAATATCTTGTACATTTTGCCTCCCATGATTTAACTTCTCGCTATTGTAATTTCTTGGATATTTCTGCTGTATCTTTAGCAATCATTAGTTCTTCATTGGTTGGAATTACCATAACTTTTACCACTGAATTATCATTGCTCACTATAGCTTCCTTACCACGAATTTTATTTTTTTCTGGGTCAATTTTTACCCCTAAAAATTCTAATCCTTCACAGGATTCTGCTCTAGTCTCCATAGAATTTTCTCCAATCCCTGCAGTAAAAACAATAACATCGATTCCACCCATAGCTGCTGCATAAGCTCCTATATATTTTTTCACTCCATAAGTAAAAACAGATATAGCTCTAATGGCTCTTATTTCACCTTGATTCGCTCTTTTTCTTAAATCTCTTTTATCACTAGAAATCCCTTCAGATAAACCAAATAATCCACTCTCTTTATAAATAATTTTATTAATCTCTTCCACACCTAATTTTTCTTTATCCATTAAGAAAGGAATAATTGCTGGATCAAGGTCTCCACAACGAGTCCCCATAATTATTCCGGAAACAGTACCAAATCCTAAACTAGTATCAATCGAAATTCCATTCTTTACTGCAGTAATGCTCGAACCATTTCCCAAATGACAAGTAATTATTTTAAGTTCTTCAAGTGGCCTTTTCAATATCTCTGCTGCTCTTTGAGCTACATATTGGTGAGAAGTTCCATGAAATCCATATCTTCTTATTTTATATTTTTTATAGAATTTATATGGAATTCCGTAGAGATAAGCATTTTCAGGTATAGTCTGATGAAAAGCTGTATCAAAAACTCCCACTTGTGGTATGCCTGGCATTAGTTCTTTACAAACTTCTATCCCTAAGATATTGGGTGGATTGTGTAAAGGAGCAAGTTCGATACATCCTCTTAATGCATCCATAACTTCATCAGTAAGCAAGACAGAACCAGAAAATTTTTCTCCTGCGTGAACTACTCTATGTCCTACTGCCGCTATTTCTGATATATTCTTAATAACTCCATATTCTGCGTGGAGTAAGGCATCCATCAATAACTTAATCCCCACCTTATGATTAGGAATATCTTGATAGGTTTTAACTGGTTCCTGGCCAGCAGGATAATGATTAATAATGGAATTGGGAATTCCAATCCTCTCCACCAACCCTTTAGCCAACACGGACTCATCAGTCATATCAAATAACTGATATTTTATTGATGAGCTACCACTATTTACCACTAAAATTTTCATTTCAACTTCTAATCTCCTTTTTAATAAATTTTTATCATCTTTTATTTTAACTATTTTCTGATTTCATACCTGTCGCAATATCAAATCCTAAGAGTAAGGCCTTTTCATTTACTTCTTTTACTTTGGAAGGAACTCTGGCACAAACAGCATTTTTAATGGCTTCTGTTGAAACTACTTCGGTTAATCCTACAATTATTCCTAAGGAAATAATATTGGTAACTAATTTAGTTCCTAATTTTTTCTGGGCAGTTTCAGTAATGGGAAATTGGTATATTTTTGCAGAGATAGAAGGAATTTCTTTCACCATTGAAGAATCAGCAACTAAAATACCTTCTTCACTCAAATTTTTAACATATTTATCACAAGCAGCCTGAGTCAAGGCTAAAAGGATATCCAATTTTATAACTTTGGGGTAATCTATAGTATTTTTACTGATAACCACCTCTGACTTACTAGCTCCTCCTCTGGCTTCTGGTCCATAAGATTGAGTTTGAACTGCTTCTTTTCCGTTATATATTCCAGCTGCTTCTGCCAGAATAATACCAGCCAAAATTAATCCCTGGCCACCAGCTCCGCTTAAACAGATTTCAATCCTTTCTTTCATTATCCATTACCCCCCATTTTCTGAGCTTTTTTAATGATCTCATTATATCGTTCAGTATAGTCTGGTCTATCTATATCCAAAAATTCACCAATAACAAACTTCTCCTTCCTTTCCTCTACAGAAAGGTTCTCCCAGGCTTTTTTGGAAACAGATATATCTTTTATCCATTTTAACATCTCTACCGCTGTTCGCATTTTATTCATTTTTCCATAAGATATGGGGCAATCGGATATCATCTCTACTACTGAAAATCCTTTCTTATCCAAAGCTTTCTTCATTAATGAAATTGATTGTCTGGCGTGATAAACCGTTCCTCGGGCTACATAACTTGCCCCTGCTGCCATAGCCAGACTGGTTAAATCAAAGGATTGATCAATATTCCCATAAGGGGCAGTAGTACCAAACCTATCGGTAGGAGTAAGAGGAGAATATTGTCCTCCAGTCATTCCATAAATCATATTATTAATAATGATGGCAGTCAGGTCAATATTGCGTCGAGCAGCGTGGATAAAATGGTTTCCTCCA
>Ga0172366_10004589_pt1 | contig 10890 bp, 12 predicted proteins | sample LakKivSesite69cm_FD_114533 | JGI IMG/M metagenome (GOLD analysis project Ga0172366, IMG submission 114533) | Sediment microbial communities from Lake Kivu, Rwanda - Sediment site 69cm | ecosystem: Environmental > Aquatic > Freshwater > Lake > Sediment | place: Rwanda: Western Province, Lake...
GACCCGGTCCCCATCGGCAACAACCGGCTGTACCGCGTGCTCGTCACGGCGCGGGCCGCGGGCCTCCCGACCAACAGCTACTTCGCCGAGGCGACGTTCTCCGTCGCTCGCGATGCTGGGCCTGCCGTGCAGCTCGTCGCGCCGATCTTGCCTGTGTCCCTGTTCAACGGACTCCCCCCTGGCGTCGGGCTGTCCGGCACCCTCAGCTTCGGGCCGAACCAAGAGCCCCGGTTCATCGTGACGGGTGCGCTGGCCACCACGATCCGCTGGGTGGCTAGCGTCGAGGTCCTGGAGCTTCAAGAGCCATGACGCTGTACCGCCGAAACCCTGGGCGTCTGGAGTTCGTCGACCAGGTCACCGGGCGACCCGCGCGTCGCCAGGACTCGGGCGCCGCTCCGTCCGGCCGCTTCATCACGCGCGTCCGACCGTCGAAGAAAAAGCCGCTGGTCACCCTCCCGATCCCGAGCACGGTGCTGTCCTCGGAGGCCGGCTCGTTCCCCTACAGCAGCAAGCTCCGCCCATCTCTCCAGAAGGCGGCCAAGGAGCGCGCCAAGGCCGAGGGCAAGGAGCTGCGCAAGAAGCCCTGGGACGGCGTGGTCAGGATCCCGGGCGAGCTGCGCAGCTATCGCTCGGCCGAGGACGCCGCCAGGATCTTCATGGAGGGCAACCAGATGTTCTTCAACGGGATCCAGGACGCAACGGACCCGTTGCGCGAGTGGAAGCGCACGTTTGACGTGAAGGTCGGCAAGCGGGTCAGGAAGCTGGCCGACACCCCCAAGGGCGCGCAGATCACCAGCGTCGCTGGGGCCCTCAAGTACCTGTTCGGGCGCAACCGCTCGCGCCGCTGGTCCGAGGTCGAGTGGGACGAGGTCGACCGGCTCATGGACATGCTCGGCGAGCGGCACGTCCTCCGCGAGCGGCTGGGCTCCGAGGCGGAGGTCGGCTACTTCGAGGCGGGCAATGCCGTGGTCACCGAAGCCTACTGGAAGCCGGTCTACGCCTACGGGGAGCTGTCCGAGGCCACGATCGACTTCGACACCCTCATGGGCCTGCGCCCCGACATCGCGCACGAGGTCCGCGTGCAGCTTGCTGCGCACAGCGATCTGTCGGAGGAGGGGCTGCTGGAGCTGGAAAACGCCTACCGGGCGGTCAAGAAGCAGCTCTCCCCGCGTGACCGCCGCGTCATCGAGCGCCGGATCGCCACGTTCCGGGAGTGGGCCCAGTACCCGCGGCGGATCCCGACGTGGGCGCTGACGCCCGACGAGCGCACGCGGGGCTACACCTACCGGATTCCGAGCCTCGCCATGCAAACCGAGCGGCTGCTCGCGGTGCCCGACGAGGGCTACGAACCCAACTGGCCGATCGAAGAACGCCGCGTTGCGCTCGCGGATGGCCGCGATCCTGATACCATCGGGCTGCCGCCCGTCGAGCCAGCCAGCGTGCCGCTCGACGAGCTGATCCGCCCGTCCCTGGATGTGACCGAGGATCCGTTCGCCATCGAGCGAGGTGAATCCCGCCTGACCCAAGAACCCTTCGACGAAACCGACCCAGGATACCCCATGGAAGTCAACCCCAGGATCACCGCCAGCCAGCTTCGCCAGGGGATGCGGATCCGCATCGACGGCAACATCCGCACCGTGAGCGCCGTGCGCACGTCCATGGGCAAGATGGTCGTGTCGCTGCGCAAGGAGACCGACCCGAAGCCGTTGCCGGCGAAGCAGGTGGCGCTGTCCCCCGGGTCGCACGTCCCGGTGATCGCGATGGACACGCGCTCTGGGGGCAAGCTCGGAGGCGCCCACTACACGCTCCGCAACGCGCGCAGCCGGAGGATGATCCTCAAGGACTGCGTCGACGCCTACGGCGCGCGCTCGTGCCGGGCGGCGCTCGCGGTGCTGGAGCGCCAGCCGAAGATCGACGACAAGACCCGCAAGCTCGTCAAGAGCGACATCGGGTGGATGGGGAAAAACTACGGCCGCGCGATCAACCCGGACCTGAGCGAGCCGTTCGAGGCGCAGGTGGTCGAGGCCGCGGTGTGCGAGTGCGGGTCGCTGTACGGGGTGCAGATGCAGCGCAACCCGGAGGTGCCGGTGCTCCGCAACGGGCGCATCGAGTCCGCCGCGTTCTCGGCCGTGGGTTCGCTGGTGGGCTCGATCGCTGGCGGGCTCGTGGGCACCGCGCTCGGCGGCGCGGTCGGTGGGGTTCTCGGCGCGGTGCCGGGGGCATTCATCGGCAGCACGGCTGGTTCCGCTTACGGTGCGTACCGCGGTGCGAAGTACGGCGCGACGACGGGTACGGGGATCGCGACATCGCCTCGCGACGCGGCGGTCTACGGCGCGATCGGAGGCGGGATCCTGGGCTTCCCGGGCGCTGCGCTCGGGGCGTTCGTCGGAGCCGGCGAGGACAAGCCCGGGAAGGCCGCCACCAACCCGGCCAAGCGCAGACTCATGCGGTGATCGCCGCACCTTTCACTCAGACCGCTCAGACCGCTCAGACCAAGGAGACCACCACAATGACTATGTCATGCCGCGATGCTTTCGACGAGGGTTACCAGTACGGGTTCTCGGCCGCCAAATACACCGACTTTGACGACGACAAGTACGTCGGCGACAAGGGTAAGGTCGGGCCCGAGACGGTCGGCGAGTTCTGGGAGGAGTTCAGTGGCTATGCCGCCGAGTCCGAAACGAACGCGCGCGACTACTCGCCGTGGGAGTTCACGGCCAAGGCGATCAACGAGGCCAGCGAGGAGTCCGAGTACGACCTGTGGCAGTGCTACTTGGACGGAGCCTATGCCGGCATCAAGGCCGGCTTCGTGAAGCGGTACAAGCTCACCGACGCCAAGCAGGACAAGTCCGTGCAGCAGTTCGGCAAAGAGCTGGAGATCGAGGCCAAGGCATCTCGCGCGGAGCAGCCCGACGACGGCGGAGCGGAGGGAAACCCCTACCTCGGGGACGCGGTGAAGCTCGCGAAGCAGCGCAAGTACGGCTACCCCACGCCCCCCACGAGCCGCGGCGCGACCATTCCAGCCAAGGCCAGCTCCAACCCGGCCAAGCGCCGGCTCATGCGGTGATCGTCATGCGCAACATCAACCCCATGGCGCTCCGTGACTACACGGCCTACTGCGAGGCTGTGGCGGATCGTTACGACCAGATGCCGATGGTCGAGCCAGGCGAGGTGTGGCGCTGGAAGAAGCTGGCGGAGCACGTTCGCAAGATGTACCGCCGCGTCGAGGGTGTGGTCGATGTCCAGTTCGTCGACGGGCAGCCCTATGACTCTGCACAGCAGATGCGGGACGAGGTGCGCATGACTGGCGTCATGCTGATCTCGCGGGACTTCAACGAGCATCCGGTGTTCGACGCGGACACGAACCTCAAGTTTCGCGCGGTTCACGAGTACATCGTCCACATCGCACCCGGCGATGCAGGCCCCGACTTCTCTCGCAAGGGAGAGCTTCGCGCCTACAACCTCCACCGCAAGCTGGCGCCGGTCGACACCTGGCCTGCCCTCTACACCGAGGTCGCGGCCCAGGCTTGCTACGCGAACGCGAGGGGCAGCTTCCCGGCACAGAAGGTCGCGATCATGCCCGGCATCGACTTCTACAACGTCGGCCTCGGATCCGACGGTAGTCCGCTCGCGGCCGCCACCAACCCCGGTAAGCTGCCCGTCCGGTACGGCGTCTCGACGCGCAATAACCCTGACTATATCTATGACAGAGGCCCCGTAGGCCCATGGATCCAGAAACTTCTGCGCTCCTATGCTCCAGACTCCGATCCTGTGGATGGCGAGTCCTCTGATCCCGAGGTGGTCGCGGCTATCACCGCTCAGCAGCGCGCCGAGTCCACCCTCAAGATCATGGCAGAGCGGATGGAGGAAACCGTATATCGTTGGCGTCAACGAAAGATCGACAACGATGAATACTATCGAGTGGACCGAGAGTTTGAGAACGCGAGGTGGGGGCGAGACGCAGCCAAGCGGGCGCTGGCCTCCGCTCGGGCCTCTTTCTCTGAGCGCAAGCGCAAGGAAGCCTCGTTCGCTCTCTCGACCGGCGCTGGCCAAATTCGCCTGTTCTCCAGCTCCAACCCGGCCAAGCGCCGGCTCATGCGGTGATCGTCATGCGCACGAACCCAGGACCCTCGCAGCACATCGCGTCCCTCAAGGACTTCCTTCGCGGCGCCAAGGCCAAGTACGAGGAGGGCATCGCCGCCTCCGAGCGCGGCCGCTACGGCGACGCGCTCAAGTACCTGGTCCTGGCGATGCGCGACATCGGCTCCGCGGACGCCAACTGGGTGCCCGGAGCCGGCGACAAGTTCGACGACCGTCTCCGCGCGCTGGAAGCGGAGATCAACGAAGCCATCGTGGACACGGTGACCAAGCTCCAGCGCAACGCTCCAACCACCAACCCCTTCTCCCGTTCGAGGATCTGACCCATGGCACGCATGTTCAAGCAAAACCCCGAAGCCGCCACCATGCTCGGTGCCGCTGCCCTTGTGGGCGTCGGCCTCTGGGCTGCCACCCGCAAGCCGACCAAGAAGAAGTCGACCAGCACGACCAAGGCCGGCAACTGGGAGATCGTCAAGCCCGACGCTCTGAGCGCGGCCGTCAAGGCCGACGACAAGCTCAAGGCCGTCCAGCAGAAGCAGGGCATCGACTCGATGCTGGCCTGGAGCGCCGCCGTCGGCCTTCCCGCCACGACGACATGGACCATGGGGCCCATGACCGCCAAGCCGGCCGATGCCGCGGCATACACCGCCGAGTTCTCGACCAAGTTCGAGAGCATGAAGCAGGCCGCGCAGCCGGTCGTCACCGTGCTGACCGTCGCCGAGAAGGGCAAGCCCCTGAGCGAGACCAACGTCGGCAACCTCTCCGTCCAGATCGGGTCGGTGGACACGGTCAAGCAGATGTTCTCCGGCAAGGTGATCAAAGCCGTGGCCACGCCCAACATCACCGGCGTGCCGACCGACGTCACGGCCCCGGTGGTCGACGCGGGCGGGTTCTTCTTCCCCAAGCCCAAGACCACTCCGAGCGGGGGCGATGAGATCCCGGACCCGGGGAAGGACAAGCCGAACATCGCACTCAAGGACCCGCTTCCCTGGGCGACCGAGGGCGCCGGCATCGATCTCTCCACGCTGGGCCAGCCGGGTGGCGGACTCGACCCCGCGACGCTGGTGCCGATGATCGCGTCGGGCGTGGTGACGGACGCCAACGTGATCTTCGAGCAGGGGCCCACGGCCGCCGAGGACCTGCTCAACGTGTGGCTGGACGCCAACGATGCGCCCCCGGGCTCCCGTCCGATGACCACCACGCTGGTCTACCTGGTCGCGATGACGCGCCGGGACGACGCCTCCAACGCCCGCGGGCTCGCCACCTTCCAGGTGGTCGGGGCGGACCCCGAGCGCGGCGTGGCGCGGGTGATCCTGGTCATGCCCCCGGCGCTCGCCGCGGGCCGCGAGGGCATCGTGTACGAGTTCCCGATCTCCGTGTTCGGCGGAGGCATCGCGATTCAGTCGGAGAGCGGGTTCGGGCCGGTCGGTCCGCGGCCGCTGCCGCCGCGTCCCGGCATGTGATCCGCCACCCCTGATCCGCCACCCCTGATCCTCCACCCCACAAGGAACCTCTCCATGGCACGTCTCATCAAGTCGAACCCGAGCGCCGGCGCGCTCCTCATCACCGCCCTCGCCGTCGGCGGCGGCGTCTACATGCTGAGCCGCACGCGCAAGAAAAAGGGCGCGTCGGCCAACTGGTACATCCCTTCCTATGACGAGCAGAAAGCCATGGAGAAGCCGAAGATCACGCCGGATCAGGCGGCGAATCTGGCCAAGATGCAGATCGATCTGCTGAGCAAGGCGATCCAGCAGCCGCCGATCTCCGCGAAGGATGGGGACAGAACCCGGCTTGAGGAAGCGCAGAATCGCGCATTTCAGTTGGTCAAGGAGGAGGACGGCAGTCTCCCCGATGGGGCCTCGACGCTCGCCAAGCTGGACAAGGATCTGTCCGAGGGGATCAAGCAGGCGGCTTCGCAGTCGCCCCAGGTCGACTTCGTCTTGGCGATGCCGGTTGTGCTCCAGAAGGGAGTCACGATCGACGCAGACAAGAACGCTGGCCTGCTGGTGCTGCTGCTGGAGTCGGTCGATCTGTCGGCGACTCCCCCCAAGGTCACGGCAAAGGTCATGGCGACCTATGCCACGCCGAACATCAAGGGGCTTCCGGCCGTGGGGTCCAAGCTGACCACCACCACGGACAGGCTCGGCGCTGGCATCTTGGTCGCCACCAGGCGCCCAGCGGAGAACCAGGAAGGTGATGATACGACTAAGACGGTCGTTCCGACCGATATTCCGTCCAACATCGCGTTCGGGCCCTCGCAGATGGATCAGCTCATCGCGCAGGCCGGGCTTCTCGTCGGGCAGGGCGCCGAGAACATCGTCCCGCGGGCGAAGTTTCCCGATCGGGAGTACGACTATCAGATCAAGGGCTCCCCGCAGTTCGATGGCCTGATGGGTGACGGCGAGAATGCCATGAAGCTCATCGACACCTTCAACATGCTGAACGGGGCGATCTTTGACTCGATCAACTCCCCCGGCGGATTGGCCCCAGGAGCCACCGCGAAGGTCAACTTCCTGCTGGCGGTGGCCCGAGTTCGCGGGATGCCCAACGACACCTGGGGGATCTTCAAGATCAACCGGGTGTCTCTCAGTGGGAGCAAGGTTGGAGGCTTCGACGGTACCCCTGTTGGTCCGCCCCCTCTGCGTCCGGGGGCAGAGATGGTCGCGATCCCGACACGCTCCGTCATCGGCCTGATCAGCTACGGCGCCGCGACGTCGTGATCTCCCATGCAGCCCCGCCGCCGCAACTCCGCCGCCGCAGCAGTGGCCCTCGGTTCGACCGTGGGGCTGCTGACGGGGCTGCGCGCGTCGGCCACCAACCCGATGCCGCCGGTGGCGATCCAGCCCACGGCGGCGATGAAGCGCGCGGCGCAGCGCGGGCTCGACGCCCGCGCTGCCGCCCCGCGCTCTCGCAAGGGCGGGCTCGACCGCGGCGAGGCCGCCAAGACCGGCATCACGAGCGGCGTCGAGCAGGCTCGCCGGATCGTCCGCGGCGAGTGGATGGACGCGCCGCAGATGTACCGCTTCTTCGCACGCTTCCGAGGGACCTACGAGCGGGCCATCGCCCGCGACCCGAGCGTGCTCGATCACCCCGAACGCTCCAAGATCGTGCAGGCATGGCTGCTGTGGGGCGGTGATCCAGGCTACCGTGAAGTCGTCCGCGCCTTGGAGCGCGAAGGAGTCGACGTGAAGTCCAAGCCCCGCAAGTCGAACCCCCAAGGTTTCCCCATGTCCGGTCACCCCCAGCTCAAGGGGAGGATGAAGGGCATGGTGCTGTACCGTCCGCGGCTGTACCACGTCACCGGCTTCGACGAGGATGAGCTGGCGCAGCGAGAGGCAAGCCGCCCTGGCGGCCGACCGCTCAAGGACCTTCGACGCGGCGCTCGCTTGCGGATCTACATGACCCCCGAGCAGTCGAGGGAGTACGAGTCGCTGAGCACGGATCAGTGGGAAGCGATGCTCGCGCAGACGTTGGCGCAGACGAATCCCGGTCGCAGGGCTGCTCACCGTCGCAACCCTTCCCTGGATTCGATGACGAAGCAGCAGCGGAACATGGTGCGGAAGGACTACGATCGCCGGTTCGTGATCCCAGAGAGGAAACCGGCTCAGGCGGTCTCCGAGGGCTTCTACCGGGCGCAGTTCGAGACGAACACCGAGCGTCAGCGACGCGGGTTCGTCGACGAACGGGCCCTCGGCGGTCTCGGCCTGTTGGCGGGCGGTGAGTTCGCGGAGGAACACGAGGCGGCGCGCGAGGAGATCGGGGGCATCAGGATCCCGCCGAAGCCCCGCGCTCCCAAGCGCCGCAAGGGCGACGACGAAGATGCGTTCCTGCGCCGCATGGAAGCCTATGAGGCGGTTCTTGAGGACTGGGAGGCGGAGTTCGGGCCCGAGGCCATCGCGGATCTGCGTCGAAAGTACTCCGGCGCGGCCAACAAGAAGCTGGTGGAGATCCTGTCCCGCGGCCGCCCCGGGCCTCGCGGGATGCCGGACGCCCAGGTGGTCGAGGAGGACGCGCTGGGGCTCGACGAGGAGACGCTGGAGCGCGTCGGTCCGCCGCGGGAGGGCAACCCCCCGTCGACGCTCCCGGCCGCCGCGCAGCAGCGGTGGATGTCGGTCTACGACGCCGTGTACGGCAAGACGGGCAACGCCCGGCTCGCCGCGAGCGTCGCCTGGACGAACGTGAAGCTCGACTACACCAAGGACCCCAAGACGGGGATGTGGAAGAAGTCGCGCCGCAAGAACCCCGACGACGAGAACCTGCGCCTGTTCGAGATCGAGCAGGAAGGGTTCGGGCTCACGCACCCGCCCGGTCGCACGCCGCCCGGTCGCCGCGACGGACTCGGTCACGAGGGCGAGCAGCGGCCGCTGCCGGCGGTCCCGACGACGCGCCGCGGCACCCCCGGCGCCGCCGAGGGCAACCCCGCCGTGCGCGCCGCCAAGCGGAGGCTGGGCCGGTGACGCGCAGCAATCCCCGAGTCCCGCTCGTGCTGGGCCGTGAGCGCACCAGCATCGCCATGAGCCCAAACCCCAAGAGGTCAAAGAACATGCGACGCCACAGAAATCCCGCCGATCCGGCAGCACAAGAGGTCACCATCAACTCCCTCGCCGCTCGCGCGAGGACTGCCCATCAAAGGGCAGTCGAGGCTGCGCGCGCCCTTGGCGAAGCCGTCGACGACTTCGATCGGTACATGGCGGCGGAGGACTACGCATACACCGCCCAGGACCCGGACGCCGACACGGCGCGATACCTTGCCAAGCGCGCTTTCCTGCGCTTCGATCAAGCAGAGAAGATGGCGTATTCTTCCTATTTGGCGGCTCAGGCCGCAGTTTACGTTGCTCAAAAAAAGGCGCTCAACTGGGATCCTAACGCAGATGACATCGATCGGGAAGCTATGATCGACTTGGGTACTCAAGCATGGGAGGTGGCCGACAGAGCTTGGGCCAGCGCCACAGGATCTTCGCCCGCGAGCGCCGGTGGAACGTCACGCTCCGCCAAGCGGAGGCTTAGCCGATGAGGACCGTGATCCTCGTCAACCAGATGACCGACGGCAAGGTCGAGGACGTCGTGCTCGTCTCCGATCTCGACGAGTTCCTGGAGATCAACGGCGGGTCGCCCGAGATCGTGGAGATCGTCGAGGGCATGGAGGCCGGCGACAGCTACGTTCTCGACCTTGGTGCCGGCGGCGCCGTCGAGATCATCCGCCTGGACATCGAGGCGCCCTCCCAGAGCAACCCCAAGCGCAAGCGCACCCGCTGAGGACACCATGGCAACCAGAAAGATCGGCTTCTCCCACCCCGACGTCGAGTTCGCGATCGGCAACGACTACTTCGAGAACAGCGCCTCCGCCGTCGAGGCCGCCGTCGCGCGCGCCTTGAGCAGAGGGGAGCCGGTGGTCATGGACATCATCGTGTCGAGCCGCAAGGGCGCCAAGGCGTTCATGGGCGACTACGGCGTCGAGGTCTACGACGAGGACCCCGACGCGAGCGTGTTCCAGCGCATCGTGATCACGGTCGAGGACCAAGGCCGGATCGCCTGATACCAAGGATCGGAGACCACGACCATGCAACGCAGACGGAACAGCGGCGGCGGAATCCCCGAAGGGAGCCGCTACTACGGGGGCTCACCCGTGGGCGAAGGATCCGACAGCGACGTTCTCGACGAGATCGAGACGAGGCTGAGGTTCTACATCCAGGACGCTCGGGCAGATGGTGCTGCGAGCATCAGGAAGGCCGAAGCACTCTCCTTGGCTTGGAGTGAACACGATCTTGAACAGCTCTACCGGGAGGGGCTGATCCCCTACGAGCGCACGCAGAGCGGCCGCCTGACGTGGGACGACGGCGAGCGGATCAGGGACGCCATGGATCACTTCATGGCGCAGGGTCGGGAACAGATCGAATACGCTGCGTATCTATCCGAGCTTTGGAAAGAGCGCAACTGGGACGATCTCTACATGGCAGGGGCCATCGGCGAAGGTGACTACGACTTCGTCAAGTCCATGCGGGAGGCGAACCCGGTGCGCTCGCGGACCAACCCTGGATCGATCAAGCGGAGTCTCGTCTGAGGTGAGCCCATGACCTTCGCCACAGAGTCGGACTACTACGGACACTTGAAGCACGTCGCGGCCAGGATCCGCGAGCAGCTTCGTGCGCGCAGCGCCACGACCGGCAGCCTGGAGGCGCAGCGGGCCGTGTACCGCTACGCCGGCACCTTCACCGAGGACCTTCCATCGGTCCGGGGCATCATCGCCCACACCGATCACCTGGACGCAGCCGACCGGATGCCGATGGCCCAGCCTGCGTCCGGCGTCTACGACGTGCTCCGCACCATCGCCCTTCACGCCTATGCCGCCGATCTCATGGCGATCCTCGACAGAAACGTGGTGTAACCATGCACGGAAACCCCAAGAAGCCACCCAAGCGCGACATGGTTGTTGAGGCGCGAAGGGCCGTCAAGTCGGGCAGCGCGTTCATCGACGACGCCAAGTTCGCCATGATGGACGGCGATCTCCGATATGCCATCGGCTTCGCCGACGACGCGGTCCGAAAGCTGGCGTATGCCAGGGGGATCGCCGAGACCATCCTGAGCGTCAAGCGCAACACCGATGAGCAAGTGGTCGACCTGGCCGAAATCATTGATGATGTGGATGAGCTGATGAACGAAGCACTGCTCATGCGCGCGCAAGTTCTCCGTCGCATCCCCTGGCCGGAGATCACAGCCACCAACCCGATCAAGCGCCGCGCGATGCGGTAGGAGCACACCATGACCCTTCGACGCAACCCATCCGACATCCGC
>Ga0172366_10004590_pt1 | contig 10888 bp, 9 predicted proteins | sample LakKivSesite69cm_FD_114533 | JGI IMG/M metagenome (GOLD analysis project Ga0172366, IMG submission 114533) | Sediment microbial communities from Lake Kivu, Rwanda - Sediment site 69cm | ecosystem: Environmental > Aquatic > Freshwater > Lake > Sediment | place: Rwanda: Western Province, Lake Kivu...
CTCCTTGAGGCTGGCATTGAAGCCGATGTAGTGCTTCTTCCAGCAGGGGAAGACCCAGATACCTTTGTAGCAGCAGACGGATCGAGTGCGTTAGTTGGTTTGGTAGCTGAAGGTATCAAGATGTATCAAAATGCAATCGTTTATCATAAAGCTCGCAACCTAATGGAAATATCACGATTGCCACAGCAATGGGCAACTCCATATCTGCTGTTTAGATGGACTCAACTTGGCAACCAGCACGATCTCACCACCATCACCGGGCGCAACCGCGCCATCAGCGACATGCTCGACGCCATTGCGCCGGTCGAGGAGGAGATCATGCGCAATCTTATGGCCGAGCAGGTGGCCGAATGGGGGCAGGTGGACAAACTTCTCCTCCTGCGGGCAATCGAGAAGCGCCGGAGGCGCGGCGCTTCCCGGCGCGAACAGCCCGACGCTTCGGCGGATCGTTCGCGGAAGGGGCAGCGCTGGAACCCGCCGGGACCGGAAAAGCAACTTGTCGCGTGGATGCTCGACCGCCCCTGGGTCTGCCAGATGGTGGGCGAGATGGGGCTTGAGTGCTTCACCGACGCGCTCGTCCGTGAGATCGCGTCCGCGCTCGTCAGGCTCAACGACGAAGGGGAGATGCCGAGCGCGTCGAAGCTTCTCGCCGAGAAGCCGGGGGACGGCGAATGGGCGGGCGCGGTGGCGGCCCTCAGCCAGATGGGGTACGACGAACGGGAGATCGAGAAGGCGGTGACGGAGCTTATCGCGTCCCTCCAATTGCCCTATCTCAAGCGGCAGATTGACAGGATTCGCGCTCGGCTGCGGGAGCCGCTTGAGCGCGAAGAAGTGATCCGGCTGACCGAGGAACTGAAGGAGCTTCGGCTCCACTACGAGCGGCTCAACTCCTTCGCCTGACGCATCGCACCATTCGTGAGACCACTCCGGAAGAGGCAATCCAGACCATGAAATTGACCTACGATCCCCGCTACAACATCGCCTATCTGCGCTTCCGAGAGAAAGTAGAGGAAGTGGAAACCGTTCGAGTGAGCGACGCGCTGAATGTGGACATCGCACCGGACGGCACGATCTACGGCATCGAACTGTTGAATGCGAACGAGCAAGTGCTTGCGGAGGATGGAGGGCTTCTCGTCGTCGTAAACGAAGCGCTCAATGAGCGCAGTGAGGTCCCTCTCGCATCATAGCTCCTTGCCCGTTCGCCTGATGCATCGCACCGTAAGATGAGCGATGAGCACATCCTCTTGCCCTTGGCGCGCTCCCGCGCTATCTCTAGAGAAGTCCCGTTCGCATTGCCGCGAACGCGAGCACCGATCCCGTTCTCGAAAATCCATCCCTACCAGGACGACCGAATGACCCCGATAGAGGAACTCATCCAGGTGATGGCGATCCTGCGTGCGCCGAACGGCTGCCCGTGGGACCGCGAGCAGACACACGAATCGCTCGTGCCCTACCTCATCGAAGAGGCGTACGAAGCAGTGGAGGCAATCGAGCGGAAGGACTTCGACGACCTGAAGAAGGAGCTCGGCGACGTGCTCCTGCAAGTGATTTTCCACGCGCAGCTTGCCAAAGAAGCCGGGCGGTGGGACATCAACGAGGTGGCGGCGGCGAACGTCGCCAAGCTCAAGCACCGCCACCCGCACATCTTCGGCGACGTGCAGGCCGAGACCTCAAAGCAGGTGCTCGCCAACTGGGAACAGATCAAGCAGCAGGAGCGGAAGTCCCAGGGTAAGGAATCCATGCTCGACGGCATTCCAAGCCACCTGCCCGCGCTCCGCAAGGCCAAGCGCGTCCAGGAGAAAGTCGCCCGCGTCGGGTTCGATTGGGAGCGCACTGAGGACGTGATCGCAAAGGTGGACGAGGAGCTTGCAGAGTTCCGCGCCGCATACAAGGCGAAAAACCGTGCGAAGATCGAGGATGAGCTTGGGGACGTGCTCTTTGCGCTCGTGAACCTTGCGCGATTCCTCGACGCCGACCCGGAGGATTCGCTCCGCAAGACCATTGACAAATTCACCCGGCGCTTCAAGTACATCGAGCGCGAGCTTGAGCTTCAGGGCAGAGCGCCGCAGGATTCGACGCTTGCGGAGATGGATGTCCTCTGGAATCGCGCCAAGACGGAGGAGCGTCAGGCGGAAAGCGGGTCGTAGAGCCGAGAGGTGCGAGAGGGATCACGTCCTCCGCCCGGCGTGGGAACTTTCCAGGCTGCATTTCTTGTTGCTCGCGTGAGCGCGTTCGCACCGGAGCGCGGTCACTCAAGGCGCGCTGGGGGAAAGCATCCGGCCTTTCTCGTCGAGGAGGATGGGCGAGGCGGGGCTGATGTGCGTATCCCGTGGGAGGACGAATGGATTGCAGCGAACTACTGTCCCTGCGCACCCCGTTTGTGGACGGGGCGCTGGACCGGGCGACATGTGAGGAGGTTGAGGCGCATCTTCGCGGGTGCGCGGCCTGCAACGCGGCGGTAGAATCGGAGCGGGCCGTCCTGCGTGCGGTGAAGAACCGGTTTCTCCGTGAGCGCGCACCGGCCTATCTCCGGGAGCGCATCGTTGACGGCATCGCAGGGCCGCCTGAGAGCGTGTGGGCGCGAGCGCGAAAGTGGTTCCGGTCGTTCCGGCTGGGGCCTCTGCCGAGCCTGGGCCTTGCCGGAGTGACGCTTGCCACCGTGCTCGTCGCGTTCTTCGGGAGTGCGAGGGAGCGCGGCGCGTCCGGGGACGAGATCGCGATTGCGGGGAAGGTCGCCTGTCTCGACTGCACCCTCAACCGCATGTGGGGCGCGCACAACGCGTGCGCCAAGCACGGGCATCGCAATGGAATCCTCGCGCCGGACGGCACGATGTGGACGTTCATGAACAACGACATCTGGTCCCCGTACTTCCGAGACGGTCGGCTGTGCGGCAGGAGCATCGTCGTGCACGGGAAGCAATACCCGGAAGCGCACTACATTGACCTCGAATCGTACGAGTTCGTTGACCGCGTCGCCTCCGACTCCTCCGCCGACCGGAAAGCTCCCTTGGTCGGGCTGATGACGGCGCTGCCGCAGCACGTGGACGCGGTCGCGTATCTCAAGACGGACTGAGCGCCTCGGCCTCTCTTGAGCGGCATTTCTGCCTTCGTCCGGCGTCGTGGACCTCGAAAGCACGCCGAACTTCTGACCGGATTTCGCCTTACTTTATCCCCAATGTTTTGATCCTCGCGTTTTTCCTCCATGAGGTGTAACAATTCCTCCGTGATCCCATCTAACTGCATGGATGAAGGAAACGACAAGAACTCACGCGGAGGATAAAAAGATGCGTTCGACTTTCCTTGCTCTCACGATTGCTGCGGTTACGTCTGCGGCAGCCGTCGCCTCGGTGGTTTTTTCGACGCACAACGACCCACGCGCAACGGCGCAGTGGGGCGACATCCCCGACCTCGTGGTGACGGCAAAGGCCCCGGCCCACATGGTGAAGCGGAGCCTGAACAGCACGTCCCAGTGGGGCGACATCCCCGATCTGGTCGTGTATGCGAATAGGAAGTGACCACTCCGACGAGCCGGAGGCAGGGCGCATCGGGACACGCGTTCCGGTGCGCCTTCGTATTTTTCCCCACTGATCTGCTCGCTCCGCGAGATTTCTCCTGCGGCCTCGCGCCTTCCTCTGATCTTGCCGTACATTTGATGCGGTGGTGCGACCGTGTTCCGAACCGGACATCCGGTCGCTTCGGACGATTACACGAGGCAAAGCGCGACCGATGCGACGACTTGTCACCTGCGCGGCGCTTGCGCTCATCTGCGCGTGGGCGGCGCGGCCTTCGGCTGTGTCGGCGGCTGCGGTGCCGCTTGCGGACCTGAGAAGCCCGGTGGATTCGGTGCGCCTCGCGGCCATTGAGGGCACTGCCGCCCGGCGCGATGCGGCGGCAGTCCCGTATCTGCTCTCGTTGCTCGGCGACCCGAACCCGGAGGTCCGGGGGAACGCAGCCGGTGCAATCGGCCTCCTCCGCGCAACGGGGAGCATCCCCGCGCTTGTCGCGCTGCTCGATGACTCCGCCGCCCCGGCGCGCCAGGGCGCGATCTACGCGCTCGGCATCCTGCGGGCAAAAGACGCCGCTCACGCCGTTCGTCCGTTCCTCCGGGATTCGGTCGCGGAAGTCCGGTGGGAGGCTGTGCGTGCGGTAGGACGGCTTCGCGACGTTGCCGCCATCGAAGAGGTCATCCCGAACCTCCAGCACCCAGAGGCGTTCGTGCGCCAGGAAGCGGCGTGGACGCTCGGCGTGCTCGGAGACCGGCGCGCCACGCTTCCGCTTGTCCGTGCGCTTGAGGACACAAGCCGGGAAGTGCGATTTGAGGCGGCGCGAGCACTGGAACTCCTCGGCGACCGGCGTGCCGGGTCTGCGCTCGTGGCGCTCCTTGGCGACCCGCGCCGGTCGGTGAGGTGGCAGGCGGCGCGTGCCCTCGCGGAAGCGCCCAGCCCGATGGCGGTTGAAGGGCTTGTCCGTGCGCTCAGCGATTCCGGCGCGGAAGTTCGCGTCGAGGCGGTGCGTGCGCTCGGCGTGATTGGGCGGCAGAACGCCCTCGAACCGCTCATTGATCGGTTGCTCACCGACGAGGATAGCGAAGTGCGGGCATTCGCCGCGCTCGTGCTCGGCGACCTGCGGAACGCATGGGCGGTCCCGTCACTCATCAAGGCCCTGCGCGACGGGGCGATGCGCGTGCGCTGGGCGGCGGTCACGTCTCTCGGCCTGCTCGCCGACGAGCGGGCGCGTGAGCCGTTGGAGCGGTTGCTCAGGGAAGAGCCGCAGCCTGCGGTGAAGCGTGCGGCGAAGCTCTCGCTCTACCGCATCCAAGAGGTGCATCCGCGGGCGAAGTGATCCGCACAATTGCCTGCTGGCTTCTCTCATAGGCACATCGGTAGGGAGGGAAGATGGCTATTGAGTCACACCAACCGGAGATCGTCGAAGAGGACCTCTGGGGCCGCATTTGCCGGGATTATTTCGAGGGACAACACACGTCGTTTATCACCCGCCGCGACGACGGGCTGGCGGAGACGAACGACCTCGCCCCGTACTTTCGGACGGAGCTGCCGGAAACCGAGGTCAAAGCGCTCGAAAAGGCACGCGGGCATGTCCTCGATGTCGGGTGCGGGCCTGGGCCGGACGTGCTCTGGTTTCAACGGCGAGGGGTTCGCGTCACGGGCATAGACGCATCGGCGGGCGCTGTCGAAGTCGCCGAGAAGCGGGGCGCTCACGACGTGCGGGTCATGTCGCTCTGGGAGATCGGCCGGATGGGAGAGACCTTCGATACGGTCCTCTTCATGGGCAACAACATGGGGCTGGCGGGGAGCCTGGAGAAGACCGGGGAGTTGCTGGAGCTTCTGCGGGAGACCACGAGCGACGGCGCGCTTTTGATCGGCCACACCGTTGACCCGACCGCGACCACGAATCCGAGCCACCTTGCGTATCATCGGCAAAACGAAGCGGCAGGGCGATACCGGGGGCAGGTCAGGCTCCGCAAGGAGTACGAAGGGCGCGTATCGCCCTGGTGGGACCTGGTCTTCTTCGAGAGGGACGTACTTGTGCCTCTCTGTGAGCGGCACGGTTGGAGATGTCGCGAGGTCATCCCCTGGGGAGCGTCATATTTCCTCATCGCCGAGAAGGCGACACGGCCCTGAAACACGAGTAGCTGCCCATGGGCAATACAGGTTCTAGATAATAACCCTCCATCACGGACTACAAGGGCGACTTGCGAGTCGCCCCTACAAAGCGTGTCGAAACAACATCTTGTAGGGGTGAGACATGCCTCGCCCCTACTCGGCGTGCACAATTTCTAACTGAAAAGCGTACAAGTCGCCATACTCACCTTTTCGCGGCAACCCGATCCCATCCCATCCATCACATCGAGAAAGCGGGGGAATCCATGTTCTCGTATGACAGGCTTCTTGCGGCCATGGTCGAATGGACCCGTGCGTCGTATCCCCGGCAGGTGCTCGACGAACAACACCGTGACTGCGGCGCGTTCATCGCCGGGGCCGAGTCCCTCTGGGAGGTGCGGGGCTTTGCGGCTCCGGATGTCTCGAACCATTCGCACACGCTCGCGTGCGCGTGCTATGCGTTCCTCGCGGACGGGTCTCTCCTGCGCGGCGATGAGGAGCTTTTCGAGCGCGTCCGCCGGGCGATTGCGTACCTCAGGCGTTCGCAGCGCCCGACGGGGCTGATTGACCTGCCCTCGACCAACTTCGAATCGCCCCCTGACACTGCCTTTGCCATCCAACTGCTCGCCCCGGCGGTGGAGCTTGCCCGGCGTCAGTCCGAGGAGGGCGACGAACGCGCAGGGGCAGTTGCCGGGGAACTCGGCGAGTTCATCCGCACCGGCGCGGAAGGGGTCATCGGGCGCGGGTTCCATACGGCCAACCACCGATGGGTTATCTGCGGCGCGCTTGCGCGTGCGATGGCGCTCTACCCGAAGATCGAGGCGAAGCCGTACATCGCTCGGATCATGGCCGAAGGGATTGACCTCAACGACGACGGCGAGTTCACCGAGCGGAGCGCGGTCATCTACAACGCCGTCTGCGACCGTTCTTTGCGCTTCATGGCTGACCACCTCGCGCGCCCCGACCTGCTCGACCCGGTCCGCAAGAACCTCGACCTGATGCTGCGCCTTTTCCATGAAGACGGCACGGTGGTGACGAGCACCTCCGTCCGAGAGGATCGCGGGCGGCGGATTCGCCCGTACTCTATCGCCGATTCGTTCTTCGACATGGCGCAGCGCGACGGGGATGGCGTCTGGGCGAGGGCGGCGGATACGCTCCTTGACGGGGACATCCCCGAGCACTGCAAGGCGTGGCCGTTCGATCCGTTCCTCGCGTGGCTCTTCGAGCCGTTTGTCTCGCATCCGGAGTACCGAAAGGAATCCCTCGCCAGGAAGCCGCTTCCGGATGACTTCCGCACGTTCTTCCCGGTTGCGCGGCTCTGGCGCGTGAGACGGGGTCCGCTCTCGGCAACGGCGGCTGCCGGTCACACGACGGCGTTCGCGGTGCGCTACGGCGAGGCGAACCTGAAGGCGGTGAAGCTTTTCGGCAGTTACGTCGTCACCGCGCTTTTCGCGGCGGATGAGTTCGAACAGATAGGCGACGCGGCGGGCGTGCGGATGGTGCACAGAGGCCAACTCCGGCAGTTGCCAGGGTACGACCTGCCGCTTGGGCGTCCGGTGCACTGGAGCACGTTCAACAAGGCGAAAAGCGAGCGCACGCGATGGACGCAGCCGCCGATGGACATCGCCTTGGAGGTCCGCGAGGCGAAGAACGGCTTTGACCTCGCCGTGCGCACCGAGGGCGGGCTTGACCGGATCATGTTCCAGATCGAGTGCTGCTTCGAAGGGCCGGGCGAATGGGAGACCGACGGGATGGTCATGCAGGTGGAGAACGGCCAGACCGTCATCCTCAAGCAGGGCTACGGCACGTTCCACCGGGGGCAAAGCGGTATCCGCGTCGGACCGGGAGCCTGCGCCCACCGCGTCTGGCACATGCGCAACACCGAGCCGGAAGCGGCGAGCTTCCGCGTGCTCGTGACGCTGGAAACGCCGGTTGACCGCGCCTTTGAAATCCGCTACGGCACGTGGTCAACGGCGATGGGGGAACTGCTTCCGATCTGACCGTTTCGCTGCGAAAGAACGCCGGGGTCTTCTCCTGGGGGGAAAGAGAAAACCCCGGGTCTCCTAAGGCGAGCGCTCGCGAAAGCCCGACGGTAGAGTATCGGCGCTTCCGCCCTCCTCTACGAGTACCCTCCTCAGGAAAGAGACGACACGCCGGGCCGCCTCACCATTCCCACTGGATGCTCAGGAATGCATTCCGCGTCGCAGCCGGGATGAAGTACGGCGTCCCATAGATTTCGCCCTCGGAAGCGACGGCATACACATCGTCCATGTACCCCGCAGCTTCGTAGAGCTGGTCGAATACGTTGTTCACCTGCAACCGCACCTCAAGCCCCCTCAGCCCGAAGCGGCTGCCAAACCGATACGCGAGCATGAGGTCGGTGACGTGATATGGCGCGACCGAGTTATCTTGTGTTTCCGAGTTATCGAGGTACTGCCTCCCGACGTAGCGCCAGGTCAGCCCGGCGGTCCATCCCCAGTGGCTCACGATGCCGCGCACGTTCGCCAGCATCGCAGGGAATCCGGCGATTCGTTTGCCGTCGCGCACAACGGAGACAGGGGTCCAGGCATCCCAGTCCATCACGTTTTCCGTATACCTGACGAAGTGGTCGTCGTTGACGCTCAGGTTCCCGCTCACCTCGACGAAGCTCAGAGGCTTGACGCTCGCCTCCAGTTCAACCCCCTGATGCACCGAACGCTCGGCGTTGCCTGTCACCGGCAGGCCGCTCGCTTCGCTGATCTGTCCGGCGTACGGCACGATCTCGTTCCGGAAGTCCATGCGGTAGAGGTTGGCCGTCGCGCTCAGGTGCGGCGAACGATAGCCTGCGCCCAGTTCGTAGTCCATCATCCGCTCAGGTCCCACCGTCGGCCTGCTCAGGCGGATCTCGGTGATCCGCCCGCCTGCGCGGACGGTATCGCGCCCGGCGAAGTTCGGCTCGCTCCAGTAGTCCTGCGGGTCAACAAGGTCGCTCGTGACCGGCTCGCGCTTGGTCATCGAGACGTTGCCGAACAGGTGAATGCGGTCGGTCAGGTTGAAGTTGATCCCGGCTTTCGGCGACATCCAGCGAAAGTCGGTGGTGTACGAGTAGTGCGTCACCGTGTCCCGGCTGAGCGAGTAGGTATGCTGCACGGCCTGAACGTCGCCCATGAGGGTGATCTTCGGCGTGAGGCGGAATACCTCGTGAGCGAACGCCGATACGGTGAGCTTCTTCTCCGCATAGCTGTAGTAGACGTAGTCGGGGTTGATGCTCGGAGGGCTTGCGCCGAGCCAGGTGATCATTCCCCAGTGCTGCCCTCTATGCCGACGAAGCTCGCCGCCAGTGATGAGCGTTCCGCGCCCATGCTCCCACGTCAGCCGGGGCAGCCACCCGTATTCGTCGTCCTCCACCCACCTGCTCTTGATGAGGTCCGAATTGACCACCGTGTACTCGCCGTTGGCGTCCGCCTCTGGCTGGTCCTGGGCATCCTGTTCGTACCACGAAGCCGGGTAGAGCGTCGAGTCCTTCACCACAAACGTCGGCAGGCGGTACTCTTCCAGGCTGCGCTCCTTCCGGAACTGGTCGTAGCTTCCTTTGCCTTTGATGGTGTAGAGGGTGTTGTTCAGCCGCAGGTCCTCCGTGATCTGCCAGTCGTGGTGCAGTTCGTAGTGCGGCTGGTTGAAGTTGTCGAGTTCGTTCTCGTATTCAAGCGGGTTGAACCTCCGGTCGCGCCGCACGTCGCCGGTGATCTTCCCCTCGATGTAGTCTCTCGAAACGCCGTAATAGGCGAGGTGCGTCTGCTCTGGTCCGCCGTAGACCTGGAACTTCGTGGTCATGGTCGCGTCGTACCGCGCCACGCCGAGGAAGTAGCTCCAAAGGCTCGTCCACGACTGATCGCGGTAGCCGTCGCTGCGAATGCGGGAGAATCGGCCGCACATCACGTAGGAGTTATCCACGAGGCCGCTGTTGAACGCGAAGCTGTACTTCCGCGTGTCAAAGCTCCCCATCCCGGCGTAGGCGGAGATGGTGCGTCTGGTGCTGAAGTTGCTCGTGACCACATTCACCGTGCCACCGAGCGCCGAGGAACCGTAGAGCGAGCTGCCGACGCCGCGCTGCACCTGAATGTCTTCGACGTTGGAGAGGAAGTCGGGCAGGTCAATCCAGTAGACCTCGTGCGAGGTGGGGCCGTTGTGCGGAATGCCGTTGATGAGCACGTTGATCCGCTTCTGATCGAACCCCCGGATGCTCATGTAGCTGTAGCCGATGCCATTTCCCGCGTCGGAGTAGGCGTTGACGGAGGGCATCGTCTCCAGGAGCACCGGGACATCCTGCGCGTAGTAGCTCTTGCGGATGTCCTCTTTCGTGAGGTTGCTGAAGGCCACCGGCGTCTCGCGGTCCTTGGCGCGGCTTGCGGTGACGACCACTGTCTGGCCGGGCAGCACCTCCGGATGCAGGGTGATCACGAGGGTGAGCGGCGCATCGCTCACCTCGACGCGCTTCTTGTACACGCCATAGCCGATGAAGCTTGCGGTGAGGGTGTAGCGTCCGGACGGAATGCCCGAAAGGGCGAATTGGCCCTCGGCGTCGGTCACCACTCCGTAGGGCGTGTTGTCGAGGAAGACATTGGCGGCGACAAGCGGCTCTCTGGTTTCGGCGTTGCGGACCGTGCCGCTCAGTGTGCCCGCCTGCGCGGGACTGGTGAGTGCGGATGCGGTGAAGGTGAATAGGAGGAGCAGGCCTCCCACGAATTGAACGAGCGAGCGCATCGGTTGTGCCTCCTTTTGATTGCGCGCCGCCCGGGTACCAACGTAAAAGGCCGCCCCCGGGTTGCTGCCGGGAACGGCCTTCCTCACTCCACAGATCGTGTGGGCGTTTCCCTACGCCGGCATTACCCAGGTCAGGTTCTTGGGGTATCATCTCAGGTCCCGTCTGCGCGGGCCACCCCCAACGACACCAATATGTACGCAACAATATAGGACCTTCACGGCTGCACGTCAAGCAAGACGCCCGTTCCCGATCCTTTTGCGAGCGACTTTGATGACGGGCGCGGCGACGAACCATCTTGAACGAAGACCATCTTGGTCAATGGGACAGGCGGTATCTTTGTAGAGTTAGGCATCTCCTTGGATGGGGTAGACATTCTTGTCTGCCCGAATGCAGGTTTTCGACAGAACGCAGAGCAATGAAGAGGAGCTCGTAATGCGTCCCCGGTTGCCCGACTTCGCGTTTGAGGCCAAACAACGGCTCATCAGACTCCTCAAGGAGGAAGGTCCGTGCACGACGGGAGAAG
>Ga0172366_10004591_pt1 | contig 10886 bp, 6 predicted proteins | sample LakKivSesite69cm_FD_114533 | JGI IMG/M metagenome (GOLD analysis project Ga0172366, IMG submission 114533) | Sediment microbial communities from Lake Kivu, Rwanda - Sediment site 69cm | ecosystem: Environmental > Aquatic > Freshwater > Lake > Sediment | place: Rwanda: Western Province, Lake Kivu...
ACGCTTGAGAACCGCCTCGCCGCGCTCAACGACGTGCTGGCGATGCTCCGCGACCGGAACCGCCTTCTGAACCAGGAAGGCGTGCTTGCGCGGGCGTCCATCAAGCCGGATGACCCGCAGAATATCTCCGAATATGAGGACCTCGATGATGACGAGCGGGAGCGCTTCGACAAGCGGATTCTCCGCCAGGTTTTGTCGGCCCGTCCGCGTGACGTCGAAGAGGAGCGCGACGAGGTTGAGAGCCTGCTGCATCTCGCGCGCGGGCTTGCGGACCATCGCGAGGCCAAGTTCGGCGAGTTGCTGAAGGTGCTGGACTCGACCGGCGTCATCACGGCCGAGGGCGAGAAGCTGCTTATCTTCACGGAACACCGTGACACCATGACCAAGCTGGCCGAACGTCTCGAAGCCAAAGGGTATTCTGTCGTCACCATCCACGGCGGGATGGACGTTGACGAGCGCAAGCGAGCGCAGCTCAAGTTCAAGACACAGGCGACAATCATGGTCGCCACGGATGCCGCCGGCGAAGGCATCAACCTGCAGTTCTGCCGCTACCTAATCAACTGGGACATCCCCTGGAATCCGAACCGGCTGGAACAGCGCATGGGCCGTGTCCACCGCTACGGGCAGCAAGGCGACGTGCGAGTGTACAACCTCGTAGCTCAGAACACGCGGGAGGGCTCGGTTCTGACTACCGTGCTGAGCAAGCTCGACACGATGCGCGAACAGATGGGCGAAGACCGGGTCTACGACGTTATCGATGAGTGGTTGCAGGGGGTGAGCCTGGTTGACCTCATAACCGAGGCGATAGATGCCGACGACAGCTCGCAGGGAGTGCGAAAGGCTGCCGAGTTGGTTGAGGATGCCTCCGGGCAGGAACGGGCGCGGGCGGCAATCGAGCTTCAGCGGAAGTCCTCGCTCGCGTCCAAGCTGAACCTTCGTTCGGCGCGGGAGCTACTGGACCAGTCTGACGAACGCCGCATCCAACCCTTGTTCATTCAGCGCTTCTTTGAACGGGCCTGGTCCGCGTGTGGCGGCACCATGCGGCAGGATAGCTCCAGCCCGGTCTGGCTTCTCGGGCCTACGCCCGACGCGCTGGTACTACTGGGGCAGGAATTGCGCCGGCCGCTGGATAGTCACATTGTCGCTCCCGTGGTCTTCGACAAGGCACTGGTCAGCGTAGCCAGTCCGGTGCGCGTGCCGGAGAACACGCGGCTTCTTGGCCCGGGGCAGCCGCTGTACGATGTGCTGCTTGAGTGGGCAATTCGGAAAGCACAGAACAGCCTAGCGCAGGGCACGGTGCTCGCTGACCCGAGCCTTGGCTCGCCTCAAGGAGTCTGGCTGGTACGCTCGGTGATTCGGGACGGCCGCCGCGGCACCGGCGTGGACAGCGCCCCGGCACACGAGCAGTTGGCGCTCGTCGTTGCAGACCGACTGGGCCTGCGCAGGACCTCAGCGTCCTACCTGCTGGACTGCGTGCCGCCGGACGCGGACTCGCAGATTCCCGACGTACCGCCGCGCACCGAAGCCGAGATTCGAGACTGGGCGCTGGCGGAGATAACGCAGAAGCAACTCAGCGCCACGATGCAGGAGAGACACGCCGAATGTGACCTGCGCCGTCGCTATCTGGAAGAGACGTTCTCATACCTCATCCTTGAGCTGACGAATGTCCTGAACCAGTTGCACCAGCGGACGTTGTTCGGCGAGGAAGAAGAGGAAGAAGCGCAGAGGCTTACCACGCGACTGGCGGTTCTGCGTCAGCGCAAGCAGGACCGGCTTCAGGAACTGGACCTGATGCTGCGGCTGTCTCCGGACACGCCCTCAATAGTCAGCCATGCCTTGGTGCGGCCTTTACCTTCAGCGACGCTCGAAAGCGAAACCGACACTCCTGACCAGGGTGTGCCGATGCAACGCGACGATGAGGTCGAGAAGATAGCGATGCAAGTGGCGATGCGCTTTGAGCGCGAGCGCGGCTGGAAGCCGTTCGATGTCAGCGCGGACGGCGAGCACTACGACATCCGGTCCGAGTCGCCGGCAGGCGAGAAGCGCTTCATTGAAGTCAAAGGACGGTCCCAGACGGGAGCAGTTATCATTACCGGCCCCGAGGTAGACAAACTGCGCCAACTGGGTGAGCGTGCCTGGCTCTACGTCGTGACCTTCTGCAAGTCCGAAAAGCCTCGATTGCGGACTATACAGGACCCGATTTCAAGGCTGCACCTGGAGGTCCTGTTCCGGCAGGTTCAGTACATGGTCAGTGAGGACGATTGGTCGGCGCAGGGCGAAGAGGCGGCTTGAAACTCCCAGAACGCCGCGCTTGACCATATTGCCTTATAAGTTAATATAGTGCTGAACCTGAAAGAGGTCGCGGCTGGCCCGGCCATGGAGGTTTGCGTCTTGGAGATAGATGGCCGACGCGAGGCATTGGAGTTCGTTGGTGGCTTACAGGAACGAGCACAGCGGCGCTTCTTCGTCATTTTCAGGCTGCTTGCACAGGCCGGCTATGTTGGAAGAGACGAACACGCGTTCAAGTGTCTGGAAGGACCGGTCTGGGAGATAAAGGAGGACAGCGCAAACGCCCGGCTGTTCTGCTTCAGATGGAAAGGCGCTCTGGTCGTGTGTACCCATGGAACGGCGAAGCCAGCCGGCAAAGGGTCGGCCCAGTACCACGAGGCCATTCGCAAGGTCAAGCAGCTACTTGAGGACTGCAAAACCGCAGGAGTATTGCCATGATTGAGAAGGATGCTTGGTACGAGGAACAAAAGGCGCGGTTTGAGAAAGACCCTGAGTACTGGGTCGAGGAAATGCGATTCGCGTTCAGTGATGAGGTCGGCCGGATGATGGAGGAACGCGGCGTCACGCGAGCGGAGCTGGCCCGGCGACTCAATTCCTCCCCGGCCTATGTCACGCGTCTGTTTCGCGCGCTGTTCAACCCTACGCTGCTCACACTTGCCAAGGTTGCGGTGGCCTTGGACGCAAAGGTCGCGCTTCACCTGAGCCCGCGGGAGGCGGCGCGTACTGAGTGGCTGGACCTGGTCAAGCCCATAGACCTGAGTGCTGCATCTCCCTGCTCACCCCAGAATTGTGGGCAACCTATTGCGCCAGTGGTCGTATCCGGGAGGCACGATGAACAATCCACCGCCCTTGCTGCTTAGCAACTACTTCGTCGAGAAGCTCGAATTCGAGGCGCTCCCCAAGTTCAACCCGGCTTTGCCGGACGCTGGTATTCTGACCGTAGACCCCGACGTGTTCAAGGTCCCCAACCAACCGTATGACTACATGGTCAGGCTCCGCGTAGGTCTCTCCGCACCCCCTGGCTCGAACGCCCGCTGCCGTCTGAACTTCAGTCTGATTGGGTTCTTCCACGTAGACGAGAAAGCACCGGAAAAGATCCGAAACGAGATGGTCTACGGCAACGCGCCGCTGATACTCTTCGGCATCGCACGCCAGCTCGCGGCGGAGATGACCGCAAACGGGCCATACGGCAAGGTCATACTCGGCACAGTGAACTTCACGGAGATATTCCGGCGCAAAGCCGCAGAAGCCGCGCCAAAGGCAGCCGGCTCGGACGAGTTCAAGGTGTCGGACAAACCGGCGGCTTCCCGACGCAGGCCGCGCGTGAAGGCCTAGCCTCCGGGCGGACTGAACATGACCACCTGCCCCCGCCTCATCGAAGTCGCCCTGCCCATCCGGGAAATCTCGGCCGAGAGCGTGAGGGACAAGTCGCTTCGGCACGGCCACATCTCGACCCTGCACCTCTGGTGGGCGCGCCGGCCTCTGGCAGCATCGCGTGCGGTAGTTTTCGCCTCGCTCGTGCCCGACCCCGACGACCCAGCCTGCCCCGCTGATTTCCGCAAGGCCTGTGAGAAACTGCTCAAGTCCAACGTCCCTCAGATACTCAAGCACTACGACCGCGGCCGGGAACAGCATCGTGACTCCGACCCATACAAGCCGTACAAAGGCACCGAAGATACGCTGCGCAACCGCCTGCTGACGTTCATCGCCAAGTGGTCGCCCGAGTATCTTGAGTTCGAGGCAGGCAAGCGGGACAGGGAACCGGAGCCGAAGTACCTGCTCGACGACCGCTCGCTAGTGAAATGGGAAACCTCTGACCCGGACAAACCGCAAGGCCGGGCCGTACTTGAGGTCGCCCGCGAGTTGGTGAAGGCGGCTTATGGCGGCAAGACGCCGGTCGTGCTTGACCCGTTCGCAGGCGGCGGCGCGATTCCGCTTGAGGCAGGCAGACTCGGATGCCAGGCGATTGCCAACGACTACAACCCGGTCGCCTATCTCATCCTCCGCGCCACCTGCGAATTCCCCCAGAAGTACGGCAAGCCGGGCACGCGCCGCGTGGTAGAAGAGGAATTCGGCAAGAAGGTCGAACGTGAAGTCGAAGTGCCCAATGTGCTAGTCCACGACGTTGAGTATTGGGCGCACAAGGTCCTGGAACAAGCCCGCGAGAAGATTGGCCACCTGTATCCGCCGGGCAAGGACGGGATGCCGGTTGTCGGCTACATCTGGGCCCGCACCGCTCCTTGCTCCAATCCGCAATGCCGGGCCGAGATTCCGCTCCTGCGTAGCTTCCTCTTGTGTAACAAGGACAAGAAGAAGGTCGCACTGGAGATGACCGTACGCGGCAAGAAGACCGAGTTTGGCATCGTCAAAGGCAAGGCCATCAAGCGCACCGAAGGCACGATGCTTAACCGCGGCGACTGTCAGTGCCCAGTCTGTAGCCAGGTCACGCTGGTCAAGGACCTACGTCGAGCCGGGCTTGAAGGAAAGATGGGCGAACGGATGGTCGCAGTCATCACCGACACGCCCAAGGGCAAAGACTACCGCCCGGTCGAGAACTCCGACCTTAGGGCTTTCGCCAAAGCAGCCAGGCTGGCTGAGAATGTCGAGCGGCCCGCCGAGCCGATTCTTCCCGAGATCACCGGCAAGGATGCCAAGGATACCGCAAACTCGACTGGTATCCGAGCTCACCTATACGGATACAAGACCTGGGGTTCACTCTTCAATCAACGCCAACTCCTGGCGGTTCAGACCTTCGTCTCCACGCTACGCACAACGCTGCCCAGACTCCGCGAGCTTTTCTCGCAGGACGATTACCGACTTGCCGTGATGTTGTATCTCGGGCTGTGGACCAGCAAGCTTTCCGTTTTCCTAACGACCTTTGGCAAACTCCATATCGGACGCGAGACTCTAGATACGCCGTTCAGCGAGCAGGCGATTCCCATGAAGTGGGACTATCCTGAAGTCAACCCGTTCAGCGAGTCGGCTGGTGGAGCCGCAGGCCTGCTTGAGTGGACTGTCCGCGTGCTCTCTCGCGAGGGCGGTTCCGGTGTTCCATCCAGCGTCGTGTTCGAAGACGGCGCATCACTCTCTTGGACGCAGGGGCAGGCCAGTTTAGTGGTCACAGACCCGCCTTACTTTGATTCGATAGCCTACGCAGACCTGTCAGACTTCTTCTATGTGTGGCTCAAGAGAGAACTCAGCAGCGACTACCCAGACGTCCTCCGCACGCCGCTGACACCGAAGGGTGAGGAAGCCACCGCCCTCAGACACCGCCACGCCGGTGACTGGACGAAAGCAAGAAAGCACTTCTCCACGAAGCTCGCTGCCTGCTTGGCTGAAGCAAGGAGAGTCTGCAGACCAGACGGCGTGCTTTCCGTCATGTTCGCGCACCAGACGACCGAGGCCTGGTCTGCACTAGTGAACGCCCTGTTTGGGGCCGGGCTTACAGTCAGGTCCACTTACCCCATCGAAACCGAGCTCAAGAACCGCGCCGTGGCATTGGGCACATCGGCGCTGGAGTCGTCCATCACCGTGACCTGCCGCGTAAGAGACTCGCTGGCCGGCCCCGTTTCGTTGAAGGGCATCAAGATAGAAGTCGACGGTGTCGTGCAGGAAAGTGTGCATCGATTCTTCGACGAGTACCGATTCCGAGGAGCTGACCTTCTGGTGGCCTGCTATGGTCCGGCTGTCGGTGTGTTTGGCAAGTACAGACGGGTTGAGAAGGCCGATGGTTCGCCTGTGGGCGTGCCGGAGCTGCTCGAACTGGTGAAGGAGTCGGCGCTCAAGACAATTGCCGGAGAGTTCACCGGCGACGTGTTGTCGCGGCTGTATTACGTCTGGGCCAACCTCTATGGTACTGGCGAGCAGGCATGGGACGACGCCGTCAAAGTCGTTCAGGTCGGCGGTGACAGTGAGGACCCGATGGTGGTCGCGCGCGGGCATGGGTTGCTGGAAGTTGACGGGCCGAAGTGCAGGCTGGCGTTGCTGGCTGACCGGCAGAAGCGGGCGCACCTGGGCGAGGATGAGGACGCGCCGCTGATTGACCAACTGCACCGGGCGATGCTGCTATGGAAGCGGGAGAGCCGGGCGCAGTTGGTGGAGTATCTGCGTGAACGCGGTTTGGCCGAGCAAGGGCCGTTCTGGAAGCTGGCCCAGGCGCTGTTCGAGGTCCTGCCGCGTGACACCGAGGATTGGAAACTCGTCAGCGCCCTTCTGGGTGAGCGCGAGGCGTTGCGCACCGAGACTAAGCGCGGTCGCAGGCGTGAGGGCGAACTTGAGTTTGGCGGATAGAGTGAGGTGAACATGAGCGAGTCAGGTGTTGAGAAGTTGAAGCCGTGGTATGCTGTGGCCCAGCCGCACGAAGACATAAAGCAGGGGCGGCTGAGCGAGGCGGTGTTCGCGGCTGACCTGTGGTCGGTGGTGCAACCCGGCAGCAAGGCGCCCGAGGTCTATTCGGACCCGGTGGCGTTCGACGATAAGACCTTTGTCACAGCCGGAATGGCCAATGTGATGAAGAAGGTGTCGCAGGCACTGTCCGGCGAGGCCGATGCCGGCGACCGGATATTCAGTCTGCAGACATCCTTCGGAGGCGGCAAGACGCACACACTCGTCGCGCTCTGGCACATGGCGCGTCATGGAGACAAGCTGCGCCGCAGCAGGATGCTTGAGGTAGTTGGGCAGTTCCCAAAGAAGGTGAAAGGCGTCGCTGTATTCACTAACAACACCTGTGACGCGACCAAGGGCAGGCGTACGCCCGAAGGCGTCGTGACACACACGCTTTGGGGCGAGCTTGCCCTGCAACTGGGCGGAACCGAGGCGTTCCGCAAGGTCGAAGAGCATGACAAGAACCAGACCGTGCCCCAGGGCCTGTTCGCCGACATCCTGCGGTCGTATGCCCCGTGCCTCATACTGCTGGACGAGATTGCCGACTACTGCGTGCGTACCGCTGCGGTCAAAGTCGGCAAGGCGACGCTGGCCGACCTGACGATTTCCTTCCTCCAGGAACTGCAGGTGGCGGTGGACCAGGTCAAAGGCGCTGCACTGGTGGCGACGCTGCCCGCGAGCCATCTGGAAGTGGCAAGCTCGGAACTGGGCCAGGAAATCCTTTCCGCGCTGGAACGCAAGCTCGGGCGGATGAGTGCGGACATCAAGCCGGTCGCGGACGAGGAAATCTATGAGGTCGTGAGGCGCAGGTTGTTTGAGAGCCTGGGTGAGCCGGACGAGCACAAGGCTGTGGCCGATGCGTACATGAAGATGTACTCGGCTCACAAGACCGAAGTCCCGGCTGAAGCGGCGAAGGCCACGTATCGGGACAGGATAGTGTCGTCGTATCCATTCCACCCGGCGCTGATTGACGCTTTGTACCTACGCTGGGGCAGTCACGGGGAGTTCCAGCGTACTCGTGGCGTGCTGCGCCTGCTGGCGAGCATCGTCGGCGATCTCTGGAATCGCCGCAAGGCAGAAACCCAGTCGCAGTACTTAATACAGCCGTGCCACTTGAACTGGAAGCTAGACGCCTTGCATGCAGCCCTGACGCGACTCTGGGGCGCTGGCTTCGACACGGTGGTGCCGGCGGACGTGGTCGGACGTGATGCAAACTCGGCCGCCTATGACGAGGAACATGGCGGAGACTACGCGACAGAGAAGATCACTCAAGGGCTCGCAGCGTCGATTCTCCTTGGCTCGTTCGGGGCCACGGGCGAGCGGAGCGGTTACTCGACAAAGGACCTGAAGCTCTGCGTGAGTCGGCCCGGTCTGAACTGGAACTACACCGACAGCGGGCTGCTGGGCCTGGAAGAGCGCGCGTTCCATCTGCGCGACGCGAGCGCCGGCAACCTGGGTAAGCGCTACTGGTTTGGCACGTCGCCGGGGCTGAATAAGCTGGTCGTCCACTACAAGAACCAGTTGTCCGGTGAGGACTTCAGCGCCGACATCATGGAGAAGCTGCGGGAACAGGCAGGGCGCGCCGCGCTCAGTGAGGCGACGTGGCGCGTGATTGCCGCGCCGGATGACGACTTGCCCGAGCAGAGGTCGCTTGCTCTACTCGTCCTGCCCCCGGATTGCGTGTACACGGACAGCGGAGACGCCAAATCCAAGGCATCGCCGGCCGAACAGCGAATCCTCAAGCTGAGCCAGAAGTGCGGCTCGCGGGACCGGACCTATCGTAACACGCTGCTGTTCCTCGTGCCCGCACCGAGAGGGCTTTCCCGGTTGCGCACGGCCTTCCGTGAAGTCGCTGCGCTGGAAGGTGTGAAGCGGGATTACGGGTCTCAACTCGATGCCGAGCAACAAGAGGACCTCAAGGACCGCCTCGATGCTGCGCGTAAGAGTGCGGGCGAGGCGACCGGCGGTGCCTACGCCTACGTGGCGCGAGTTGAAGGCCAGGCCGTATCGTTCTCGGCAATCGCAGACCCAAAGGCGAGCTTCACAGACCACCTCAAGGCAGTATGGCGACAGGTGACCGAAGAGGACGAGTGGGTGTTGCGCAAGACCGGCGGGGTAACGCTGAAGGCGGCCGGAATGGTCCCGGCCGATGGCGGCCTTCGTGTGAAGGACGCAATTGACGCTTTCCTGCGCTACACCGACAAGCCGATGATTGCATCTCGTGGCGCAGTCGTGCAGGGCCTGATACAGGCATGCAGGGACAAGCTCGTCGGCATCGGCCGCGGCACCAGCCTGAAGAACCTGCAGAAGACCTGGTGTGGCGAAGCACCAGTGGCCGAACTGGATGAAGACGGGGTCTGGATCATCCCGCCCTTTGAGACTCCCGCGGGTCAGAGGACGCCTGAAGGTGGGCCCAAGCCGGGACAAAAACCCGAACCCGGCCCTGAACCAAAGACTGGACCCGGTCCCGGCCCGAAGCCCGCCGGGCGCGCTATGCACAGCATCCGCATCGGCGGAGACGTCCCGGTTGAGCACTGGGCCGACCTCTTCACCTGCTTCGTGAACCCGGGCGTCAAGATGCGCCCCAAGAAGCTGCGCATCGGCGTGGAGTTCGACATCGAGCTACCCGCCGAACAAGGCGTGGACGAGAGTGATCCGGCGTTCAAGTCCATGCAGGAGTCCGCCCGCCAACTCGGCCTCGACTTCTCGTCGGAATAGGGCACAAGACGAGGCCCTACGTGAAGAGATGGCGGGTTCGCGGCAACGATGTTGCGCCCGAAGGTCTCTGGTTTGTGGTGGATTTTCTGCGGAGAATGCGCAGGAGCGCGCGTATCTATGGTCCGGACAAGGTTGCACTTCTGTGGGCCATCGATGCGGTCAACGAACTGCCGAAGATTCCAGAGACAGGGTTCTTCGAACTGAGCTGCGAGGGTTTGAACAATGTTACCATCGGTATCAACTCCCGGCAGATGAGCGCAGACGTTGACGGGCAGTACATTCTTCAGGTCGAGAGCGAGAGATACCACGAAGAAGGACTGGATTCGGACCTCCACGGGATGCTTTCGGATTGGGGGCCATTCTGTTTTGACGATATCCACGTAGATGCGGACAACACTGCGCAGACAGCGCTCAAGATAGATGTTGCCACAGACAGCAGTCTCCTCGCTGAAGCTACCGCTGACATCGCCGCCCGCGCCTATCCAAGAGTCGGCCTACCTGATCGCACAGGCGTGTACCTTGAGGCGACCATGGACCGGCTGGTGGTTGGTGTCGCCGGCGAGGGATTCCGGCTCTCAAAGCTGCTTCGCGCCACGCCAAGGACCGAGGGGGCGACATTCGTGTCCGGCAAGGAGTTGGTGGAGGTCCTCAAGACGCACGGACCTGGGACTTCGGTCATCGAGGAGCATACAAACTACATCTCCGTCACCGTCGGAGAGGCGGCGAGGATCATCAGCAAATGCCCATCGCTCGCATGGAGCCAGTTCAGTGTTGACCAAGGTACGCGCAAAGATGTCGATATAGCAGACCTGCTGTCAGGAAAGGGCCTGCCCACTCCACCTCCGCCGGCACTCTCGTCACTGTTGACCGAACGAGATGGAGCGGCGAAATTGGTCGTCGGCGACCATCGCTTTGCCGTAGAGTCGAGTTCGGGTTTGGTCGTGTGCTTCGACATCACTGACTAACCGGTCGTGCCGATGGGCTTCGAATGACAGCCACCTATTTGGCGACGGCGTCAAGGGCGACGCGGGCGGAGCCCGCGAGTGACCAGGGGAAATGAGGGACAGTCACCTATTAGGACCAGCGTCAGGCGCCGGTGACTTGGCCGGCGGCTCCTGACGCGCCCGCCATTTGACACCCCCGCCCGCGTGCTCAACAATCCGGCCATGGCCGAGCCAGCGCGCGGGTCGCCGTACGCAGAACACGCGAACCTCTACGCCAATCTCCAGCGTCTAACAGTTTGATTTGACTTTCAAGTGCAAGTTGGATATGATTGGTCATGGCACCAGAAGCTGAAGTCTTGTTTGGCGACCGGCTGCGTGAGTTGCGTAAGGCCAGAGGGCTTACGCAGAAGGACCTGGCGGAGAAGGTGGAGATTGATTTCACCTACTTGAGCAAGATAGAGACCGGGAGTGCTCCCCCGCCGGCCGAGGAGACTATCCGCGACCTGGCGCGTGTGCTGAAGTCCGACGCGGATGAACTCATCCTGCTGGCCG
>Ga0172366_10004595_pt1 | contig 10881 bp, 10 predicted proteins | sample LakKivSesite69cm_FD_114533 | JGI IMG/M metagenome (GOLD analysis project Ga0172366, IMG submission 114533) | Sediment microbial communities from Lake Kivu, Rwanda - Sediment site 69cm | ecosystem: Environmental > Aquatic > Freshwater > Lake > Sediment | place: Rwanda: Western Province, Lake...
GGCCAGCACGCGGGGATCGTCGCAGTTGAGCACCGCCAGCCCATCCGCCGGCAGGGCCTCTACCAGCCGCCCCTTCTCCCGGGCGATGGCCTCCAGCGAGCCGAGGTACTCGATGTGGGCCTCGTTGACTACCGTCACTACCCCCACCTGGGGGCGGGTAAGGGCGGCCAGATCGCGCACCTCATCGAAGCTGTCGGCGGCCAGTTCCAGCACCGCGATCTCGTGTCCCGGCTCCAGCCGGCCCAGGGCAATGGGCAGCCCGTAGCGCCCGCTGTAGTTGGCGTAGTTGCGGAAGACCTGAAAGCGCGTGCTCAGCACAGCAGCAATGGCCTCTTTGGTCGTGGTCTTGCCCGTGGAGCCGGTGACGCCGATCACCATCATGTGCTGCTTGTGAAGGATATAGCGTGCCCAGTCGCTCAGCGCCTGCTGTACGTCATCAACGGCTACACAGGTCGCCCCCTGGGGGGGTGGCTCGGGCGGGCGCTCGCACAGCACCCCCGTTGCCCCATCGCACACTGCCTGGGCAATGTAATCGTGACCGTCGCCTTTCTCGGTCTGCACTGCCAGGAAGAGCTGGCCTGGCTCCAGGAGGCGCGAGTCGAAGCAGAAGTCGATGAACTCAGTGGCTGCGACGGGGCCGATGACGCGACCATGGGTTGCGGAGAGGAGATCATGCAGGTGGATCATGGTGAAAGTTTCAGGTTACATGTTGTGGGTTACAGGTTACACCATTATAGCATGTCGGCCGGCTTCGGGCAATGGTTGCTCCTCCCCTGATTTGGAGTATACTTAGCGGCACGGTATCTGTTCAACCACTAAGACACGAAGCCAAGTAGGGGCGTTCGGCCAAACGTCCTTACACCTGGAAGGAGAATGACTTTGGACACACTACAGGCGATTTTCCAACGGCGGAGCATCCGCAAGTACAGACCGGATCCGATCCCCGACGAGGATCTGAAGCAGATCCTGGAGGCGGGCCGACAGGCGCCCTCCGCGGGCAACCGTCAGCCCTGTCACTTTGTCGTGGTAGGCGATCCGGAGCAGAAGCGACGAGTGGCCCAGGCGTGCAACGGCCAGATGTGGATGGCCGACGCGGCCTACATCCTCGTAGGAGTAGGACTGCCCCAGGTCAACAGTAAGTGGTATAGAGTGGATGTAGCCATCGCCATGCAGAACATGGTGCTGGCCGCCCGCAGCCTGGGCTACGGCACCTGCTGGATCGGCGCCTTCGACCCCGAACAGGTCAAGGAAGTATGTCAACTGCCGCCTGAGGCGGAGGTGGTCATCTGCTCTCCCCTGGGAGTACCTGATGTCTCACCTGCAGCCCGAGGTCGCAAGAGTTGGGATGAGGTCTTCTCCGCCGAGCGATATGGGCAGGCGCTCAGGTTGTAGGAGGGATCCATGCTGCGTGAGAACAGGGTCAAACGAGCGTTGAAGCAGGGGCGGGTGGTCATCGGCACGATGATCAGCGAGATGCGCTCCCCGGCCGTTGCTCAGATCATGGCCGGCGCAGGTTTCGACTTCATGTTCATTGACATGGAGCATGGGACCTATACCATCGAGACGGTGGCCGACATGATCAAGGTGGCCCGACTGGCAGGGATCGTGCCTCTGGTGCGGGTGCCCGATCCCTACTACTTCCTCCTCTCCCGCCCCCTGGACGCCGGGGCCATGGGGCTGATGGTGCCCCGCATCGAGGACCAGGCCACGGTGGAGCACATCGTCCGTTCCGTCAAATACCCGCCGCTGGGATCGCGGGGTTGCTCCACCTTCAGAGGACACAGTGACTACACACCTCAGCCTAACTTGCGGGAGTTCACCAACTTCCAGAACGAGGAGGTCCTGGTCATCCTCCAGATCGAGCGAAGAGAGGCCATCGAGCGGATTGAGGGGATCGCCGCCGTGCCGGGCGTGGATGTGTGCCTCATCGGCCCCAACGACTTGACCCTCTCTCTGGGTGCCCATTCGCGCCACGACCCAATGGTGGTCACAGCCATCGAGCGGGTGATCGCGGCCTGCGATGCGGCGGGCATCGCCTCGGGCATCCATATCCCTGATGTGGAGGAGCTAGGGATGTGGATGTGGAAGGGCATGCGGATGATCACCTGCTCCAGTGATACGGGATTCTTGTCCAGCGGCGCACAGCAAGCGGTTCGGAGGCTGCGGGCGCTGGCGCAGGATGTGGAGGTGTGATCAGCCCAGGGGCATGGTGTAGCGGCGGTAGACAATGGTCCACAGGATGACCAGTCCCAGAATGGCCAGCACGGCAAGCAGTGCCAGGAAGACAAACAGCCAGTCCACACCCTCGTCGGTGTATTCCTCCTCTGGGGTGGGGGGAAGTAGGGACGGTTCGCGAACCGCCCCTACGCGTTGGCGTTGATAGGTGAACAGGATATGGTGGAGTTGTTGAGCTGAGGGGTAGCGACTCCGGGGGTCCTTGGCCAGCATCTTGTGGATGACGCGGGCCAGAGGGGCCGGGACCTGGGGGTTCTGTTCCTGAAGGGGAGACACCTCCTGGCGCAGGTGCAGGAGCGCCGTCTCCGAGGGGGACTTGGCCAGGAAGGGGGGATGCCCTGTGAGCATCTCGTAGAGCGTGAGGCCTATGGCATAAACGTCGGATGCAGGGATCAGGGCTTGTCCCCTCACCTCCTCAGGGGTCAGGTAAGCGGCCGGTTCCCGCAGGGGGGTCTCCCCTTTCATCAGTGCAACAGTCAGAACGTGGCCCATTCCGCCATCGGTCACCTTTACGCTCTCCCCTTCAGTGAACAGCACATTCTGAGGCTTCAGGTCTCCGTGGAGGATGCCTTGCATATGACAGGCTCCCACTCCAGCAGCGATGGCTATGGCGATGTCCAATGCCCTATCCACCGCCAGGATGCCATCCCGGTCCAGGCGCTCCCGAAGGCTCCCAGCGGGCAGGTACTCGGTCACCAGGTAGGGGGCCTCTCTATCGCTGCCAAGCTCGTACACTGTGGCCAGGTTGGGGTGTGAGATTTCGGCGATCTGCTGGGCCTCCTGCTGAAAATGGCGGGCCACTTCCCGTTGGGTGGCCAGTTCCGGCCGCAGCACCTTCACGACGACCAGGCGATCCAGGGCTGTATCGTGGGCTTGGTAAACGATGGTCAAAGGCCCTGCTCCGATCCTCTGCAACAGCCGGTAGCGGCTGCTGATCAGATCTCCCACTTCCACGAAGGTCTTCTCCAATCGAGCAGTCAGGTACGGTATCAGCTACTTCCACACCCCCGGAATAGGAGCGCCGCAGAAGCTGCACTTTCCCCCGACCATGTGATTGGCCAGCACTTCCATCCCACGCCGGTGAATGATGAGCTGACCGCAATGGGCACAGTAGGTGCTCTCCGCCGGATGCTGACCTACATTGCCAATGTACACATAGCGCATCCCCTCATCCATAGCGATGGCCCGCGCCCGCTCCAGTGTCTCCAGAGGGGTGGGCGGCAGGGCAGTGAGCTGGTACTGGGGATAGAAGCGATTGAAATGCAGGGGCACATCTGGCCCCAGATTCTCCACTAGCCAGCGCGCCATTTCCCGCTGTTCCCTCTCCCCATCATTCAGCGTGGGCACCACCAGGTTCACGACCTCCAGGTGCACTCCCTCCTCACGGATTGTCTTCAAGGTCTGGAGCACCGGCTCCAGCGTGCCGCTGCATATCTGCTCATAGAAGCCGAGGGTGAAAGCCTTGAGGTCCACTTTGATGGCATCCACGGTGCGGCATAGCTCTCGCAACGGCTCAGGATTGATGTAGCCATTGGAGACGACGGTGTTGCGCAGGCCCTTGGCTCGCCCCAGCCGGGCGCTGTCCAGCATGTACTCGTAGAAGACCGTCGGCTCGCTGTAGGTGAAGGAGAGGGACTGAATGCCTGCCTGCAGTGCCTCCTCGACCACTGCCTCTGGGGGGAGGTCATAGTTCGGGGTCTGTTCGGGCCTGCGCTGGGAGATGGTCCAGTTCTGGCAGTAGAGGCAGTGGAGGTTACAGCCGGCGGTGGCGATGGAATAGGCCTGGCTTCCGGGCAGGAAGTGGTAGAAGGGTTTGATCTCCATGGGGGCGTTGTGCACCGCGCAGGGGTTGCCGTAGACCCGGGTGTAGAGCTTGCCGCCTCGGTTCTCCCGCACCCCACAGTTCCCCCTCTGGCCCTCGGCGATCACGCACCTGCGGGGGCAGAGCTGGCATTTGACGTACGGGCTGCGGTGGGAGGTGGAGCGGCGAGGTTCGGAGGAGGCCCCAGCCGGACCGTGGCAGGCCTGACACTCTGATGTCCGTTGCACGCTGGCGTAGTACAGCGCCTCGCGGGTGTGGGCTTCCTGGATGGGTTCGCCGCTGGGCCGCGAGCCAGCCGCGCGGCCCACAGCGGTCAGCACGCCGCCGCCCAGTCCACAGAGCCCCAGCCCCATCAACCCCCTCAACGCCTGTCGCCGTGTGATCCTCCTCATGATGGCTATCTCCCATCCCATACCTCACTCAAGGCCACCAACTGCTCCTGAGATAGGCCGATCTTGAGTATATCATGCCCTGGGGCTCAGGCAAATGGATGGTGGCTCCGGCGAAGGCGAACAGGAACGCCCTGAGCGTGTGCTCAGGGCGTTGGCCTGGCCTCTGGGACCCTCATTTATCTGCCCCGGCATGGGGGTTACACTTCCACCAACCCCTGGCTGATGGCGAACCGGATCAGCCCGGCCTGATCTTTGATGCCCACCCGCTGCATCAGGTTCTCCCGGTGGCGAGAGACGGTCTTAGGGCTGATGTCCAGCATCTCGGCGATCTCTCGACGAGTGTGTCCTTCAGCGACGAGCTGCAACACCACCCGCTGGCGTGGGGTCAGCTTTTCGTAAGCTATTTGCTCTTTAGGGGCACCATATAAATACCCCTCAACCAGCTTCTGCGAGATGGCCGGGCTCAGGTAGGTCTCATCGCGCATCGCTGCCGCAATGGCCAGTTGCAGCTCTTCATAGGCGGCATCCTTGAGCACATAGCCTGAGACGCTGGCTCGCAATGCTTGGTGCACGTAGCTCTCTTCGTCGTACATGGAGAGGATGATCACTTTGACATCTGAGGTCCGCTCGCGGATCCGGCGTGTCGCTTCCAGCCCGTTCAGGCCAGGCATACGCACATCCATCAGCACCACATCGGGGCGCAGTTCCTCAGCCAGCCGCGTCGCTTCCTCTCCATTTCCTGCTTCTCCGACCACTGTCATGGTCCCGTCCGCTTCCAGCAGCCTGCGCAGCCCTTGTCGAACGATGACGTGGTCATCTGCGATCACCACACGAATCGGCTTCATACTATGCCCTCCACACTTTCAACAAGGAGTCAGATTATCAAACATGTGCCCTGCCCGGGGGTGGAGCACACTCTGAGCTTGCCACTTAACCGCTCAACCCGTTCCCGCATGCCCAACCCAGATGCATGTGATGCCGGCGCGCTGGGCAAGGCGGTCCACCTGTTTGTGCAGCCCTGCTCATCCGATTGGGACGTCTTTACAGAGCCATGCGCTTCCGATGATGATGCTCCCCTTATAGTGTGCCCATGCCCCGGGCCTGATAGCGCACGTAGACCAGCGTGCGGTCCAACAGGTCCTTGGCCAGGAAGAGGCGATCCAGATCGGTCGAGAGGTGGCGACCTATCTGCAGCGCGTCTTCGAGGCCCCCAAGGTCCAGGCCCACCTGGGGCAAACGCAGCAGGGTCTGCTGCCCGGGCTCACCAACCAGCAGGTTTTCTAACTGAGCCGCCACACGTTGCTCGGTGCGGGTGCCATTATAGCGCTTCCAGAGGATGTACAGCAAGGCAGCGTAGAGGCCATTCTCGTGCAGCACGCTGAGCAGCTTGGTGGCGATGTGGGCTACATCGTCGCCTGGGAGGGGCCTCTCGCCGGTGATCAGGTCATCCACAATCCGTTTGGCGTAGTCCACACAGTAAAAATCCAGGTTCTCAATTGTTGTGGGCATTCCCTTCCTCCTCTCACAGGTTTAGCGCTCGCAGGCGCCCCATACCGCGGTTGGTCATTCCCCCGACGCCCAGGTACTCCATGTAGCGCAACCCCTTCTCCACCTGTTCATGCACCCAGTCAATCTCCCCCTCCACGGGTGTCCCATCCAGCAGGAAATCGGCGGGCCGCTTATAGACCAGGTCGCACCAGAAGAGGGTGGCGCGGGGGATGGCCTCGTAGGTGAAGAGTGCACCCTCCACGCTGGCTCCGGTGATGGGACTGATGGCGGTGGAGGTACGCACCTCCAGGTTGTTGTTGACCACGTGGCCGAAAAGAGCATCAGGCACCAGCACCAGCCGCTCCAGGATCTCATCTGAAATGGCCGACTTGCGCAGCGCATCGCAACCCGTCTCCGTCAGCGGTGCGGTGCGCTCGGCAATGTCGAGGAGCAGCCAGCCCAGGTTCAGCCGCCTCACCTGCAGGCCAGTCTGTATCTGATGGGTATCCTGACCCACCCGGATGTCCACTCCCTCCGGGGGAAGCATACCCTGAGCAACCTGGGCCTGGAGCGCCTCCACGGAGGTGACCCACACCGGCCCAGCCATGGAGGTCACGGGGAAGAAGAGGATGCGTCCATCTCCGAACTGCACCATGGAAGGGAAGTTGCGTCCATCGGGCAGAGAGAAGCCATAGGGGATGCAGACCGGGCAATCACGCTGGCCACAGTAGGTCTCCTCTTTGCCGATGCGGGCGCAGCTCTCGTAGACGATCTCCCCCTCCCTCTCCACAGCCCGCTGGTAGCGCTCCGGGTAGTGCATGGCCGTATAGTGGCGCGCCGCGCCGGCCAGGGAGGTGGCCGGGATCTTGGGCAGGTTGGTCCCCGGCTCGCGGATGATGGCGTTGTCCACCCGGCCCAACTGCAAGCCCCCGGCTCCTACATGCACCGGCTCCATGGCCAACAGATAGTAGGTCTTGCTTCGGTAGGATTCTTGTGCCATGGCAGTTACTCCTTTGCTGATTTGATGAGCCCACCGCCCAGCCGGTCGGCCAAGGCTCTCATTTCTCTGAAAGAGCGGAAGGTGTTGATCTTGGCTCCCTCTCGATCGCGCAGGGCCACGCCCGCCATGTCGAGCTGGCCGCCGGCCAGCACATGGTCGGCGGGGAACTGATCCTGGGCCAGGCCGAACCCTCGGCTCCGTTTGGCCGAGAAGCCGAAGTGCTTCATCACCGCCTCCACCGCCGAAGTGATGGCCATCAGGTCCTCCCCTGCCTTCTGGCGCACCTGACTCCGCTCCCGGCCGAGGAGATCGAAGGGGATGTAGAGCAAGCTGAAGAAACCGGTCGCGCCGGCGGGGACGACCTCCAGGGTGATGGGCAGAGTGCCGGCCTTGGTCACCCGAGAGTGGGGATTGATGACCTCCAGGTCAATGCGGTCGAAGAAGGTGGGGTAGAAAGTGAGCCGTCCCCGCTGGCCATATTCCTCCTCCCGCGCCGAGCCGAAAAGTCGCTCCAGCAGGGGCGAATCCTTCCCCTGCTCTTGATACAGGGCGTTGCGCAGCGCTCCCTTCCAGGTGCTGGCCCGCACCATCGGCACCTGGAAGACCTTGTCTTTCATGAGCGGGTTCTCGTGGATGTAGAACTCATCGTCCCCCTTGCTGTAGAAGGGGCGTGCCAGCTCGATCCGCAACTGGAGGAAGAAGGAGTAGCGCGGCAGCACCTCTACGTCTACCTGCGGAGGGTAGAGCTCCAGGGAGGCCATCTGACCCAGGGCCGGCTGGATGGCCTGCTGAGTGAAGGGGTTCTCCCCCGGACGGCGGGTGTGCAGCAGGGAGGGATAACCGCCTCCGTAGCGGGGATGGCCGCTCTTGGCCCGATCCCGCGTATCTTCCACCAGCGCGGTAGCCAGCAGCGCCACGCGGGTGGGGGTCCATTCCAACTCGCGGTGGGGGTCTCGGATATCCCCCACGATGCGGCGCACATCATCCACTCGCTCTGTGGGATAGCTGGCGTACAGGTCACAGTACTGGGGCCGCTCCTGACGGCCTCTGCCGCGATTAGAGCTCATGGAGCACCTCCTCCCCTCGCCTGGTGGAGCGCACGCCCATGACACTCAACTGTTGAAGCACCTTGTCCAACATCGCCCGGTCAGCGGCATAGCCCCAGAAACGGTTTCCTGTCTGGAAGGAGAAGACCTTTTTGCTGACCCCCACCCGGCCGGCCAGGAAGCCTGTGGGGTCAGTCTTCAACAGGCTGTTGATGGCCCGCAGATCGAGCCACTGGTCATTGTTGAAGAAGAAGCGATCCAGATGGGGAATCTCTCGGGGTTGAGCCGCCTGGCGGCGCTGCATATCGGCTGATCTGGCCAGCAGGTCCTCCACCCAGCGGGCCACCTCCTCTCGCCCGATCTCTGGGGCGGGGATGTTCTCCACCACCTGCACCAGGCCATAGTCGGGCTGGTTGGGAGGCTTGAGGGTAGTGCGTCCGCCCATAGAACTATAGTCGCCGATGAGCTGCAGGGTGCGGGCCAGAAGCCATTGCTCCTCATCCTGCAGGGGCTTGACCAGGGCGAAGCGCATCTGGAAGGGGATGTCCGGCCGGTCAAGGGTCACTGGCATTCGGCCCCGGCCATTGGCCAGGTAGAAGTTAAACTTAGCCTTCCAGCCAGTGCAGCCGAAGAGACGGCAGGCAGGGCAGACGTCGTACAGTCCCTCTTCGACATCCTCTGTGGTGCGGAACGCGGCCTCATTGAAGAGGCAGCGGTCACCGTCGGCAGTAGGGTCACAGGCATAGCCGCCCAGCCCGCGCACCAGGGCCTCGTACCACCAGCGCAGCGATCCAGCCAGCCCTGTCTCCCGCGCCTGACCCGACTCTCGGTCCACCCCCCCGGTCCAGATGGGGGCCACGGTCCTGAGCCGGGCCGTCAATACTTGGGGCATAGGTATGCTCCTTTCTAGGCTAACGTAATGCAACAGCTTGGTCTGATGATTTCTAACTTGCCTGTAGTTGGATCCAATGTCACCCCCATGAGCGCTGGGGGGTTCGGTTACCTCCTTGGGCGAGTCCTGCTTCATTGGGAGATTATACAGGAAAAAACGCCAGTTGTCAACTGAGTGTTCGACCCAGGCAGCCGGTCGAAGCCCTCAAGCGAGGGCTCGCTGAGGCTCAGCCCAGTTCCAACACCGCTGGCACTCCGTGCAATCCCCTAGCCTTCCGCACCGCTCGTACCACGGCCTCGGCCAGCACCCGCGCTGCCACAACGCCCACTTGCCCTACGTTTCCCTCCCGTTCACCCAGCGAGAGGGCAAAGACGGTGTCGCCGTCAAAGGGGGTGTGGACCGGGCGGATGGCCCGTGCCAGTCCGTCCTGAGCCATCTGCGCCACTCTTGTGGCCTGGGCTTTGGTCAGCGCCACATCGGTGGCCACAACCCCCAGCGTGGTGTGGGCGAGGGGTTGCTGCACACTGAGTAGCTCCCCGAGCAGCGCGGCCTCCATGTCTACGAACCCCTCACCGACGATTCGGCGCGCGCCAGCTATGATCTCCCCGGTCTGTGGATCCACCACATCGCCGAAACTGTTCACCACGGCCAGCGCGCCCACCACGACGCCCCCTGCGGTCCGGCAACTGGCGGTGCCGACTCCCCCTTTCATCGCCTTTGCCAGGCCGTGCAGCTTTCCCACCGTGGCCCCGGTCCCCGCCCCCACCGAGCCCTCGGCCACCGGCCCATCGGTTGCGGCCTGACAGGCGACATACCCCGCCGCCGCGTCAGGGCGCACGCTCGCATCGCCCAAGGCCAGATCGAAGAGGATGGCCGCCGGGACAATGGGCACCCGGGCAACGCCTGTCTCGAAGCCGATGGACCGCTCCTCCAGGTAGCGCATCACCCCATCGGCCGCGGCCAGGCCGAAGGCGCTCCCCCCGCTCAGGCAGATGGCGTGCACCCGTTCCACCAGACAGGTGGGGTCCAGCAGGGCGAGCTCGCGCGTGCCCGGAGCCCCGCCACCCATGTCCACCCCAGCCACAGCGCCACTCTCTCCACACAGCACCACCGTGCACCCTGTGGCCGCCCGCTCATCCGTCCAGTGCCCCACCTGGAGGCCCTTCACATCGGTGATCGCGTTGTGCATCGCTGTCTCCCTCATGGTCTACCACCAAGGACACAAAGAGCACAAAGAATCCTTTGCGATCCTTGTGCTCTTTGTGGTTCAGAGTTGAGCTCCGCCGCGGCCGGTCTCGATCCGTTTCCAGGCCAACACCACAGAGGTGGTGATCAGAACTGCCACAATGATCTCTGGGATGCCGTTGGTCACCCCCACGCCCAGCAGCACCCTCCAGGGCACCGGTGGCTGAGCCAGCCTCACCTGGCTCAGCAGGCCAATGCTGCTCAGCACCAGGATGGTGTTAGTCAGCGTGCCCGCGATGGCCGCGACGGTCAGCGCCAGCACCTCTGTCTCTCGCTGGAATGCCTGGTAGATGAAGGCCGCGATGAGGCCCAATACGATCCCCCCCACCAGCAGCGCCAGCGGCACACTTGCCTGGGCGAGCTGATAGCCAAAGGCACTGGTCAGCCCCACCATCGTCCCGGCCAGGATCAGCCCCCAGGGGATGCTGGCCCGGCGAAAGGCAGCGTAGCTGGCCCAGGCGGTCAGGCCGATGAAAAGGCGGGGCAGGATGGAGATGAGGGGGTTCTGAAAGTAGAGGTCGCCCGGCCCGGTGGGGGCGACGAAGGCCCACACCAGGCTGAAGAGGCCGAACAGCGCCCCGATGAGGGTGCCTACCAGGGGGCCCTCCAGGACGGCGCCGATGATCACCGGCACATGCATGATAGTGATAGCCACCCCCAGCACGAAGGGGATGAACCCCAGCCGGGTCGCCCCCAGGAAGATGGCGATACCACTCATCACCCCCGCGACGACGATTTGACGGACTGAAAGTTTCATGGGA
>Ga0172366_10004597_pt1 | contig 10879 bp, 12 predicted proteins | sample LakKivSesite69cm_FD_114533 | JGI IMG/M metagenome (GOLD analysis project Ga0172366, IMG submission 114533) | Sediment microbial communities from Lake Kivu, Rwanda - Sediment site 69cm | ecosystem: Environmental > Aquatic > Freshwater > Lake > Sediment | place: Rwanda: Western Province, Lake...
AGAAGTGATAAAAATTTCCTCCGGTGACAAATTGAATATCCAGCTTTCAAATGGAGGTGGCTGGGTTGCAAGAATAGAAAAACTTCAATAAATGAAACTGAACAGATTCATTCTCAGTTGCTTCATTATCACTCTGTGCTTCTCACCGTTCGCGCAGACAAACTATGAATATCCAGTAAAACCCGCACCCGGAAACCATTTTCTCACCGACCAGGAAGGAACGCCTTTTTTCTGGTCTGGCGATGCTGCATGGTCCCTGATTGTCCAGCTGAGCAAGGAAGATGCTGAATTTTATCTGGACAACCGGCAGGCAAAAGGCTTTAACGTGTTAATGGTCAATCTCATAGAACACCGGTTTTGCACTAATGCCCCGAATAATTTCTATAATGAACCACCCTTTACAGGAAAAATGTTTACCACTCCCAACGAGAAGTATTTTGCACATGCCGATTACGTGATCAGAGCGGCTGCAAAACGGGGGATCATCGTTTTACTTTTCCCTATGTATCTGGGTTATGATTGTGGCATAGATGGCTGGTGTGAGGAGGCCAGGCGGGCCACGACAGAAGATCTCCGGTTTTACGGGCAGTATCTTGGTGAGAGATATCGTGGTTATACAAACATCATCTGGTGTGCCGGTGGCGACACCGATCCATCACAGGTACGCGACAAAATGCTGGCATGCATCCGGGGCATCCGTGAAAAGGATTCAAGTGCGCTTTTCAGCTCCCATAACCAGCCTGAATCTTTTGCTGTTTCACCCTGGAGCGGCGAGTCATGGCTGACCATCAACAACCTGTATTCATACAGCACAGCACTTTATGAGCAGTGCCGTGACGCATATCTTCAGTGCCCGGTGATGCCCTACTTTATGATCGAATCAGCCTACGAAAATGAACACCAGTCCTCTGCGCAAAGGCTTCGTTCCCAGGCATACTGGCCGGTGCTCTGCGGTGCCATGGGGTATATTTTCGGGAACTGCCCCCTGTGGCATTTCGGGGGATTTCCCTCCTGGTGCGGTAAGACTGACTGGAAAGCTGAGCTGGATGCGCCGGGTTCTGTCAGCATGGACATGCTGCAGCGGTTGTTCCGGTCACGGCCATGGTATGCGTTGATACCGGATTTTGATCACAAGGTGTTACTATCAGGCTACGGAACATGGGGGAAAGAAGACTATGCCACGGCATCCAGGGCTCAGGATGGTTCCACTATCGTCGCTTATCTGCCTTCTGCCCGTCCTGTGGTATTTGACATGACGAAGATATCAGGCAACAAGGCTATCTGCTGGTGGTACAATCCCCGGACAGGGGAATACACAGAGATTGGTGCCTTCGAAACAAAAGGCACACATGAATTCATTCCCACGTCTGATGAGGACTGGGTCATTGTGCTGGATGATGCTTCCATGGGATTCTGCCCGGCGGGGAAGAACAAATAAAACCGGTCAAGATTAGATATTCTTTGTTCACGAAAACAGCAACCGTCAGACAATTAATGGTCCGGATGTACCACCCTTCGCACGAATGTGATCAACGTTTAGAGAAATAACTATATGGATAAAAGGAGAAAAAGTTTTGCTGGCGCCTTCAGCCTGGTGTTGATTTGTGTTTCCTGCACCATTTGCGGGCAGCCTATGCCAGAAACCTATTTTGAAGCCAGGTCTGGTAATCTGGAATATGGTTTCTATGTTCCTGAGAATTATGAGAAAGAAAAGTTGTACCCCCTGGTAATGTATTTACATGGCTTCGGAGCGAATTATCCAATGTATCTTAAATGGTATGACAGGGATATTCAGAGCAGGAATCCTTGTTTTGTCTATACCCCCAGAACCCCACCTTCCTGGGGAGACTGGAGTGGCTGGAACGACGATCATTTATCAGTGCCCATGATTACAGCCATACATGTGCTTGATAGTTTGACAGGTGCCTGTTCTATTGATACCAACCGGCTATACGTTTATGGCATATCCATGGGTGGCGAAGGTGTATTCGACCTGCTGGATAAACTGCCCGGTAAGTTTGCCGCTGCCATTTCTATCTGTGGTGGCGGACAGACAAGTTGGGCTCCCCGTATTGCGAGGACACCTTTCTGGATGTTCCATGGGAGTGCTGACACTATCAATCCGCCGGAACTGACAGAAAGAGTTTATAATGAACTGGTCAGAATTGGTGCGAAGAAAATGCGTTATACCTGTTATACAGGATATGGCCATAGTATATGGGATCGTGCTATGAGTGAACCTTCTTTTTATGACTGGATGTTTTCTTTTTCAAAGGCTGACAGCATAGGTCCATAATGACATAACTTATTATATTTGTCAGCAGGCTATCAATCATATTTTCTGAGATCCAGATAAAAGAATAAGATATGTCAGAAACTGTCAGCCAGCCTCAAATTGTTGAAAATGTCAGCAGCGGGAAGATGCTCCGGCTGTGGCCGGAATAGATGTACGGAAGGTAACCGTTGCAATGAAAGGCACTGTTGCCGTCAGGAAGGATAGTAATAAAACTCAGTGATTTGAAAGACATGACCGTTTCAATGAGCACATCGGAGAAAATGCCTGTACTGTTCCTCGGGCATGGCAGCCCGATGAATGCTATAGAAGAAAATGAATTTGTCAGGGGATTCAGAAATGCGGGGAAAAGTATACCAAAGCCAGCTGCGATCTTATGTATATCGGCACACTGGGAGACAAGAGGCACATTTGTGACTGCCATGGAGAGGCCCCAGACCATTCATGATTTCGGAGGATTTCCTCAGGAGCTTTACGAGGTACAGTATCCTGCACCGGGGAGTCCTGAGCTTGCAAGGGAAACGAAAGCACTCATCAAAAAAGCTGAGGTTGGCCTGGATAGCACTTGGGGACTTGATCACGGTACGTGGAGCGTCATCCGACATCTCTATCCCGATGCTGATGTTCCTGTCATACAGATGAGCCTGGACTATTACCAGGATCCACAGTATCATTATGACCTCGCAAAAGAGCTGGCTTCTCTGCGCAGCAGAGGAGTGCTTATAGTGGGCAGCGGTAACATGGTGCATAACCTGAGGATGATCGCATGGGATAAACTGAACACAGATGATTACGGTTATGACTGGGCAATGGAGGCAAGAGAAAGGATGAACAATTTTATATTAAGCGATGATCATCATTCTCTCATAAATTATAAATCACAGGGAAAAGCATTTCAATTATCCATACCCACGCCTGAGCACTTTTTGCCTTTGCTTTATGTGCTTGCACTGAAAGACGGACATGAGCAGGTGACCCTGTTCAATGACAAAGCGGTTGCCGGCTCACTTACTATGACATCTGTAAAAATCAGTTAATATAACCCGGAACTTCCTGACCTTGAACTCAAAATCGTGAGTCTTGAGAAGGTACGCACCTTTTCCGGTCCGGTGCCAGCAAAATAAGAATGCCATATATTATTGTTTTGAGACGGCATCTTTTCTTACCTTAGTACAACATAACAACGAAATATGATAAATAACATTCTGCTGATTACAGGTTCAGCAACCATTATAATCTGGGGCACAGCTCACCTTGCCCCCACAAAATCAGTAATAAAGGATTTTGGGGATATTTCAACCGACAATAAGAACATCATAAAAATGGAATGGATCATCGAGGGCCTCTCATTGATCTTTGCCGGGAGCCTGGTCATGGCCATTACCCTGTTCGGGGAGATTAAAAGCCTGACTGCAAGCATAGTATATATAGCATCTTCGGTCTATCTTTTTTCCATGGCTATCCTGTCATTATTTACGGGATTCAGGGTTAACTTTCTTCCATTTAAATTGTACCCTTTAATTTTTACCGTATCAGGTGTATTGATTGTTACAGGAAGCCTGTTATTAGAAGTAAAGATTTAATATTATACAATAAAACCACCAACCTGACACTAATGAAGAAAGCCACAATATTCTGTATATTTAACCTGCTCGTTATCAGTTGCTTGGGACAACAGATATTCGGCTATGATCTTAATAATCCATTTGTAATGAAAAATAATGAAATCGCCGATTAATTCACAAATCCGGTCAGTTATAATCACCTGCTGTACACTGCTCTTCTGCCTGCCTGGAATTATTCATTCCCAGGTATACCTCGATTCGACCGCATCAGTGGAAGATCGTGTCAATGACCTGATCGGCAGAATGACCCTGGATGAGAAAATAGGCCAGATGGTGCAGACCGAAAGAGGCTTTTATAATGTCACAGGATACATCACCTCCCATTACCTGGGATCCATCCTGAGCGGTGGAGGCAGCGTACCGGGTAAGAATACTGTGAAGGACTGGATCACGATGTATAACAAGCTTCAGGACGCAGCGCTGGCCACCCGGTTGAAAATCCCGATTATTTATGGAATTGATGCCGTGCATGGTCATGGTAATGTATATGGCGCCACCGTTTTCCCGCATAACATCGGTATGGGTTGCACGCGCGATCCCGGGCTTGTTGAACAATGTGCTGAGGCAACAGCTGTTGAAGTTCGCGCCACAGGACTGAACTGGACCTTCAGCCCATGTATCGCGGTGCCGCGCGATATCCGCTGGGGCAGAACGTATGAAGGTTTTGGTGAGACACCTGAATTGCAGGAAATGATGGCTGAGGCAGCAGTCAAAGGTTACCAGGGTGACTCGCTGGGCACCCCTGGCCGCATACTTGCTTGTGCAAAGCATTACATTGGCGATGGGGGTACAACAAATGGTATCAACCAGGGTAATACTGAACTTTCAGAAGCTGAGCTGAGGCGGATCCATCTGCCCGGTTACATCAAAGCTGTGGAAGCCGGGGTCGGGTCGGTGATGGTATCATTTAACAGCTGGAATGGAGTTTATTGTCATGGAAACAAGTTTCTTATAACAGATCTGCTGAAAACCGAGCTCGGATTTAAAGGGATTGTCATTTCTGACTGGGAGGGGATTTCCTACCTGTCGACTGATTTTAAAGCAGCTGTGCAACAATCAGTGAATGCAGGAATCGACATGTTCATGCAACCGAACAAACCGGTAGAATTTTTCAATAACCTGAAGATCCTTGCAGAGGCAGACAGCGTGTCTGAAGACAGGATCAATGATGCTGTTAAAAGAATCCTGACGGTAAAGTTCCACCTGCACCTGTTCGAACATCCCTATGCAACGGATGCCTGGGCTGACAGCCTGGGCAAAAGCACTCACCGTACATTGGCCCGCCAGGCAGTGCGCGAATCTCTCGTATTGCTTAAGAACAATGGCCATCTCCTCCCACTGTCAAAGACTGAAGGTAAAATACTGGTGGCAGGATCAAAAGCTGATGACATCGGTTCCCAATGTGGCGGCTGGACCATCACATGGCAGGGCAGTGCAGGCGCAATTACCCCTGGCACAAGCATATTGAGCGCAATAAGAAGCATCAGAGGTTCAGATAATGTGATCTACAGAGTTGATGGGGCAACAGACCTGGCAGCTGATATCGCAGTAGTCGTGGTTGGTGAGTATCCTTATGCTGAAGGTAACGGGGACCGGAACAGCCCCCAGCTCAGCAGTACAGACCTTAAAGTCATTGACAATATAGAAAAGGCCGGGATGCCTTATGTACTTCTGCTTATCAGCGGACGTCCCTTGCTGATGACTGATATTATTGCCAAAGCTGATGCATTTGTAGCTTGCTGGCTGCCGGGAACCGAAGCGCCGGGTATCACTGATGTTTTATTTGGCGATTTCGACTTTACCGGCAAACTATCCCACTCATGGCCTTCAGATGCCTCTCAACTCGCTCTTAACTGGGGAGATGAACCATATGATCCCCTCTACCCCTATGGCTATGGATTAAGTGCCAGAACAAATGAAATATCATCGCTCGTAATAACCCCTGTTTTTTCACTATATCCGGATCCTGCCGGCAATGAACTGTCAGTGCAGGCGAAAGAAAACGGTATCATTGAGATATTCAGTATTGTCGGGGAGCTGAAAATGTCAGTTGTAAAAAATATAAGTTATATAAATATTGATGTGAGCAGTTTAAGGAGCGGGATCTATATCCTGAAAATGACAACCCTTAACGGTACAGCGTGGATATCAAAATTTATTAAACAGTAATGAATGACGTCGCAGGTGAGAACTCGTATCCGTTTAAATGTAAAACATACGATAACCTGGTAATGAAAAAGCATACAAAATTTTTCCAGTACCATGCAATTATTCATATTCGTTTCCGGAATCTTTCACTATAATTTCGCATAACATAGGACAATGAGAAAAATAATCCTTTTATTGATATTATCCGCTTTGTACGGATGCCGGGACGACAGGAATAATGAGATCAGGGTATCAGAGAGTGATCTGCACCAGGCAGAGAGAGCATTTGCCGAACTGAAAGAAGCACTGGAAAAAGATAATGGAAGATTATGGAACCACAGGCTTGATGGACCAATCCTTTTAATCAACAAAGATACCAGGATCATTATTGCCAATGAGCAGGATGCAAAAGGTGAACTGGTCAGGCAGGGTGATTGTTTTATAGGTAAATTCCCGGATGCCATGATCATTGCCCATTCCGCCATTGACTGGAACGGGAAACGCTGGGCTACCTATACCTTCCCTTTACCAGAGGATAAAACCGAAAGACTGAACGGACTCATACATGAATCGTTTCATCGTATCCAGCCGGAGATCGGATTCGACAGTCTTTTTCAGATCCAGTGTGGTCACCTGGATACCAGGGAAGGCAGAATATACCTGAAGCTGGAGATTGAAGCACTGAAAAAAGCACTGCGCTCTGAAGAACCCCTGACACATATTAAGAATGCCCTCTTTTTCAGGGAATACAGATATCAGTTATTTCCGGAAGCAAAGGCTGCTGAGAATTCACTGGAGATAAATGAAGGACTGGCTCAATATACCAGCACTGTATTACTCGGACTGACACCTGGTGACCTAAAGGATTATTACCAGTCCCAGATGGATATCCTGTACAGTTCTCCTACTTTCGTCCGCTCATTTGCTTATTTTGTTCTGCCCGTATATGGTTATTTTATGAAACAAACCGATGAGTACTGGAATTCAGATATTACCAGAAAGACCAATTTAACTGATTATATGCTGGCATTTTATAAGATACAACCTACATTAATAAACCAGGAAGCAATCGAACAGGCGGGCAAAAATTATGGTTCGGATTCAATCATTAAGGTCGAGGAAACCAGGGAGCTGGAACGCCTGGCGCAATCAGAAAGATACAGGAGAATATTCCTGGGAGACAGTACACTTACCATCAGGTTGGAAAAAATGCAGATTGGTTTCAACCCTGGCAACCTTGTGCCACTGGATTCCTTTGGAACGGTATATCCCAATCTTACCATCACCGATAACTGGGGCATCTTACAGGTTGATAGTTGCGGTGCACTGGTGAGTACAGGATGGGATGAAGTGAGGATCTCATATCCTCTGACTATTACAGATTCCCTGGTGATAGGCAATGGCTGGAAACTAAAGATTAATCCTCCCTGGAAACTTGAAAAGAAAGGTTCGGGATATGTCATGACGAAAAAATAACCGGACAATTAACGCGTTGTGCGATTAATGATATAATTCTGATAATCAATTTTATATATTTTCGCGCCGATGGCGCGGAAATATATAAAAGCCTCACAACTAATAATATACATCATTTTACAGCACAACGCATTGGATAAATAATCAAACAATGGAAACAAGGTTACTGAGAGAAAAAGACATCCTCCCCACAAAGGAAGTCCTGGAAAATGCACTGGGAGGCAGTTATCAGGCATTTGATGACCTGATGAAAACCCTTACTGATATTAAGTACAGCCTGGTTCCCCAATGGAATTATTACAGGGACGGGAAAACATGGTTGTGCAAGGTGTGTTATAAAAAGAAGACCATTTTCTGGCTATCCGTATGGGATAAGTTCTTTAAAATCACATTCTATTTCATGGAAAAACACAGTGCAGTAATTGCAGGACTGGATATTGACAAAGAAATAAAAGAGAACTTCAATCGCATTAAACCTGCAGGAAAGTTGATTCCTCTCACCATTACCATAAAAAACACAGATCAGATAAAGGATGCGATCAGGATAGTCGAATATAAAAAGAATCTCAAATGAGCAGATTATTAATAAAAGAAGATTTATCATGATAACGGTTAAAGAAATCCTGCAACAAAAAATAAAACCTAAGGAAAAGCAGACACTGCTTGTCGAAGCCGTCGTTTCAGGTAAAATACCGGCCAAGGAATTCATTACATTTTTTGAATCTGCTCCTGATGTTGACAAAGGTACCTGTGCAGATGTGATGAAACATGTTGCAGCAGGTAAGCCTGAAGCACTTATTCCATATATTGACATCCTTGTTACATACATCAATTATAAAGCCCCGAGAGTCAAATGGGGGGTGCCGGAAGCAATCGGCAATATGGCAAAAAACTATCCTGATGAAACGGCGAAAGCTGTCCCTTACCTTCTTAAAAACACGACCGACGACAAAGTCAATACAACTGTAATAAAATGGTGTGCGGCTTTTGCACTTACTGAAATTGCTAAATATAATTCCGTAGCGGCCACACAGCTTTTACCGGTATTTGAAAAGATTATCAAAGAGGAACAGAATAAAGGAGTCAGGAATGTTTATATTAAAGCAATAAAAGCAATAGAAAGCTGAATCATTGGGATATCCGGTCAAGAAATATTACACTCTAACCGATAGAATAGTGATCGATTGTCTGCCTGATAAAATATTCGACACACTGGTTTTTTTCTTCCAGGATAGAGAGAATTATAAATTATGGCATAAAAACCATATATCGTGTCACTGGAAAAAAGGAAAGGATTTTTCACCCGGATCAGTACTTATTGCTGAAGAAAATTTACATGGCACGTTGCACAAGCTGGGATTCACTATTACCAGCTGCCGGCAAAACAGCATGCTTGAATACAGGATGTTATTCCCGTTCTCCCTGATCTGCAGGGGCGGATCATTTGAGATGATTCCTAAAGATGACGGGACCGAGCTGGTGGCATGTCTAAGCTTCAGAGGGGGTGTGCTTTTAAAAAGATTATTCCGGAAAAATATTGAATCTTTAAGGACCCATATGAAAGAAGAAGGTCAGAACATTAAATTATTCATTGAAAAAACAATTAACAAAGCATGAAAAAAGCAACTATCATCCTGGCGCTCCTGTTGATGATTATTCCAGGCAAAACCTTTTCACAGGATCAGAAAGAACAAAACAAGATGCCTGTCAAACCGGCACTGCTGGTTATTGATATTCAGAATGCCTTCCTTCCCATGATACCTGACAAGGAGAAGGAGGTGGGTTTAGCTTATATCAATGCCCTCATTGATCTTTTCCGAAAAAATGGTTATCCTGTGATAAGGATTTACCATAAATCCGAGGAATATGGAGTGCTTCCTGATACAGATCCCTTTGAATACCCCACCTCGGTGCATATCCGGCCGGATGATCCCAAAATAATAAAGACCTATGGTGACGGATTCAATAAAACTCATCTGGATGATGTGATTAAAAAGAGCGGGAGCAATACTTTATTTCTCTGCGGGTTAAGCGCCGTGGGATGTGTGCTGGCGACCAGGATTGGTGCGGAAAATCATGATTATACGGCTTTCTTTGTCAAGGATGCCATCATGAGTCATAATTCGGATTATACAAATGATATCGAAGATATATTCGATGCCGTTAGTTATGATGTAGTAAAGCTGATACTTGAAAATTCGCACTGATAAACTGACTATAGAAAAGGAATATGCCCGTTGCATCGCTTCCCTGACACGAGCTGGCATCCTCACATTCCTTCCGGGATACAGACGCACAGGAATAACAGGATCTGACGGGAAGGAATACCCGGTACCAACAAGGGAGCAGGTAGAAAAACTTCTTGATAATAATCGCGAGCTTGCAAATACAAAGGCCCTGCAGGGCTTTGGCAGGCTGGAGCTCGTGCCCATGGCAATGCCCCTGCACCGTTTGTTGGGTCTGCTAGAAGCAGCTGTCGTCAGGCATGCAGCAAAAGGACAGATTTATCAAACCAGGTGTAATGCTTCTGATCCCCTGGTACCTGTCCGTGTCAATAACGACAAACAGGTATGGGTATGGGATACCCTGAAGCAACTGACTGATACAGATGAGCTGGTTTATTTTCCCATGGAATATTCTGTCAATCACCGGGGACAGACCAAAGCAGAAGCAGCCGGTAACACACGGATTTGTGCTGTTCAGGGCTGGTCGGTGGGTCTGGTTGAAGATGTACCTGTCATGCCCCAGCCGGGACAGGGACAAATCCTGGCAGGACGAAAACAACTGGAAACAGGTTTTGCCCCACGCGAATACCTCGAAACATTGCAGCAAGAACCTTACCGGGGAGAGACAGGGAAAACACTTGAGGATTTTATTACAGGATTTCTGATCCGTCTCGAAGAGACCGATGAAGTCAGCCATGACAGGTATGATAACAACTCCGTATGGTGCCTTGGGCAGTACGTGAAGATTGAATATGCTGAACTTGTACCTACAGGCTGGTGGCACAGGGAAATGGGACGGATGCGCCTGGATATGCACCGGACGGGAAATAAGCTGTGCACCAGGAACTGGGGTGCATCCACAACAGTGAGACTGCCCGGATCCGAATGAGTTTCCTGCCCTGAATTTTTGCCTTTGATCAAGAACCGGCAAAATATATTTATCGTTACCTTAGTTTCCTGTTCATACAGATAGAACCTTCAAACACCTGAATAAAATGGTATTAAACCCCAGAGCAGCGCCTCCGCTGAGCAGCTCCTTGCTTCGCCGAAGCGGCTACGCGAAGGCACAGTCAGCGCTCGCGGAAGCTGCGGGGAATTTGACCAAACTTCCC
>Ga0172366_10004600_pt1 | contig 10876 bp, 12 predicted proteins | sample LakKivSesite69cm_FD_114533 | JGI IMG/M metagenome (GOLD analysis project Ga0172366, IMG submission 114533) | Sediment microbial communities from Lake Kivu, Rwanda - Sediment site 69cm | ecosystem: Environmental > Aquatic > Freshwater > Lake > Sediment | place: Rwanda: Western Province, Lake...
CGGACATGTTCAGTACCACCAGGCAGGTCTGCCGGTCGGCAGTGCTGCTACGCAGGAAAGCCAGGTAGTCTGGCGCATCCTCATGCAGCGGCGTGTAGTCACCAGCAATGAGGGCAGGAGTCTGCTTGCGCATGCGCAGCAAACGACGGTAAAAGTTCAGCAGGGAGTCAGGGTCGGCCAGTTGGCTGGCAACGTTGACGCCCTGAGCATAGTTGGGGTTCACCGGCAGCCAGGTCTCAACACCAGCCGGGCTGAAACCGGCGTTAGGTGCGTCTGACCACTGCATTGGCGTGCGACTCTTGTCACGGCCAGCGTGCGCAGCCAAGAGCACTGCCTCTTCCGGTGGTGTACCCAATACTTCTACCTCTATCTGGTACACCCAAATTCCCAACTGGTCGCGAAACTGGTGGATGTCTGACAACAGCAAATCGGTCATGCCAATCTCTTCGCCATTATACAGAAAAGGCGTACCGCGCAGGGTGAGCATTAGTGCCAGGGACAGTCGAGCGATAGCTGCATCGTTTTGCCCATCACCATAGTGGCTGAAAACCCGTTCCGAGTCGTGGTTGCCAAGCGTGTTGCAGGGCCAGGCGCCAAGTGGCAGTGCAGTTAGGCGGGCCTGCTGGTTAGCGCGCACCCAGGCCGGCGTCAGGCGCTCGGTCCTCATCAGCGGAAAGTTGAACAGCAGGTGCAGCTCGTTGTGTCCATCACCGTAGTAAGCGATGTCGTCATCCTCACCGACCAACACGCGATCTTGGTATTCACTGATAAGCGCACGCAAAGAGCGCATCAGTTCATGCGTTTCAGGCTGCCCAACTTGATACTCGTACAGTTTCTCCTGCTGCTTCCAAGCTGCTTCTCGTTCCTCTGCATTGGGGGCGCTGCGCCAGGCACGGTACAGTTCGAGTTGCGACGACTTGACAGCATGGTCAGGTAATGCGGGATGTTCAAAGATGGTGCCGATGGCGTCGAGGCGGAAGCCATCCACACCCAGGTCCAGCCAGAAGCGAGCGACACCAAACATAGCCTCCTTGACCTGTGGGTTGTGCCAATTGAGGTCAGGCTGCTGCTTGAAGAAGTAGTGGTAGTAGTATTGGCCAGTGGCTGGATCGTATTCCCAGGCTGGGCCGCCAAAACACGAGTACCAGTTGTTGGGCGGCCCCCCGCCTCTGCCGTCGCGCCAGATGTACCAGTTGCGTTTGGGGTTATCGCGGCTCGAACGCGACTCGATGAACCAGGGATGCTGGTCGGAAGTGTGGTTCAGCACCAGATCGAGGATCGCACGAATCCCGCGTTGGTGAGCTTCATCCAGAAAATGTTGGAAATCCTCCAACGTGCCATACTCAGGGGTAACGCTCGTATAGTCGCTGATGTCGTAGCCGCAATCAACGAGGGGCGAGGGGTAGTGCGGCGAGAGCCAGATGGCGTCAATGCCCAGGTCCTGCAGGTAGTCGAGGCGCTCAATCATGCCCTGGAAGTCACCGATGCCGTCGCCATTGCCATCGGCGAAGCTGCGTGGGTAGATCTGGTAGAAAACGGCCTTCTGCCACCACTTTAGCTCGGTCATCGAATCTCCTTTCAGACGTGATCAGGTGCGACGCACTTGCGAAGTGTATCGCACTTCGCTACACCTATTATATCCATATAGCATGACAGAGACAAAGCATGCTGGGCACTCAGCAGGGCTTTTCCATTTTCGCCAGGGGTGTCATAGCTTTCGCTGAGCGTCAGCGCAGCATCTGAATGCAGCACAGAGAGCTCCATTCGCTCCACTCGGGTGACAGATTCGCCCTTCTTGACTGACTTTAGAAAAGCCCTGCCCAAGGGCCTCCATGACTTGTCAAGAGATAGGATATGGACTATGATAGCGACGGCTACCATCCCCAGGAAATGACCTAGCTCAACGCAATCTTAGAGGAGGCTCTAGATATGACCAAAAAGTTGAACATCGGTCTGATCGGCCTTGGCTATATCGGCAAGATTCACGCCATCGCCTACCGCGACATACCGCTCTGCTTCCCCCAGCCACCGGTGACCGCCAACCTTGCGGTGGTGCTCCGCTCTCGTCTGGACACCGAGGTCGAGGCCACGAAAAGCTTTGGCATCGCTACCACTGATCCTGCCGAGTTCTACGCCCAGCCTTTAGACGTCGTGGACGTGTGCACGCCCAACTACCTGCACCGCGAGCACGTCCAGCACGCCGTGGAATCTGGTCTGGCGGTGTATTGTGAGAAGCCACTAGCGAGCACGCTCGAAGACGCGCGTGCCATGGCTAATCTGGCCGAAAAAACCGCTGCTTTGACTCAGGTGGCCTTTGTCTTGCGTTACGTGCCTGGCATCCGCCAGATGAAAGCACTCATTGATGCTGGTGAGATCGGTGAAGTATTCCATTTTTGCGCACGCATGTTCCACGGAGGCTACGTGGACTACAATCGTCCCATGTCCTGGCGTCTACGACGGGCGCAGTCAGGTGGTGGGGCATTTATGGATCTGGGAGCTCACCTCGTGGACTTGACCCGTTACCTACTGGGCAATGTGGCAACGGTCCGAGCTGCCATGCGCACTTTCATCTGTGAGCGTTGCACCACACGGGGCAGTGACCGACGAGAGCTAGTAGACGTAGACGACTGGGCTCATTGCACGCTTGAGCTCTCATCCGGGGCCATCGGGGTGTTAGAAGTCACCCGAATGGCTGCTGGCGCTGATGAAGCTACCGAGTTCGAAGTCTTCGGGAACAAAGGGGCCTTGCTTTTTCAGGCACGTGAGCCCAACTTTGTCCGCATGTACGACCTGAAGCGGCAACAGTGGATTAGTGGTGCGCTGAGTCTGCCTCCTATCCCTGGAGAGCGGCCCTTCGAACAGGTCTGGCCAGGCGGCAAATACTCGCAGGGGCTCATGACCAACGCCCATCTGGCTGCAGCCTATGACTTTCTATTAAACGTGACGGAAAGGAAGCCATCCCAGCTCGACTTCCGTGCTGGAGCAGCGGCGCAGGAGGTCATCGAGGCTGCGTATGCTTCGGCTGCACGGGGTGGCGAGTTGATTCGTCTCCCTCTGTGAGAGGGGCGTTAGCAGAGCCCAAGGTTACATGGCCTGGTAAACAATCTGCCCCTTGACCAAGGTCATGTAGACATTCACCTGCTCATCAATTACAGTCAGACTCGCATCCTTGCCCACGGCGATGCTCCCCAGCCGGTTGGCAAAGCCCATCGCCCGTGCTGGATTGAGCGAGGCCATTTTGATGGCCTCCGAGAGCGGTACCCCGATCTCCCGGTTCACATTTCGTACACACTGGTTCAGCGTTGCCGTGCTGCCGGCAATGGTGCCGTCGGCTAACGTGGCGCGCCCGTCCTTCACCGTGACTGTATGCCCCACCAATTCATATGTCCCGTCAGCCAACCCAGCCCCAGCCATGGCATCGGTAATAAGCACGATGCGGTCGGTACCCAGGCAGCGTACCAACACCTTCATCGCCCCAGGGTGGACGTGGATCAGATCGGCGATCAGTTCCGCCGTCACGTTATCGGAAGCCATGACTGCTCCAAAGACCCCTGGCTCCCGGTGTTGGAAGCCGCGCTGTGCATTGAAAGTGTGAGTGACATGAGTGAAATTGCCGCGCAAGGCAGCACTGGCCGTTTCGTAATCAGTGTTGCTATGTCCCAGTGATACGACCACTCCTGCCGCGCGGAAGCGCGCCGCCAGTTCGTGCGCGCCAGGGAGCTCCGGAGCCAACGTCATCTGGCGAATCCAGCCCCGCCCAGCCTGCAGCACCGCCTCAGCTTCGTCCATTGCTGGCTGGCGAAGCCAGGCCGGGTTGAAAGCACCTTTTTTCTCTTTGTTGATGAACGGGCCTTCCAGGTGCGGGCCCAAAGCCTCAGCTCCTGGCATACCAGCCTCCAATGCATCGGCGCACGAACGAACCACCTGCACCAGTGTTTCCGCGTCAGGTGCAGCAACCGAGCACAGAAAACCTGTTACGCCGGCAGTGGCCACCCACTCGGAGTAGGCACGCAAATCATCAGCGATTCGACCAGGTATCCCGAAAGTGACACCCTTGCCGCCATGCACGTGGACATCCATCAAGCCTGGAACCACAATGCGCCCGCGCATGTCCATCCGCAGCCCATCGGTACGAGGAGCATCTTCTATCGGCCCCACGTAGGCAATGTGCCCTTCATCGGAAATCACCACAGTTCCGCGTTCAATAACTTCTGTCGGCGTAAAGACTTTGGCATAGTACAACGTTGTTGCCATGTGCAATTCCTCCTCTGTAAGTCAGCTATCACTCCGATCGCTCAACATCTTAGACACGATCTCGCTTCAAGTCAAACACGGAATCAGTCGTCAGTTGCCAGTTGCCGGTTGCTGATAGGGCAGAAGTAGTTCCTTGCCCAAAGTAATCATACAGGGGAGGTGTTGCTTTTCGGGAAGAAAACCCACTCCTTGCCAGGGAAAGGGCAGGGTGAGGGTCATCTCACCTCTGGCCTCCTTGGGTTTTGGGTAAACTTCACGTTGCTCGTTTGACCAGAGAATCGGTGTTCAATATAATCCTTCTCAGGCAGTCAAATACGATTGTAGGAGGGTCTTGATGTCTAACTATACACCTGGTGCCTTTATCCATGACGAAATTGCCAGCCAGGGTCAAACCTGGGCTACACTTATTCCGCTGGTTACCAAGCGGGCCGACGCGATCCGAGAACTATTTGGAGGAATTGATGAAGCAATTTTCACCGGTTGTGGCTCTGGCTTGAACATCTCTCTCTGTGGTGCGTCTATCCTCCAGATCCAGACGGGCATCTCTGCACGTGCCGTTCCTGCGGCAGATAATTATCTGTTTCCCAGGAGTACCTTGGTCAGCGGTCGCAAAACGTTAGCGGTGCTCGCTTCGCGCTCTGGCAAGACCACTGAGATAGTCCAGGCCTTGGACTACCTGTGCAGTCGGGGAATCCGTACCATAGGTATTACCTGCACAGAAGACAGCCCTCTTGCCACGAGGAGCGATCTGGCTCTGGTTCTCACACCTGCAACAGAGCAGGCTGTTGCCACCACTCGCTCGCTGACGTCAATGATGCTAACCACCCAGCTTCTGGCAGGCATTGTCTCGGGTGATGAAGCCTACCTTAAGGAACTGAGTCGCCTGCCCGGATATTGTCAGTTACAGATGAAAAATTATCACGACTTGGGCAAGCTAATTGGCCAGCGCACAGACCTGACCAAGTACGCCTTCGTAGGCAACGGGCCTTTCTTTGGGCTAGCTCATGAGGGCCAGCTTAAAGTTAAGGAGACCGTGCTACTGCCTGTGGATGCCTACCCAGTGCTTGATTTCCGGCATGGGCCGCAATCGAACGTGGATGCGCAGATGCTGATAGTAGTGTTTATCTCGGACAGCGCCTACAAGGAAGAGGTGCAGTTCCTGCGGGACATGAAAGCTCTGGGAGGCGTGACCTGGGCCCTCTGCGACCAGACTGATGGTGAACTGCGGGCACACGCCGATTATGCCCTCGAACTAAAATCAGGCCTGGGTGAACTGGCACGAGGACTGTTGTACATGCCTGCTGTCCAGTACATGGCCTACTACCGCTCACTGTCACGGGGGCTGAATCCAGACCAACCTCAGAACCTATCTTACTGGGTCGATACGTCCCACTAGGAGCGCCTGCGGTTGAACAGATAAAAGGAGAAAACCTCTATGCCACGCAAACGCAGCCAGCAGGATACTCGTATGGAGCAGGGCCGGCAACTTGCACGACGTCTGTACGACTACAAGATTGGCCAACTGGAGCGCTTCAGTGCTGAAGAGCAGTCGCACCTGCTGAGCGAATTTCCTCTGCTCGGCGAGGTGGAGTTCAAAGATGTGTTTCGTCAGGTGATCGAGGCTAAACGCTACGAGCAAGAGCACGTTGGCTGGCAGGCCATCCCCCACGATACAGCCGTGTTGGTCATGGTGGCAGTGACCAGCCTGGTGAACTTGCGCGTCGGTGCCGTAGCGGGTATTGCCATCCTGGTGTTGCTGGAAAGCCTCTTCCAGTTCTACTTTAACCGACAACTTTACCGCGTTCTAAGCACACTCGTTTGGCTGACGTACCCCGCCTATGCTGTGCTGGCCTACGTGCTCTACCGCCGGGGATTCGAAATCATCTGGATCGTTGTGGCGGTGCTACTTGTCTGGGGTGGAACCTTCCTGCTAGGCGGAGTAGCGCGGTTGCCGCTTCGCCTGATTCTCAATGCGCGTGCCAAAGCGGCCCAGGAAGCGGCCCGCCGCAAGAAGGATGAACGGTCGAAACACTGAGGAGTGCTAATTGCACTGACCCCCGCCCATGTCAGCGCATCAATGATTCTTCGACTTGCCTTTTTTGCCACGCAGGGTCTTTACCCAGGCCTCTAGCTTGTCCGGGCTAACTACATTAGGTTCCCAGTTTTCACCCTGTTCGACTGCTTTTCTTATCGCTTCGTAGACATTTTGGGGATAGACCTCAACCCAACGGACCCAGGCGGGCTTGACAAAAGCAGGCGGGCGCACTGACCACCACACTCCACATGCGATCAAGAGCACAAACAGGCTCTGGTACAGGACGTAGTATGAGCCTAGCCGTGCCTTAGCCAAAGCATTGAACGAGTACAGGAGAAATAACAACCCGAGGGGGATGTAACTATAGACCGTACCACGTGAGCGCCAATACCATTTCTTCCACAGGCCCAGCCGGGCTGACAGACCCAGGCTTATGAACGTTAAACCAAAGATCCGCATCAGAAACTGTTGGTCTATACCAAGCATGCTATCCCTTTCGCAGCAAGTGCAATGCGGCTTCGCGTAACTCTTCTGCCACATCGGCACCATAGGGGCTGATCAGTGCCTCGTAGGTCTCTTCGGTGATGGAAACGACATCCGGGAAATAGCCTGACTCGTCATTGGCATAGCTGAGAACAGCAGTGTAGGGGCGATTGCTCCGTTGTTTGATCTCGAGCACTGTGCGTGTGAAAGGCTCGCCCGGAAGACCCACCAGCGCCAAATCGCCTATCTCCAGAAGTTGAACCTGGCTGCTGTGATGGGTGAGGCCGGCAAATCCCTCGGCCATTTGGGCTTGGCCAATAGCTCCCTCCACCCGCGTAGTGGCCCGACGGATTTCGCCATGTGATGCTCCAGCCGCCTTCAACCTCTTCAGTTCGGCCTGCAGTCGTTGCACTTCGCGCTGGGCCTCATCCGCAGGCGGAAAGGGCCGAAACTTGAGATCAACCGGTACGATCCAGGCTCTCAAGGGTACCGACTCCTGGGTGACAGTCATCTGCATCACCTTGAGCACCTCGCCACTCAGGATGCGAGCCATGCGTTCAACCTCGCCAAAGGACTGGTCGCGCCGGGTGAAGCGCGTGCTTATATCCCCTGAAGCTCCATTGGTGTACAAGAAGACGGTATCCGGGTAGATGCGACGCAGCGTGGTTCGTGCCGCACCAGGATAGTCGGCGGAGAAGAAGAGGTTTTGATAGCCCAGCACCGTGGGGTGGCAGCCGTAGTTCATCATCACCGCCAGTGGCTGGCCTGTAGCATCATCCACTCGCAGGACAATGACCTCGTTATCCACCAGGCCCTTTTCGGGGTCATTGCGGTTGCGGCCGATGCCCTCCACCATGCCCCGGCCCACGCCCAGCCGTGCCGGTTCGAGGCACTCGCGAGCCCAGATCGCTGCACCCACCAGTTGCCGCTCCACCATACGCTGCAGTTCGAGATCTTGCGTCGAGCGGATGCCCGGAGTTGGGGGCCAGAAACCTGCAGCCCCCGAGTGGGTATGCGTACACGTAACCATTGTGCAGTGACCCGGCACACCGATAGCCTGCTCGATGCCAGCACGTACCCTTTGGGTGAAGTCCAGGCTTACCCCCAGCAAATCCATGCTAATCAGCACCACCTGGTCAGCGCCGGATTTTAGCAGCAAGAGTTGTGCCAGCAGCGGGTCGTGTACGCCCAGACTGGTCCCTTCACGAGCGGCATACCCATCAAAGCCAGTACCAACCGGTGGGGTGATATTGATTTCGACTGCTCCGGCCCAAACTTGCGTCACCATCATCGTCCCTTACCAGACTTTGATCCGACCCTTGTAGCGTTCCAAAAGCACCTGGTTGAATTCATCGCTGCCATCGAGGTTGCCGCTCATGAACACCGGGGGTTGGATGCCACGTTCCAACAAGTTCTGGATGGTTTGGACGATGAGGCTGTGCATGATGAACATGCCTGCCACTCCAGATCCTGCACCTACTGTTGGCTGCAACCCATCCAGGTGAAGCAGACAATCCCCCTTTGGGCAGCAGTTGTCTATGACCACGTCAGCCAATTGGTAGAGCTTCTTCCCACTGGAGTGCCGAGAGGTCGTTCGCTGGGAATGCTGCAACGACGTAATGGCGATCACTGGCACGCCGCGGGCCTTGGCTCCCATCGCCATCTCGATCGGTGCTGCATTCCGCCCCGAATTCGAGATCACCACCAGGGCATCCTTGGAGGAGATCTTGTAATAGTCCAGGATTACCCCGGCCATGCCCTCCACGCGCTCCATGTACTCGCTCTGCGAGACTTTCTCGTGGCCAGTTAGACTTGGTTCGAGAATCGCATCTACCGGTGCTAACCCGCCGGCACGGTAAGCAACATCTTCGGCAATCACATGCGAGTGCCCAGTACCAAATGTATAGAGAATGCCGTCGTTAGCAATCGTTTCGGCGATGATTGCTGCAGCACGCTCAATTTTGTCCATCTGCGTCTCAACGATGCGTTGCAAGACGGTCTGCACTGCCGCCGTGTATTCGAGTGCCTTGTTAGCCATCTAGACCTCCATGAAAGTTTCATCAGTAAGTATGCAACAAAGAAAGGGGCGTTATGAAGTAGGGGAACCTTATCCTGGCCTATACAGACTTTGGCAAGCCAAATAGGCCAGCTACTTGGCCCATTCAGGCAACGTCTTCTCCAGCGCTGGCCAGTACTCCGCGTCCGGGTCGGGCGGCATCATGCGGCAGGTGATACGTATGCCCATCTCATGCAGCTTTTTCAATGCCTTCACTCCCGATTCGGTCAAGTAAACAGTGTTGGAAACCTTTTTGGAGCCGCGCACAAAGGCTTGGTTGCCTAGATTCAGTACAGGCATCTTTAAGCCTTCTTCCACCAAAGCCAATCCATCCTCCGGGAATTTGGCGATGATAAAGATGTTCTCCTTCTCTGCCTGAGGGTTGCCATTACAATAAGCTACGCAATCTTTAATCGAGAGCACCGACACTCTGGCACCCATGGGTGCCACCGCCTGCAACAGCGTCACCTGCAGTGGATCGGCTGCCACCTTGTCGTTGGTCACGATGATATGATCAATTTTGAATTCTGCGTTCCAGGACACCAAAATTTGGCCGTGAATCAGCCGATTGTCCATTCGCACATGGATAACTGGCATACAATCCCCCTGAGATAATGTATTGGTCGTGCTAGACGGGCTTTTTGCTCAGAGTCTCTGACAAGGTCCGGATGCCACTGGTTCCTGCTTCCCTTGCGACTTCTACTAATTGGCTAAGGTTTTGACCATCGCGCTGAACGGCCAATTCCAACAGCATGGGCAGGCTTACACCAGACACGACTTCGATGTTATCACGCTGCATGGCCAGACGCGCACTGGCGTTAAAGGGGCTAGCACCGAAAACGTCTACCAGGATCAGAATCCCATCTCCGGTATCCACTTTGTCCACAGCAGCCGCAACCCGCTCCATCAAACTCTCCACATCATCCGCCTCTCTCAGGCTGACGGTGACGAAGCCTTCTTGCTGGCCCACAATCATGCGTGCTGCATCCAGCATCCCATCTGCCATCTCGCCGTGGCAGACAATCACAATTCCAACCAAAGTGCCCCCTGCGTGATACGCTACTTCAGAATCCCGTCAACTAATAATACAAGCTATTTAGACACAGCATTCGTGAGAGACCCGCTTTCTCCTCCAGAAAAACGGGTTTAGATTAATTATATGCCATTTCGGAATCCTGGCAACTAAGTATGCACGCCAAACACGCTGCTTATGCGTCCCTCATAACGAGCGATTACACGCGCGTTGTGCTCATCTGCGCCGTCCAAGTTGGCGCTCATCAGAACTGGCGGGCTTTCTTCCTTGTCCAGGATGTATTGGATTGCCTCGACCATCACCGCGTTCATAATTGCTGCGCCAAGCACTGTTGAAAGGGCTCCCGCCTTCACAGGTAAGCCTTTGAAAGTCATACAGGCATCGCCAGGCGGTGTGCCAGTGTCCAACACGACCTCCCCCAGTTCATACAATTTCTTGCCACTGGAATGGCGTGAGGATATGCTCTTGGAATGAGCCAAAGAGGTTACGACAATCACGTGCAGGCCCATTTCCTTAACCCGCAGCGCGACTTCAATAGGCTCAGGATTACGTCCTGAGTTGGAAATGACAAAGATCGTCTCGCCTGCCTTGAGGGGCAAGCCCTTCAGCAAGACTTCAGCAAACCCCTCCAAGCGTTCAGCCCGACCCCACATGGGGTCCACAATCTGCATCACCGGGTATAGCCCACCCGCCCGTGCATGTACCTCCTGCGACAGCAATTGAGAATGGCCGCTGCCAAAGGTGTAGACGAGGCCCCCACCGATGATGGTATCACCTACCAAAGCAGCAGCCTTGCGAATAGCCTCTCCCTGGATCTCCTTCATACGTTGTACAGACTCGCACACTACATCGAGATACTCGGCATACATAGTTTGTCTTTTCCCCTTTGAATGATTTGCAGCAAGGCCTCATCACCTAAAGGCAAGGCCAGCGCAGAGAGCCTGTGTGCACAAAGCATTCGCATTGCCAGTCACGCTCTCAACCAAAGTTACGAGGTAATTGGAGGCTGTGCGCC
>Ga0172366_10004601_pt1 | contig 10875 bp, 9 predicted proteins | sample LakKivSesite69cm_FD_114533 | JGI IMG/M metagenome (GOLD analysis project Ga0172366, IMG submission 114533) | Sediment microbial communities from Lake Kivu, Rwanda - Sediment site 69cm | ecosystem: Environmental > Aquatic > Freshwater > Lake > Sediment | place: Rwanda: Western Province, Lake Kivu...
GAGGGGTCAGCTTCAAGACCTTCGCCTACCTGAGAATCAAGGGGAAGATGCTGGACTACCTGCGGCGCCGCATGTGGAGACTGAAGCGGGAGGAGATGGCGGCATTCGACGAGTTCAGCCGGCTGTTTCCCGTCGCCACGCACTCCGCGGCCGGCGCGCTGGATGCCGTCGGCCTGGCGCAGTCCTTGCTTCCCCACCTCACCCCCGCCGAGCGCCGCATCATCGAGCTCTTGTATTTCGAGGGGCTGACGCAAGAAGCGGTGGCGCGCAGGTTGCAGTGCAGCCGCCCGAATGTCTGCATCCTACGCAAGCGCGCGCTGATGCGCATGCGGAGCATTCTGACCGGGTCGGGCGAGAGTCCTGACCTGGCCTTTGAGTTCTGACCTGATGAGTGACTGCGTGTCGGGGACAGCCGCTGCGCTTTGCCCTTGGGCTGGTTCTCGCGCTTTCACTGGCGCCGGGCTCGACGGCCGCACCGGATGCCAACAGCTCTGCAACTTCATCGCCCGATGACCTCAGCTTCTCCGTGAGTGCCGGGTTTTCCGGCTGGGCGAATCCTTTGCCCAACTATCCGCTCATCCTGCAGCCGCAGGAGAATCCACTCGTGTTCAGCCCGAAAGATGAGGATGCCGGAGCGTGGTTCAACGACCTGTCGATTACACCGGTGCGGATTCGAGTGACCAACACGGGTCGGGTGAACGTGCCCTTCGATGTCCAAGTATCCAATCATGCAAGCCCTCTTGTGCCCTCGGCGCTTCTGGCAGCCTGGGAGGTAGTAAGGCGTGCCGACGAAGCACAACGCAGTAAGGAGGAGTCCGGCTCGGAAGACCGAGCGCGGCGCGGCAGCGTCTCCCCGGGCGATTCCGGTGTTTCGGACGCCGCCGCCCCAGGCGGGGGCCGCGGCGGGACCACCTTCTCCACGGTCTCCGAAGTGCGCCAAGGGAAGTTCATTGCACGCAAGCAGAGCACGCAGGATTTCTTCGTTCCGGTCGCGGTCTTTCCCCGGCATGAGGACCTGCATCCGGCAGGTCTCAAGGTTGAGCTGTCGGTCCAGGGGCAGCCGGTGGGAGAGGCTTCCGCGCTCGTCCGCTTCCTGCCCACAGGCAGCGTCTACTCCGCGCTTGTCGCACAGCAGCCGGATGAGCGGCTCCTCCTCGACGAGGTCAAGCCGAGCCCGGCGCTGGAGACAGAGACAAGCACGCCGGGCTTCCGCTTCGACCACGGGATTGTAACGGTGCCCCATTCCATGCTCGGGCCGAACCATACGGTTTTGCGGCATTTCCAGTACCTGCTGGTCTCGGCGGATTCGCTGACAGGACTCCCGCGCCGGGAACGGCAGCTTCTCGGTGATGCCGTGCTTATGGGGAGTCGGCTGGCGGTATACGAGGCTAACTCAGGGGTAGACTTCGCCGGAAGGACGTGTCAACCGAAGGCTGGACTGACCTGGCAGGTCCTCGGATTCGGGCAGGTTGCGGTGAGTACGCTTGGCCTCGCCAGCCTGCGCGAAGCACTGGCGCACGAACTCGCAGAGCGCGCACTGGAAGCATACCGCTACTTCGCACAGAGGCGAATCGACAGCCTCGCCCCTGCATCGTGGCGTTCGCGGATGATGTCGGAGCTGCTCGGCGAAACCCACACTGTAAGTTACGGGTGGGTGTTCTCGGGGGAGCGCGGCTTGCTGGAAGTCAATCCGGTGTGGGCGTATGAGTACGCGTTCTCTCCAGCGCTGGCGCAGCCGCTTGAGCAACCGGAACTGCACTGGGAGCACCTGTGGACTCCCGACGTCTTCGCGGAGAAGGAGAATGCTAAGTCAGGAGTCGAACGGCGCAAGATGGCTTTCCCCATTGCCTTACAGAAAGCGTTCATGGGCGACAGTCTGCGCTCGCTGGCGGCATTCATCCTCTGCTCCGCTCTGGTGCTCATTGTCGCGGTCGGGCTTTCGCTCTGGCTGGGCCGGAGCCGCCTGTTGGTGATTCTGGTGACGCTCGCCGTCTGCGGCTTCGCGGGTTCGGTGTTCCTGCTCGAACGCGCCCGCACGGCTCCGGGAATCACGGATTACGTGGAGCTTTCGTTCGTCAGGGGAGCGTCCGGGGCTTCGGTGGTGGAACGGGAGATTCTACTCGGGTTTTTCCAGGCGGCAAGCCAGCCGCTCGACTTCGGACTCCCCTTGAGGAATCTGGTTCTCAAGCGAGTGGCGCCGGTCAGGCAGCATACATTCGAAATCTCCTCGCAGGAGGAATTCTTTGCGGGACTGGACCGTTTGAGCGTGAATCCCTTCCTGGTTTCGGAGGTCGCGCTTCGGGGAGTGGGCGGGTCGCCGCCGCTTTTCGACTGCAAGCTGAAGCAGCTGGCGGACGGGTGGCGGGAACTGCGGCTGACCAACGCCACTGGCAGCGACCTCAAGTTCGTTCAGCTCGCGCTGCATGGCGAGCTGCTGGACCTGGGTCCGATGCCTCCAGGGCAGGAGCTTGCAGTGATCGTCCCTCCTCCGGGCACTCGACCCGTGGACAGCGAAAGCGTCGAGCTTACGCGGGTGAGCCTAACCTCCTTCCGCAACAGAGTTTTCGGACCCGAGTACTCCGAGTTCGGAAGCGACACTGCGCAGGTGAAAGCTGAACACGCGCTCGGAAGGGCGGGATTGGCAATGCTGCCCTACGAATTGACCGCGGATAGAGAGAGAATCTATGTGCTGGCGCTGCGCAGCGAAGGCATCGAGCTTGCGGTTCACGGCGTGGGTCGGCCCCCGGCGGCGGCAGCAGAACTCATTCTCTATTGCTTACAGTGAAGCCTGAATTCAGACCGGCTAGTATGTTGCGCTCACGCGAGCGCCGGTCTCCTCCGACTGAGCACGCCGCGCTCTGGAGCCGGAGCCTGGCGTGGTCAGGATTGCGGCGGCGGCTGTGGGAGGTGACCGCCGGCATCTTCGCCGCCTGCGCAGTGTTCGCCGTCGTCCTGCGGATTCTCCTTCCTGACTATCAGCTCGCGTATCCGCAGGTGATGGAGGTCGAGACCGCGGTCGCTTTCATACTGCTCTACTTCTTCGTGCCGGAAATGGCGCCGCGAGGGGACCGCCCTCTCCCGGCGATTCCGCTGCTCGCGCGGATAAGGCGTTCTTCCGCGCTCGCAGCTGGAGTGTTCCGACGGGCAGTGTTCACCTCCTTGCTTGGGGCTGGCAGCGTGCTTCCTCTCATTCTCGTGCGCCCGCTGCGCTCGGCGACCGTCGTGCCGCAGTCGGGAGAGCAGTTGCCCGTCAACTGGGCGGCGCACTTCCTGAGCGGCGAGGCGGCGTTCTTCTGCTACCTGCTCGTCGCCGTAGTAGCGGCTTCGGCTCTGGCAAGCGTCGTCGGCGGCAGCTTCTGGTATCGCCTGGCGCTGCTCTGCTTCACCGCGGCGACGCTTCCGCAGGCGGCCGTCTTGTGGGAGCCAGTCGTACACTATCTGCCGGCGAAGGACACCGTGGGGACACACGCGCCGCTGGAAGCCTACGCGGTGGAAAGCGCCATCCGGAGATTCCATGGCTCGGTGGCGAATCCACCGCCCTATCCGGACGTATCCCATCTCAACGATGCCATCGTGGCGCTGGCAGTGCTGATTCGACGCCTCGTACCCACCTTGATTCTCGCCTACCTGGGGTCGTTTGTGGTCTCGCTGGTCGAGGCGCTGCGTCCGGCGGCGGGTGTCGGAGCAGCGACGCTTGCCCTCATCCGGAAGCTGCGGCTTCATCGTCCTCGCCTGCTGCCGCACCTTCTGGGCTCGCTGGCAATCATCGGTCTGGCGGCGATGGCGGTGGCATTCCTCGGAGGCTACGTTGAGCTCGCTCCGGGACAGGGAACCGCTCGGCCGATAGCCGTTTTCACGCTGGCAGTCGCCGCCGTCATCGTCTATGTGGTGGCGCGCGCCGCGGCGGATTACGTAGGTGACGCGAGAGGAGTCTATGCCGGACTACCGGCAGCAGCTCTGATGCGCGCTCAACTCGGCCTCACCGCGTCCTATGCCCTGGTGCTGGTATCGTGGGGAGGTGTTGGCCTCGGCGTGCTCATCTACCTGCTGGGATTGACCTGGGCATCGTTCATCGCGGTAGTGGCTCTGCTGCTTTTGCTGGTGGCAGCATCGCTCCTGGTCGCCCTCATCGTGGTCGCCCTGTCGCACCTGCAAGCGGCACGGCGCTCCTCGTCCGTGGTGGCGGGATTCATCGGCGGGCTCGGGCTGACATTCGCCGCCTTCCTCTTCTATCCGCCGGCGAGTTCCGCCGCGCTCCTTCACAGCCGGGCCGCCGAAGGGCCGGCGCTTGCCGCGATGGTCAATCAGATGTTGCTCCTGGAAACGGTGAACTACCCGGCAGCCTTTGACCGCTGGCTGAACCTCGCGGAGTTCGCCGGAAGCACGACCGCGACGCTGGTCTGGCTGGGGGCCTGCGTCCTCTCAGGACTGCTGATTCTCGTAGCTCTGATCTGGCTGGCGATGCGCCTGGCCCGCCGGCTGGCATAGCCCGGACTCTACTCGAACAGGGGAGCGGCGAAGGACTCCATCATCTCCCGGGACATCCCGCCCAGCCGGACGTTCACCACCACACCCTCGCGGTCAATGAAATAGGTGGTGGGTATCCCCCGCAACGCCCAGCGGCGGTAGACATCGCCGCTATCCAGACCCAGCACCCAGGGCATCTCCCGGGTCTCGAGGAAACGCTTCACATCCTCCGCCGTATCGTCCACGGCCAGGCCGATTATCTCCACGCCATCATCCTGGTGCGCCCGGTAAAACTCGACCAGGTCCGGCATCTCCGCCACGCAAGGATCGCACCTGGTGCCCCAGAGGTTGACCAGCAACGGACGCCCCAGGTGGTTGGACAGGCTGTCCGTTTTGCCGTCCAGGGCCGTGAATTCAAACTGCGGCATCGGCTTGCCGATAACAGGCGTCTCGGGAGCGGGAGCGGACGGAGGCGCCGGCGCAGCTCCTTCCTCGGCGGGTTTGGACACCTGAACGGTCTTGCCGCTGCTCTCAGTGGCCTGCTTGCAGGCTGCGGCCAGAACCGCCACCAGCATCAGGGTCAGAGTCAATGCGACAACGATTCGCAGACGTGTCATGGTCACTCCTTGGGTTTTAGCCAGTATCATCAAGCGAGAACCGCCTTTCCTTGAGAGACGGGTCCACCACAATCTCGTTGACAACATCCACCACCTGCTCGGTTTCGCGGGCATACTTCTCCGCCCGCTGCTTGAGCTCCTCCGTGGGGACCTTGCCGCGCAGAATCACGTGTCCGCTCTTCACTTCGATCTCCAGCTTGTTCTGCACAAGCTCAGGGTCCATAGCGAAGGTCACCTGGATGGCGGCGGCAATCGCCATATCACGAGCCTTCAGGCTTTCCGCCATCCCGGGAACCTGCACCTTCTCGGTCACCGCACGCTGGCTCTCCGGGTTCATCTTGCAGCTTGCGCCCAAGACAATACAGAGCAGGAGGCTCACCGTCCCGATTATCCATAAGATTCTCATCGTCATCCTCCAGTGCCACGGGGGCTCCGCCGTTTGCGGCGTCCCCGCCCCGCACCTACGATGCGTACCAGCCGTCTGGCGGCTAATAGTATAACGGAAATCACGGAAACATACAGGGGATGGGTTCCAGATTCCGTCCCGGCAGACCGTCGCAGCCTAGATGACCGCGGTCTCCATCAGCGGGCTCGGCCCCGGACGGAAGCGGGCGACGGACAGCGGCGAGATGTCCACCGTGCGGCTGCGGCCCTCCGCAATCAGCTCCGCCAGGCACAAGGTTGTGGCCGGACTCTGCATCGCCCCGTGACCGGAAAACCCGGAAATCACAAAGAAGTTGGTGAGCGGCGGCACCAGTCCAATAATGGCATGATGGTCCGGGCTCACCTCATAGAGACCCGCCCAGCCTTCCCGTATCGTGGCGTCGGCGAGCACCGGGAAGCGATGCACCGCCATCTCCACCACCTTGAACTTGTACTCCAGGTCCACGCCGGTGTTGAACCCCGGCGGTTCATCCTTGTTCGCGCAGCCGAGCAGGAAGCCGCCCGATTCGCTCTTGAGGTAGAAGTTGTTGCCCATATCCGCCATCAGGGGAACCTGCAGGCTGATGCCGCCAAAGGGTTCGGTATCGAACACCTGCCGGCGCACCGGCACCACGGGGATATCGAGACCCGCCAGTTTGCCCACCTCGCCGCTCCACGCGCCAGCGGCGAGCACCACCACATCCACGGGGAAGTCTCCCGCCTTCGCCCGCACCACGCGCACAGTATCATCCTTCACCTCGAAACCGATGACCTCGGCTTCATAGACCGTCTTGAGGCCGCGCTCTTCGGCGTAGTTGGCGTATCCCTGCATGAACTCGTAGGGGTCGAAGTAGCCGTCGGTGGCGCAGAAGGTGCCGCCAAGAAGGTCTTCCGTGTTTATCTGCGGGCAGATTTCGCTGATGCGCCCGGTGCCTTCGATGTACTCCACCTGCAGGCCGAAGCTGCGCTGAAGCTCCACGTTGCGCCTGAGCACGCGCAGGTGCTCGGCCGAGGTCGCCATAAAGAGATAGCCGTACTGCTGCACCCGGGCATCGGCGCCGTACTCGTCGGCGAAGCGGGTGAGAATCTCTATCGACCTCATCATCAGCTCGACATTGATGGCGGTGGAGAACTGGGCGCGGAACCCTCCGGCGCTCTTGCCGGTGGAGTGCTGGCCCGGCAGCTTCTCCCGCTCGAGCAGGGTGACCTCGCGCTCCCCCAGCTTGAGCAGGTTGGCGGCCAGACCGAACCCCACGATGCCGCCGCCGATGATAAGGATTCGCCGCTGCGAGCTCATATCGCGCTCCTCAGGTTAAGAAAAAGGCACCGCCGGCAGACCGGCGGTGCCCTGGTTTCGTCAACAGGCTGGCTGCGGGGCTGGAACCGGCATACGGTTTACTTCAGCCAGTACTTCTCCTTCGCCTTGGTGGACTCCTTGGGCGGGGTCAGCTCTTCGATCGATTCCTCGAATTCGACGAACTCGGGGTCCACCATCCGCAGTATCTGGTACTGCTGAAGCCTCGGCAGCGCCTTGTATTCAAACATCTCGGGCCGAGAGAGCACCAGCGAGAAGGTGACATTGATACCGTTGAGGACGAACTCCTCCAGCCGGGCGACATCCTCGTCGCCGAACTTGAAGGCGATTACCCAGCGATAGGCGTTGTTCATCGGGTCCCAGGTCTGGTCCTCAAGCATCACTTTCTCGGGGTAGTACATATAGTCGGCGTCCAGGTCGAGGAAGAGCGGCTGCTTGCCCTCGCCGTAGGTCATCTCCTCCTTGGTGGGGTAGTCGCGGCGCTCTTTGGCCATCTGCTCGCGCGCGCGCAGCACGTGCTTCTGCACCTTCTGCGCGGCGTACTCGAGGTAGATGCTGCTTTCGAAGTCGTTGAACCGGTTCACGTAGTAGCGGTTGGAGATACCCGGCGCCTCGAAGTAAATCACCGCAATCGCCTCGCGCTCCTGCGGGGTCACGTCGAGATAGTAGTTGATGAGGTCCTCGATCTGCCCGGGGTCGCTCAGGGCGTACTTGTCGATGGTCGTCTGGATGTGGTCGACAATCATCTGGCGGGTGTAGACGTAGGAGTAGACCTTGTACTCGAACTTCTTGTCCCAGTAGAGGAGCATCCTCTGCCCGGGGTAGCGCGACAGGCTGAGGTCGTAGGAATAGCGGGTGCGCGAAGGGATGGCGGGGCGGAAATCGCCAACCGTCAGCCCCTGCGCGAGCGCAGGCGCGGCGAAAATCGCCCCGACAAATAGCGCAGCCGCGAATATCCACCATCGTCTCATGGGTCCCTCTCCTCGATAGGCTTTAGGATACGGCGAAGTATCTTACCACCAAAGGGCGCTTCTGACAATCTGGGGGGGCTGGCGCCCGGAAGGGCGAGGGATTCCCGGCAGCGCCCCCACTCCATCGCAGGCGAGCCCCCAGACTCCCCCGAGGTGGTATCATTGCGGCGACCGGGGTTGGGCGCGATGCATCGGGAACAGGAGGACAGGATGATACGGAGGGCATTCAACTGGGTGTGCTTCGCCGTCGCTTTCGCAGCGATAGTCGTTGTCGCCGGTGGCTTGCCTGCGGGAGCTTCTGAAGGAGCTGACGAACGAGCTTCGCCGGGCAGCTCCAGATTGTCGAAGTAGACGCAACCTACGATGACCTGATTGGCGAAGCTGACGTGTCCATGCGGAAGCTCTGTGGGCTGTACGACTGGGAGCTACCACCCGAGCAAGGCTCTCCCGTTAACTTCTTCGTGGATTACCAGTCCCCCCTGGGCGACCTTAGGCTGGTCAGAATGTGGGCGTTTCCGTATACATCAGCGATTCTCAACAGCTTCATCGTTCGTCATGGCGGCAGCGCATGGGGGCATGCCAGCCAAGGCGAGTGGTGGGAGAAAGACCCCTGGAGCCCTCCCTGGCTTCCTGACTCCAAGTGGTTCTACGTAATCTCCTACGAGCGATGGAAGCGGGAATCATCACTTATGATACTGGTCGCAGTCGATCCCTATACTATCGCCGAGAAGCCCAACGAATCTAAGAGTGAAGTAATGCTGCCCCGCATCATTGCGGGCGGTACTATAACTCTCGTGGGACCTAGCGTCTCGAAGAGTGAAGTAACACAGCCTTCGTTGGCAGTGGCTCTCGATCCGTATCCGGTGTTCATTGTGTCCGCGGACAGAAGTCTCCTTGGGTCCACAAAGCAGTATGTCAAGAAGGAGTCGGGTCGCGACCCCTCACTGGCTTCTTCGCTCCGCTACTACGAAGTGGTCAGTGAGAAGCGTTTCGCTGGCTCATCGCTCGTTCCCGGAGTGTATTACCATCTGGCGATGGGCGAGTTTACCTCGGGAGCAAGAGACTCCCTGAAATCAGCTACCGCCGCCTGGCAGCTAAACGGTCACAGTTTCCAGGGCGCACGGCTGATGTACGCTATTCAGGAATACTTCGATTGGAACGCTGCGTTTCCACCTCCAGCGATTGCACGAATCGATGAAAGGGATGGGCCCAAAGAGGTAAGAGCGCAAGAGCTATACGACTTCATCGACTCAATCGAGCCGCCGGGGATTCTGTTTGGCTTAGAGTTCGGCTTGCGCGACGGGAGCTTTGTCCTCATTCTGATGAAGGGAAGGGAAACCGAGGAGGGGTAGATGTCGGTGACTGATACCCAATCCCCTATCTGGTCCCAGGAGGAATTCATCGACTCGCTGGCGAGGGAGATGACCTCGCGGCGGTTCCCACCGGTGGTATTCATCGACCTGTTCCTCACCGAGGACTGCAACTTCCGCTGCCCTTACTGCTTCGTCGAGGGGAAGAAGCCCCGGCATATGAGCAGGGAAGGGGCATTCGCTTCTGTAGGCGCGTCCTCGTCCCTGCGAGCAAGCCTTGTGGCGCGGATTCTTCTCTGAAGGTGTTCCTTTTTGGCGCGGGACGAGCCCTGCGCCCTACAGCTCCAACCCCATGCAAGTTGACCCCCAAGAAGCGTGCCTACCCCGGGCGGGAGTCGAACCCGCAACCCCCCGCTTAGGAGGCGGATGCTCTGTCCGTTGAGCTACCGGGGCGCCCGCTTCATTCTACCATCCGCAGGAATCGGAGGGCTTAGCCTGCGGGCGCGGGAGGTTGACCCGCCGGTTCGACTTCCAGCACCTCGATGATGCGGGAGACGGCGACGCTCACCGGGTCGCGGTAGTAATCGTAGATCCGCTGGAATAGCAGGCGGGGGTCCTTCGCCCCGCCGCCCCGCAGAAGCTCCGGATGCGCCTCCACGACGGCGCCGGTGTCGGAAAGCTCATCGCGCAGGCGGCGGAAATCGTCCGCAAACGGCTTGAGCCGATTCCAGGTGTCAGGGGGCAGGCTGCGCTCCACCTCGCGCAGCAGCAGAGACGCACCCTCAAGGCCGGGAGTGAAGGTGTAGGTCGACGGGGGGTCAAGGCGCATCTGCGCCAGTTGAAGGCGCAGCAGCGCCACCAGATGCCGCGGCTCTCCCTGCGCCGCCACGGCAACCGCCGGCGACGCGAACTGCTGGGCAATCAGCAGGCTGTAGGGATTCATCTTCTCCCAGGGGTAATCGCTCTCGCCTTCCCGCTGGAGAAGCTCCGGCAGCCCGGCAAACGAATCGAAGGGCGAAAGCCAGGGAGGCGGCAGTAGCTGCCGCCAGTCCTTCGCGCGGATGGCGGACTCGATGAGAGACGAGAGCTCGTCGAGGCTCAGAGGCGGGAATGCAGACCCGACAGCATCGGCATCCGTCCCACCGCCGCAGCGATAGGCGGCGACCCATCTCAGGCCAAGCTCGTAGAGGCGGAAAACGCCGGTGTCTGGGGCAGCTTCGCTTGCCGAATGCGCGTATGCGAGAGCGCGCGGGATGAAGGTCTCCAGACTGCGACCGCCGGCGAGAGGATGCGCGTAGAGGATGCAGATTCGCGTGCGAATGAAGTCCCATTCCGGCTGCCGGCGGGCTGTCGCGTCGCCCGCATCGAGCACCTCCAGAACTAACGGCTCCGGCACTTCGCCGCGACCCAGAAGCCGCCAGAAGAGCAGCGTCAGCCGCTCGCTGGGCGGTCGGGTTTCATCGGCGAGCATCGACGAGAGCTGGTCGCTTTCCTCGGAGGTCAGCTCTTCCTGGGCGAGCCGCTGCCTGCTCGCGAGCCGCGCCAGCATCTGCTGAGCTTCCGGGCTGAAGGACGAGAGCGCGCCTTCCGTCCCAGGGGCGCCGGCGGAGAGCAGGAAGAACCTGCCGGCATCGCCCTCGCCGCCGGCGGTGCGCAGTATCGCGTAGCCGGCTACCGCCACCACCAGAAGGAGAACGACGAAGGAGACACAAGTATTCACCCGCACGGTGAGAAGTTTAGCGCAATTCATCCGCCTGCGCTCCCCAGGGAGC
>Ga0172366_10004602_pt1 | contig 10875 bp, 8 predicted proteins | sample LakKivSesite69cm_FD_114533 | JGI IMG/M metagenome (GOLD analysis project Ga0172366, IMG submission 114533) | Sediment microbial communities from Lake Kivu, Rwanda - Sediment site 69cm | ecosystem: Environmental > Aquatic > Freshwater > Lake > Sediment | place: Rwanda: Western Province, Lake Kivu...
GGTCTATCGTGTGAGCCGGGAGGCCAGGCAGATACAGCTTCTGCTCAACCATGCCCGTCGCGTCATGACCCTGGCCTCTTGCAGCGATGTCTACGCCCAGACTCGCGCTGTCCGCTCGCTCGCCAGCGAGCATCCACCTGCAGCAATCGCCCAGCCTGAGCCACTGCCTGCCGCCCGATAGACACGGCCGCATCACCCGTAGGGGGCCATCATGCCCGAACTGCCCGATCTGGAGGTCATCAAAGAGGTCCTGAGCCGGCATCTCATCGGCCAGCGCATCGAGGCTGTGGTCGTGCGACGCCCCATCGTCCTGCGTATTCTGGAGCCAGGGACCACGGCACAGGCCTTTCTGGAGGGGCGAACCGCCACTGAGGTGGCCCGCCGGGCCAAGTTCCTGCTCTTCACTCTTGATGACGGGGCCTACATCGCCATCAATCCCATGCTGGGCGGACGCTTGCGCTACTGCCCGCGCGGGGAGCGTCCCCTCACCCGGGACTATATGCTGCTGCATCTGGCCAATGGCATGGATCTGCGCTACAACGATCCGGAGGGGATGGGCAAGATCTACCTCACGCGAGACCTGGCTGCGGTCCCTGGCTATATCGAGCTAGGCCCCGAGGCCCTCGACCCCGCGCTCACACCGGACGCTTTCCTGGAGCGCCTGCGCCGCCTCCACGGTGAGATCAAGGGCATCCTGACCCGTGGCGTCGTGATCGCCGGGATAGGCAATGCTTACGCCGACGAAATCCTTTTTCGTGCCGGCATCTACCCCTTCCGCAAGCAGACCAGCCTCTCGGTCGAGGAACGGGCCAGCCTCTATGCAGCGATGCGCGCGGTTCTCTCCGAGGCCATCGAGGTCCTGCGCCAGCGCATGGGCGAGGAAATCCACATCGAGATTCGCGACTTCTTGCAGGTGCACAACAAGAAGGGCCAACCCTGCCCGCGCTGCGGCCATCCGATCTCGGAGATCAGGGTAGCCAAGCGAGCCACCAATTTCTGCCGCCACTGTCAGCCTGGAACACTGGTACACACCTAGGCGGTCACCAGCCTCACTCCTTGGCTTTTGCGGCCCCTGTAAAGTAGCTTGCCATTGCTTCGAATGCGGCTATAATGCCGTCATCTACACACAATCACCCAGTTTCATTACATGGGAGGCATGGCAAATGGACAAGGTGCGCTATGGAATCGTCGGTGTGGGCGGCATGGGTACAGGCCACGCAAGCACCATGAAAACGATCGAGGAATGTGTGCTTACCGCGGTGTGCGACATCGTCCCCGAGGTAGCTCAGGGACGGGGCACCGAGTTCGGCGTGCCGTATTCCATGGACTATCACGAGCTGATTGACCGGCCTGACGTGGACGCCGTAGTGGTGGCCACACCGCACTATTTCCACCCCGAGGTCGCCATCTACGCTATGGAGAAAGGCAAGCCGGTCATCTCCGAGAAGCCAATCTCCGTGACCGTCGCACAGGCCGATGCGATGGTTGCGGCAGCCAAGCACACCGGCACCCCCTTCGCCGTGATGCACCAGACGCGAAGCGAACCCGTCTGGCGCGCAGCCTGGGAGATCGTCAAGGGCGGGCGATTGGGGGAGATCTACCGGACCATGCTGGTCTATGCCGACTTCCGCAGCCAGGCTTACTATGACTCGGCCGGCTGGCGCGCCACCTGGAGCGGTGAAGGGGGAGGCGTGCTCATCAATCAGGCCCCTCACGCCCTGGATCGCTTCACCTGGCTGGGTGGCTTGCCAAGCAAAGTGACGGCCTACACCGCCACCCGCAACCATCGCATTGAGGTTGAGGATGCTGCGGCGGCGATGTTAGAGTACCCCAACGGCGCGGTTGGCTATATCTACTGCTCTACCACCGAGGCCCCAGGCACCGACATCATGGAGTTCTCCGGCGAAAAGGGTAAGCTGCGAGTCGTCGGGCGCGAGATCAAGTTCTGGGAAATGCCTCAAGGCGTCAAGGGATTTAGTGACGCATCTACCGAGATGTGGAAAGCCCCGCAGGTCGTGGAAGTCCCCGTGCAGTTGCCCGAAGCGGAATCCGGCCACAAGGCAATCCTGCGCAATATGGCCCGTCATATCCTATATGGCGAAGAACTGCTCGCGCCAGGAATCGAGGGGATCAAGACCGTAGAGCTGATCAACGCCATGATCCTTTCCGGCAGAACCAAGAGACCGGTGGACATCCCTGTAGACCGGGCGCGCTACGACGCCTTCTTGGACAAGCTCAAGAGAACCTCAAAACGCAAGCGCACGGGAGCCGACAAGCGCATCACGGACGACGTACATCACTAGTCGCGGTTCCCAATTCACCAGCCCAGCCATCAGCGGGCCTCGTCCAGCATAGCCTGCCCCGCTGACGGCAGATTGCTGATCACTAGAGCCTAATGGCTGTTATCCGCCTCGCGCGTCCAGACGCGCAGCCCGAAGCGGCTCAAGTAGATAGGGATATTCTGGAAGAGCGGATTCGTCTCCTCGATGGCCCGGATCATGGCTCGTTTCTGGCTCATGGATGACCCGCTGAGAAGAGTTATGGACCCGCCCTCTCCGCCTGCGCCATTGACCTTCCAGCCCAACGCACCGTGAGCCTTAGCCACCTCGATGATCTGCTGAGCCTCGGCGCTGACCAGCTTGGGGTGCAGGTTGCGCTGGGCCTCCGTGTTAGAGATCATCGCCTGTCCCAAGGCAGCAAAGTCGCCCGTGTAGATCGCATCGCGCGAGAGCTGCGCTGTCTTGCGCAAGGCCTCCAGCTTGGGGCATTCCGGGCCGGCGTCCTCCAGGCCCTGAATGACCATCTTGTGCACCTCGGAGGAGCTATGAGACCTCCCCAGGAAAATCAGGCTCAGCCTGCGCTCCAGCTCCCACCACACCTCATTGGAGACAAAGATGGGCGATACCGCCGCATAGGGGTAATCGAACATCTCGATATAGTTGATCCCTCCGAAGGCGGAGCAAAGCTGATCCTGGATACCGCTCTGCTGGCCCAGCATCTCGGTCTCGATGCGGTGGGCGGCATAAGCAACCTCGATGGGCGTCATGCGCGTCGGCGTCAGCCGGTCGAGCGCTCCAATGAGGGCCACGCTCACCGCTGCCGACGTGCCCGTCGAGCAACCCGCCGGGGCTTCAGAGAAGATCGAGATTTGCGCCGAGATGTCCGCCGGCACGCCCATGTAGTCAATAGCCGCCTCAAGCAGCGGGTGGTGTATCCACTCGTGCCGCTCGGTCTTGGGGAAGAGGGCATAGCGCTGCCCAAAGTTCTCGGCGTGCAGGATGACCCGATCGCGCTGCTCCTGGCGAGGGTAGACCTCGATCTGCACCTCCACATAAGGGTAAACGCCCACGTTAAAGATCCGGCCGTGTTTGGCAAACCAGGTATCCGTCCATCCGCCGTTGTCACAGATGCGGATGGGAGCCACGCTATTGATGATGCGCATAGGACGACGAGAATCTTGAGCACTCATCCTTTGCCCTCCACAGATGATCAGCAAGAGGCCATCGAAGCCTCAGCAACCAACCTCATTCTACATGCTCAGGTCTGGCCTGTCCAACCCAGCACGCCGCTTTCCTGCTGGAGGCCAAGGTGGCGCAACCGTGAGTTGCGCCACACGTATAGCTCGTGTATTCTTACAGGCAATGACCCTTTTGCGAGGAGGCAAACATGAGCGAGAAAACGAGTCAGACCGGAGGAGCCGCGCCAGGTCCGTCGCGCTCCAGCGCCGAGGAATGGAAAACCATCTTCCGCCAGATCGAGCAGCAGGTGCGTCGGGAATCCGCACGCATCGTGGGGGCCAAGGAGGATGCCGATTGGACTACCATCGGCCGCCAAACGGACGATGCCGTGCGGCGTGCAGCGGCGAAAACCGTGGGAGTAGAAGAGGGGGCCGATTGGGAAAAGATCGGCACTCACGTCGAAAAGACGGTGCGTAGCGGGATCGCCACCTTCGTCGGCAGTGCCCCTGATGCAGATTGGGCGACCATCGGCCAGTCCGTTGAGGGGAAGGTGCGCTCCTTCCTGCAAGACCTGTTCGCCCAGAAGCCCAAAACAGGGGGCAAGAAAGACGACACCGTTGACCCCTGGCACTGATGCGTGAGCTTCAGCATGCCAGAGTCCCAGTTCGAGTGGTAACTCACCGCAAAGGCCGCTGAGAACGAAGAGCCATCGGGCATCTCTGTCCCCTCTGCGGTGGGTTTTCCCTTTGACCGGCTTGGTAGCATCACGATGAGCGGGAGGGCACATTGTCTGCAAAGCGTCCAAATGTCGTCTTTATTGTCCTGGACTCCTTTCGCCAGGACCATATGCGCTTTCATAACCCCGTTTCGCCATGCCCCACACCTCATCTCGACGCCCTGGCGCGCGAGGGCGTGGCCTTTGAGAATTGTTATCCCGAAGGGCTGCCCACCATTCCGGTGAGAACGTGTTGGCTCACCGGTGAGCGAACCCTGGTTCACAGGCCGTGGCAGCCCCTTACGCCGGAGGATCGGACGTTGCCCGAGATCCTCAGCGACGAGGGGTATCTGACGGCCTGCTTCACCGACTGCTACCACTACTTCAAGCCGAACATGAACCTGCATCGCGGCTTCCGTGTCTGGGAGTGGATTCGCGGCCAGGAGTACGACGCCTATCGTTCCGGCCCCCTGAAGCGCCTCAAGTTGGACGACTATTGCCAGGATACCTTCACCCCTCAGTGGCGACATATGGTGGAGACCGCCCTGCGGAATGTGGAGGAATTCGAGACAGCCGAGGATCACTACTGCGCCCGCCTGATGCGTTCTGCGAGCCAATGGACTGAGGCCAATGCCGCTTGGAGGCGACCGCTGCTCCTCTGGGTGGATTCCTTCGATCCCCACGAGCCTTGGACGCCGCCTCGCGAATTCGACCTTTACACCGATCCCCACTATCGGGGCAAAAAGTGCGTGCTCCCTCCAGGGGGGCCGGCCTCAGCACACTTTACGCCTGAGGAGATTGCCTACATTCGTGGCCTGTATGCCGGCGAATGTGCCTACGTGGACCATTACGTCGGTTGGTTTCTGGGCAGGCTGAAGGAGCTGGGGCTATACGATGAGTCGCTCATCATCTTGATCGCCGACCACGGCCACCCGCTGGCCGATCACGGCAAGTTTCTCAAGGGCGGCGACCGCATGTACAGCGAGCTGCTCAAGGTGCCCTTTATCATCCGCTTCCCTGGCGGCCAATATGGCGGATCGCGCCTGGATGCCCTGGCCTCATTTCACGATGTGCTGCCCACCCTGTTGGATGCCATCGGTTCTGGCAACAATCTCGACGCTTTACCAGGCAAGAGCCTGATGCCCCTGATCCGCGATGAGGTCAGCACCGTGCGTGAGGCGGTCATCAGCGGCTACTATGGCGCGCCCGACCGCTGCATCCGCGACAAGGTCTGGAGTTATATCCGCCGGCCCGAAAGCGAGCCTGACGAGCTGTACAACCTGATGGACGATCCCAAAGAGACGGTTAACCTGATTGACAGGTATCCTCAAGAGGCCCAGCGGCTGGCGGCGATGTTCGGCTCACTCTATGCCCTAAAGGGTGCCCCTGTAAAGGGCATCCAGGGCAGGTACGAGGTAGCGCACACGGGCGCTGACTAGCCCGAGCGGCGCTTATCCTCCTGCAAGCTCTGTGACCTAGCATCTGGCCCACGTGTAGCTTGCGGGAGGATTGTTTATGTGGGCTAAGCATAGTCTACTGCACACATCGCAAAGGTCTCGACCCTCGGGGCTGTGAACTCTGTGTAGCCCTCTCCTACCGTGTACTCCAGATCCTTCTCCGCCGGGAGGATCAAGACCCTCTTCACGCTCCTACTATCCATCCTCAGCCGGACGCGAATCCCCTCCACCGGAATGTTTGGCAACTCCTTTTGGAAGTTGATCAGGCAGAGAAGGAAACGCTTCCTATCTGCCTGATGAAAGACGGTGATCTCCACTGCCTTGGGCGCATCAGCCTCGAAGGAGAATGGCTTGGCCAGAGCACGAATCAGAGCAACGAAAGTGCTGTGGCAGGTGTCATAGCGCTCCAGGTCTGTGGTCACATACAAGGCCTTGCCCGCCCCAAAGCGATTCAACACCACGCCTGGGTTCTCGGTGGGCACACTGGGAGGGTTACTGTGGATCGAGGCATAGCGGCTGGGATCGGCGGGGTTGGTATAGGGTAAAACCATCCAGCCCAACACCTCGGCTCCTGACCGGGCTTGCACGATCATCTGCGTGCTGGGCAAACCAAGGGGATACTTGCCTGAGTACCCAGGGAAGAGCTTTTCCGCCCCCGCGGCCGGCGCGATATAGGTAAAGCCTTCGGGCGTCCCTCCCATATAGGTCACGCCGAATAAGTCGCCAAGGGTGAAATCCTTGTGGCGCACACCATCTGCGGTAACCAAGGAAGTGGCTCTGCTGGCGTACAAAGCGCCGCCGCCGCGAACGTAAGCCCTGAATGCGTCGGCCTCTTCCTCGTCGAGCATCAGCAAGTTGGGCAGGACCAACACCTGGTGTCGCGAGAGATCCTTCAGATTGCGCCGGGTCACCACACCATAGGGGATGTGAGCATCAATGAGCGCCTTGCAGACACTGACCGCAGCCTCCGCATGGGGTGTTTTGGCAGAGAGTTGTGGGTCATCTACCCCCTTGCCATTGTCCGCCGGGTCGAATTTGGATTCCATGCTCAGATAGACGCCCACATCCTGGCATAGTTCGCCGCCCAGGAACGGCTCATAGGCCTTGGTCTCGGCAAACACACTGCCCATGCGCTCATAGACTGCGCGATTGAGCGTCCCCACAGGGTCAATGGCATCAATGAAGATAAAAGCTCCGCCATCGGCCAAACAGGCGTGCGCTTTCGCTCGCAGCAGCTCTATGGGCTTGAGCGCCGTGTGGTTATTGAGGCTCACGGCGGAGCTGGTCTCAAAGCCGTAAGGGCGGCTCGGGCTGAGGTTATAGAATAACTTGCGCACGAAAGAGCCTTGCAGAGCGTCGCCGTAAAAATCCCCTTGCAGGAAGTCGTTCTGGGGCACCAGCCTGGCAGTCACCCCAAAGCGCCAACCAAGCGGATAAGTGGAGGCCTGATGTTCCACCGTCGCATTCGGCTTGATGCGCTTGACCGCCGTCGTCATATGCGCAGCGAACTCGGCCAACCATTGTTCTCGCTTGCGCTGAAAGGCGACCCAACGTGGATCCTCCCAATGGATCACCCTGGGTAGCTCACCGCCCACAACCTCGGCAAAGCGTTTCTGGCAATGGGCACAATAGCACACCGCTGGCCAGAAAGTCATGTCGAAGCGCAGCCCCTCAAAGTCGAACAGCCGGCAGATTTCCTCGGCATGGGCGCGGGCATAATCGCGATAGGGCGAGTTGGGGCAACAAACTCCGTAGCGGCTATGCTCGGCAGCCCCCTCGCCATTGGCCAGAGTAATGCGCCAGTCAGGATGGTGACGATAGGCCCAATCATCATAGATGAGGCTGAAGTAGACAACTACGGCGATGTCATTAGCATGGCACAGGTCAATCACCTCGCCCAGGATGTTGCGACCCTTGAGGCCCCGGTGCATGTGCCCCACCAGAGTAGGATAGTAGCAGTGCCCTACATGCGAATGGGCATAGACCACCGCCGATTGCGCCTGGCACTCGCGCAGCATCTCCACATAGTTGCGCGCGTCGAACTGCGAAAGGAAACGCTCATCCCAGTCCGTGATGTGCATGTCAATCACGTTGCGACGATAGGCTTTCTCGTACCACTTGGCCGCCATCATGTTCCGCGCCGTCTCCTTCCCTGTTGCTCGCACGCATACTAGCGCCCCCCTGGGCCACCGTCAAGCAGAACCGTGGACGCATCCTGGTTCGCGACTGGCTTTACGGGCCATCGGCCTTGTGCTACACTCGCCGCCATCGCGTGAGGTTGATTGCCTTCTGCCTATGGCGTTCATTATGTCACCTGGAGTGGCGCATGTTGACTCCCGAAGCTCAAGCAGTCGAGGTTTCCCTGCGCAGCAGGAGCGCTCCGGCGCTGCTCCCCCCAGACTTGGACGGCGAATTCGTCTTACCCGAGTATAAAGGCCATTCCCTGGTCAACATTCCTGCCACGCTGGGCGAGCTTCTCGGCGCTCCCCTGGCCGGGATCAGCCCTCCGCTGGATCGGGCCTATTGGGGCACCCTGGCCTCGGGCGTTCGGCGTGTGGTCCTGGTGCTTCTGGACGCGCTGGGCTATCTGCAGTTGGGAGAAATGCTGCGCATAGACCCCAGTTGTGTCTGGCTGCGCCAGGCCCAGTACGGGGTCTTATTGCCCATGACCTCGATCTATCCCTCGACGACCAACACCGCCTTGGCGACTCTCCTCACGGGCGTGGAGCCGATTGCTCACGGCCTCTTGGGCTATGAGCTTTGGCTGCGCGAGTATGGCGTGCTGGCGGAGATGCTTTCGCTCAAGCCGGCTTATGGCACCGGCAGGGAAACGCTCATGGACTATGGCCTGACCCCGGAGACTTTCCTCCCCGTGCCCTGCCTGGGGGAGCTGCTCGGCCCAAAGGGCGTGCGCACTACGGCCATCGTGCCCGCCCCTTTCACGAGGGGCACGCTCACGCGCATGTGTTACCGGGGCTTCAGCAGGCTCTTTGGCTACACGAACGTAGATGGCATGTGGTCCATCGCGCGCTACGTGCTGAGCCACGATGACATTGGGCGCGACCTGTACATGCTCTACTGGGGAGGCATTGATTCGACCATCCACAACCGCGGGGCACATGGTGGATTCTGGGAGGAGCAGTTCCGCGCCGTGAGTCGCGCCTGCGAGACACAGTTCCTCGCGCAACTCACGCCCCGAGAACGCGAGGGCACGCTCTTGGTCATGATCGCCGACCACGGCTTTGTGGATACGCCGGAGAGCCTGGCTCACGACACGGAATCTGATCCGGTGCTCAGGCGCGAGCTGCTGGCACCCTACGCTGGCGAGGCCCGGGCGGCCTATCTGTACTGCTTTGGCGGCGATAGTGACGGTTCACTTCAGGCGATTCAAGGGGCACTTGGGCCGAACTATGTTGTGCGGCGTTCCCGCGAGGTTGTCCAGGCGGGCCTCTTTGGGGATCGCGCTCCCGCGCCAGAATCGCTGCCCCGTCTGGGTCACTTCCACGTCATCTCGCGCGGCCAGCACTATCTCGATCACCGCAAGCTGCGCCTCAAGCTGCGCGGACGCCACGGCGGCCTGACCCCTGACGAGATGCTCGTGCCCTGGCTGGCTGCCCGATTGGATGATTGACGAGGGCGGTGCAGACCCGGAACAGAACGCTTATCGCGCAGAGGGTGCAACGATATAGGTCGCGATGTGGCGCAGAACCTGGGTGATGTCATAGCTTGCCCATTCCCCGGTCATCGCCCCGGCAGTGAAGACGGCAAAGCCGATCACATACGGGTCCCGCTGCAACTCGGCATCGTACCAAGACAATTGCTTGAGCAGGGCCTGGATGCCATCCTCAGCTACCCCCTGCTCTACCCAATAGCCGGAAAAGTCCTGCCAGCCGCGCCCCTTTGGGCCTGGACGGTTGGGGATGGTGCCATCAATCCCCGCCTCAGAGATCACCAGCGGGAGCACCAGGCCCTTGGGCTTGAGGAAATCCTCATACCACCAGCGGTAACGTAGAGCAAACGCCCCGCGCTCGGCGTGCGCGGGCTGCCCCGGCAGGCCTGCTCCCACCGAGCGATCCAGCGTTGGGGCGTCGTATTCATGGAGCGTGAGGATGCCTTGATGCTCTTGCGCAGCCTCGATGGCCGGCAAGAAAGCAGCAAATTCGTCCCATTCGGGCACTCCTGTAGAAAAGCCACCCACCGCGCAACGCAGGCCATGTTCGGCCATCAGCCGCACGCGCTCGACCTCAAAGGACGTGTACCATTCCATCCGCCCCTGTATCCCCGGCTCATTCAATCCCTCCCAATAGTCCACCGCCGGATGCCGTTGGTATTCCGGCAGGTTCTGGGCCACAAAGGTCCGCGCCGCCTCGACCGGGTCGCCCTCCATGCTGAGCGAGCTATTGAGCAGCCTCGCAATCGTCACCGTAGAGGGAGAGGCGGCCTTCACTTCAGCCAGGAAGCCTAGGTCTCCCGTACTCTTCACTACTGCGGGCTTCATGCGGCGGATGAACTCCATGATCTCCGGTGAGTTATTCCACTGCACGTGCAGCCCCAGCTTGCTGCGCCCCGGCTTTTCCAGGGGTTCCGGCCAGGGAAGCGTGGGGGTTGGCGTCAGCGTGGGCACGGGGGTAAGCGTAAAAGTCGTTGACGGCATGGGCGTTGACTGCACATTGGAGAGGATGGGCAGGTTGGCCTGTGCCTGCGCTAACCACGTCGGCGTCGGGGTGCTTTCGCCGACCAAGATCGGCAGAGAGACGACCTCGGTGGTCGTCGGCGTTGCCATCTCCGCGGGTGCCACGGTGGCCGTCGGCGTGGGCGTGGGGCTCGCCCGCACAGCCGGCGAGGGACTGGTGGGCGTAACCTGCATACTCTCTTGTGTCCTACGCTGGTCCAGACAGGCTGCTGCCAGCCCAAGAACAGAAACCACGACTAGACACCTGAAGAACCCGCGTGCCGTTTCCCTCAACGCACCTCCCCAGCCCGGTCGCCCGCCCCCGGCCTGTCGGGGCCATTTCCGTAGCGGGTGTGAAAGGCGGTTATTAGCGTCTCTTGGGGCATCGTGCGGGCCATAAAGCTGCAATTGCGCACGATGGCCTCGAACACCCTGTTGGCAATGAGGCGTTGTCCCAGGTCGTTGGGGTGGCAATGATCCGGGTCAATGATCCAATCCACCCCCACTTCAGCGGCATAGACGTCGGCCAGGATCACCCCATTGGCGCGAGCGAGTTGCTCGATCACCAGGTTA
>Ga0172366_10004603_pt1 | contig 10875 bp, 10 predicted proteins | sample LakKivSesite69cm_FD_114533 | JGI IMG/M metagenome (GOLD analysis project Ga0172366, IMG submission 114533) | Sediment microbial communities from Lake Kivu, Rwanda - Sediment site 69cm | ecosystem: Environmental > Aquatic > Freshwater > Lake > Sediment | place: Rwanda: Western Province, Lake...
ATTAAGAGACTCCCCTATTTTTTATTAGTATTGTAACAAGATTAAAACAATTTGTGTGTGTTTTTTATTTGTTTGTTTTTGTGTTGAGAGAGAGTTAGCTAGGGAGTTGGAGAGAGTTAGAATGTGTGTGGGGATTAAAATTTAATACCTAAATTCAAACTTTTTCTTTGTTCCATTTCTTCGTGTGGTCATAGCTTTTTAGCCTTTTTTATTTTGTTGTCTATTGAGTTATGTTCCTTTCTTTTGGGACAGCCATTTTTTGTTGACTTTGTCTAGGTTTTTCTTTTTTTCGAAGAAGGCTTTTTTGAGTTGTTCGTATTCTATTTTTGAGCATTTTTGCTTGATTTTCTCAACGAACGACGCAGTCTGCTCGAACGCTTTTGTCACGTTTCCGCAGGGATAGCTCTCGCATTTTCCACAGTTCTCGACGCCTTTCTCTACAGCGCAAGTTCGAACGTACATTCTGTCACAGTGCGTGCGCGAAGAACAGCCAAAGCAAGACAGCTCTTCCGGCGGCAAGATTCTGTCTCGATAGCCAACTCTGAACCACAAAGACGCAACTTTTTTTAACTGCTCCACATCGCCACTTTGGGTAGCAACGCACCTAGGACAAACATTGCAGTCATCGCCGCAAAAACCCAGTTTCTGCATAAACTTTTCTTCCCATGTGTATTTGTGTATCATCCATCTAACTTGCTGTATTTTTATTTATATAGTATCCATTAACAAATCATCAATTAACCATGTTTCTAACTGGTCTGATTTAGTCAACAACAGAATCTCAATTTTGAACAACAAACCGTTGATTTTCGAGTCCTATCTGTCTTTTTTTGATAGGTATTTATGATGTAGCTATGTTTTATGGATTCTTGGGATAATAAAGAGTAATATTATAGGATTCTAAAATATGGGTTTGGTAGAAGAATATGTCTTCAATTAACCTTAGTGAGTTGATTGCCAGAAAGAAGTTCTACGTTCCAGTAGAATGTTCTAAATTGCACACACTTCTTTTGAAACAAATTAGACTTTCAGAAGAGCTTATGAAATCAGAAGTTAAGCATCCTAGAAGTGGTAGTTTCATGCTAAGTTGGAACCAAATGTGGGCAAATTATGTTATATCGACAAAGGGATTGTCTTATAATAAAAAAACCTATAAGAAGTTATTTGCAGAGTTTGATGCAAAAGGAGAAGAAAAATGGGATGAAGTGGATGAAGCAGTATTATGTCGGCTAGGCAATTTGCCTTGGATGATTGACTATATTATAACAGAGAAAGAGAATAAAGGTTGCATATGTGAAGCAAGTTGTTATCCAATATTTTATATACAATTAATTAAAAAGTTTGATATAGAATGCAATCAAGTGGAAGTTCAAGATGCTAGACTTCGATGTGAGGTGTTTCTGAAGGAAATTTTCGTTGGCGGTCTTGGGGGAAAAGAAATTGTCGAAAAGGTAGAAGAAGGCAAATGGGAATTATTGATTAATGATGCAAAATGCCAGCCAATAACAGCCCGTATTTATGAAATGCTTGAACGGGCAACTGGAGAAGTCCTGATAACAGGATGGATAGGAACACTTCTACTGGAAAAAATAAGGGAACTGAAGAGCAAAGGAATAGATGTGAAGGTGATCACCCATTCAGCTAAGGACGCAAAAGGACAGCCTTGGGCACAGGAAATTGAAAGGGCATATAAGGAACTAATAACTCTGATTGGGTTAGAGAATATTTCATCAAAGCCTGAACTTCATGGTAGAACAATAATCGTTGACAACAAAGCGATAGTAGGCTCAATGGACATGAATGCGTATAGTCTGACTGGTCCACATGTTGAATTTGCAATTTATACTGAGGATGTTGAAACTGTTAGACAGTTGAGAAGCTACTTCAAAGAAATGTTCGTTCCTTTGAAAGAAGAAGGGAGCAATTAATATAATTCATGACTGCTTATCCAAGCACTTAGCCTTTCGTCTGATTTCTGCAAAATCAAGCTTGAGTTGTGTAATTTGGCTTATGATTTTAGGAACTACTCTTTTGTTATTTTTTAGTTGTATATTTTTACTCCTTTTACGACTCTGTTTATTACGCCCTTTACGCTGGGGTTGTCGGGTTTCAGCCCAAAAGCCAAGGACTTAAAGAGTCCAAGCGTCTGCCCAACCGTCACGTCCATGATTGGTCTGCATGAGTCAGGAACGTTGAATCTGCCTTCTCTGTCAAACTCGATGACTTGGTCCACGCTTTCAGCGACTTCTTTGCTGGCTTTGTCGCACACTGCAACCTGGGTCATGCCGAGTTTCTTGTTTTTTATCTCCTTCATCAGGTCCACCTCGTATTTTCGGACATATGGCTCAGACGAAAGCAGGTAAACAACTAAGGTCTTGTTGTTTATGACTGCTTCTGGTCCGTGCCTAACTCCGAGAAACGTGTCAGCCTCGCAGATTATTCTGCCGTCGGTCATTTCCTGAAGCTTCAAACCTGACTCAACCGCGCAGCCGTGCAGACATCCGCTTCCCAAGAATATGGCTCTTTCAAACTTTGTGTCCGCAATGTCCTTCAAAAGATTCGAGTAACCCTCAAACAGTCGGCTTGTGGCTTCAGAAAGGCTCCTTATTATCCGCTCGTATTCGTCCAAGTCTTTTATGTACGCCAGAAATTGGGCTGCCATCAACATCGACGTGAAGGAAGCCGTCATCGCCAAGCCCTTGTCATTAGTCTCCTCAGACAGCAAGACCAGTAAAGCGTTCTTTTTTTCTCTGCCAAACCGTGCGATTGTTCCATCTTTGTTGCACGTCACAATCACGTGACCAATCCTTGGACAGAACCCTTCAGATATGTTAATTGCTGCTGCACTTTCGGGGCTGTTCCCTGACCTTGCGAAAGAAACCAGCATGTTATCTGCGTTTTTGAGAAAGATTGAATCCCAATGCGTGACTATGTCCGTCGTCGGTCTAGTGTCTACGTCCAGCTGCCACCGAAGCCTCAGCAAGTTCTGGACAGACAAACATACGTGCGCAGACGAGCCTGCCCCTGTGAGGATGACCCTTGGATTCGGCTTAGAAAAGATATTTTCGTCCAGAAAAGCATAAATCTCTTCTTTCCGACTCTTCAGGTTCTCAAAGTTCTCAATCCACAGTCTAGGCTGAGCTGCTATCTCCGACGACGTGTACTCAATTCCCTTTTTTATGCGTTCAGCCTTTGGCAAGTTAACGAGTTCGTAAAGACTGTTCATTTCATTTTCACCGCTGGCTTTTGCTGACCAACAAAATTGTGCACGTCGGCTTCCGTTATCCTTTGTTCAGCGCCTCCAATGTACAGGCAAGACAGAGCACCTAAAGCGTTCGCAAACTCCATCGAGGCTTTGAACCCCCTGTTTTTGTGTAAAAAGCAATAAATGAAGCCCGCGTCGAATGAGTCGCCTGCCCCAGTTGTGTCGACAGGCTTAATATTTAATGGCTTAACTGTGACAGTTTTGTTGTTATGCCTTCCAATTGCTCCTTTTTCCCCACGCTTTATGGCGACGACTGGAACCTTCTCTGAAAGCTTTTCAAGGGCAGAGTAGACGCTGTTTGCTCCTGTAATGGCTTTCGCTTCCTTGTCATTAGGGAGGAAAATGTCAACGTAGCTCAGAATTTCGTCAACATGTTCGTATTTGTTCAGCGGATCAGCATTCGTATCCAAAGAGGTCGTCAACCCCTGTTTTTTAGCTTCAGAAAAGACCCATGAAAATGAACTGAGCATTTTTCTTAAAATGTAAATCGACGAGACGTGAAGGTGGCTGTAACCACGAAAAAGTTCAGGGCTTACATCAGACTCGGTCAGGTTGTCAATGCTTTCAACATACGTAATTAAAGCTCTGTTTTCAGGATAAGTTAAAGAAATCGTTATACCCGTTTTGAGGCTGTCTAGCACTTGAACTTTATCTATGCCAACGCCGCTTAACCTAAAGCTCCTTGACACTATACTGCCGTTCGCATCGTTGCCGACTTTGCCAAAGATGTCCACGTTGCCACCTAGCTGCGCAAGCCTGCACGCAAAGATCGAGGCTGCTCCGCCCATGACGGTTTGAATGTCGTCGCACGGAATCTCATGACCTAGAACAGGCAGCTGCGGAGCTCCTGAAACGATTACGTCAACGTTAAGGTCTCCAATTACGAGACTTCTCAACATAGGACACCTTTACATGTTCAATAATGCGTTCAATCGTCGTTCATAAATGCCTTTTGTGCCTTATCTTTTGTAAGCGTCATTTAAGCCCTTAAAAGCCCACGGTTGTTCCGCGTGTAAAAATTTTGATGAATGCGGCAGCTATTAAGGCGACGAAGACAAGGATGGCAACGTCGCCTACCCATCTTACGCATTGAGCACAAACTTTTTGGACATGGGCTCACGCTTAATTACAAAGGCAATATTCTCGTCAGTCAACCTCTGAACGAACTCAGTGGCCAAGTCGTGTAAACCCTCTGAATCTGAACCTGCTTTTTACTCTGAACGGAATGAATTCCGAAGAGCTTCATGGTCAAAAGCTGAAAATAAAAAATATTCTGAAAGTTTTGTTTAAGAGGTCGAGAAAATAGGGAAGAGTGAAAGTGAAGTTTTACGTCAAGCTTCATGGAATAAGCGAAAAGCCTAAGCCTAATAATAGAAAGTACGGAAAACTGGGTTTCAGGTCTCGAAATTATCAGCTCACGTCTCCAAACCGAAACTCCAGTCTATACTGCTTTAACATGATGTGAGCAACTGACTTTATGGCGTATTCTATTTTTTCATCAAAATCGTTCGCCACTATTATTCCTCAAACGTTTCCGTTCTTTGCAAGGTTTTGTTGAATAGAGTATCAGATCACACGAACTCTGTGTTTAATATCGCGCCAACGAGCCTTGACTCTTCGTCATCCAGTTTTTTCAGTGATCTTTTCTCTCTTCACGGTCTGGATCTTCTCAACGCGTATTCAGGGAAGATGCCTTTTTCATAGAATTGTTGACAGAGGGGGTCAGGCGATCTTAGGTCTCCATAGACTGAGTAGGCGTGAATTCTGCAGCCTCCTCGACAGGTTTCGTTAGCGACGCAAAGTTTGCAGACTCCTTTGAGATCTTTCGGAGGCAATTCTCTGATGAAGCGATGTAGAGGTGAATCGGTCCAAATTCTGGCGAGAGCCTCCTTCCTGATGTTTCCTGATCTAAGTTCAGGGAAATCCGTTATCAGAGGACATATACTCACCCACCCATCGGATGTAATACCACAACTTTCAGCTAAGTTACACATTCCCATCTTGTTCAAAAGGTCAATTGGCATCAGAGCAGGCCCAACTCCAACATCAAAGCTTGTTGATGGGCTGGTTCTCTCTTCCTCAAACAATTTATCGAGAAGTCTTTTTAATCTTTGAACACTAACCATCTCGGCGGGAACGTTCTTTCCTCGCCCGATAGGAAGTATCCGAGGGAGCATACGAAAAGAGGCCTTCAACTTGACCGCTATGTCCCGAATGTCGGAGATCTCCGAGTAGTTTGAGTTACAGAGGAGGCACTGGATCCCCACAGAAAGACCGGTTTCTTTCAAAATCTTCAAGCCACGAATAGCTTGAGAAAAACATCCCTTCACCCCTCTAAGTCTATCATGGGTTTCGGGCTTGGCTCCGTCGAGGCTGACGCCAATCTCTGAAACACCAACCTCTTTCAGACATTCAGCAATGTGACAGGTAATGAGGGTACCATTGGTTTCGATAGTTGACGAGATACCAAGGTCATGACATAACCGTAGCACGTCAAGAAAATCTGAGCGTAGGAAAGATTCTCCGCCTCCCAGAAGAACCCTTGTGGCTCCTAAGCTACGGGCTTCACTTAGAACCGCTTCAATTTCCGTTAGCGTCAATTCTTTAACAAGCGCGACTCCAGCATTGACACCGCAGAACGAACATCTTAAGTTGCATGAATTTGTGACATTCAAAAAAAGATAAGAAAGAGAAGGAGACAAGGCTACTCATTTTCGCTTCAATTGCTCTGTTATAAGTGCCTGCAACTCCATCGTCTCTTTCCTCAGTCTGAAGCCATCACTGCATCCGCCATCGATACAACTAGCTACCTTCGACGTTTTCTTTAGAATGTCAAGCTTCTGAGAAAAAGCTGCACGCATGTTTTCAACTTCGATTTCTTTCTCCATACTAATCACCCCTATTTGATTATTTTTCGCATCGGTCTATTTATAAAGCTTTCGCTACGCCTGTTGTGTTGTTCTATTCTGAAAATACTTACACTTTGAAGCCTCTGAAATATATTGTTGCCGGGGTTAAATAGTCTAATGCTTCATATGGTTGTTCATAAATGCCTTTTAGCCTTTTTAAGCACATCAAGTTGTTAAAAACTCTAGAATGTAATTGCTACTTCCTTAAGGTTTGTAATCTGTTTAGTTCCTTCTTATCTATTAAAATTAGAGCATTCTATGTCTGCTTCAGTCTTTTCGCCTTTTTAATAAGGAATTTGCTAGTTCATAATATTCTCTCTGTATCTCAATGCCAATATAATGGCGATTAAGTTCGAGGCATGCAAGAGCCGTGGTTCCAGAACCTAAAAATGGGTCTAAAACAACATCTCCCTCATCTGTTAAGAGCCTAATAAACCACGCTGGAAGAGCTTTTGGAAATACTGCACTATGATTTCTATTACTACATTCAGTAGCAAGATGTAAAACATTTGTGGGATAGACAAGTTTTCGGTTCGACCATTTTGAAACGTTTCTACCAAATCCACTCAATACCCTTGACTCATTTCTCTTTCTGTCTTTTTTGGATAATTTCTGCAGGCGTCTTTCAGCCCATTTTCCGATCGGGACCATTACTTCATCCGGTCGCATTTTAAATTTCTTTTGTTTGGTGAAATGCAGACACCTTTCCCAAGCATCTCTGAATCTATTTGGCCATTTTCCAGGATAGCAGTTTTTCTTGTGCCACACATACTCCTCTGTCCATAACCATCCTTGTTTTTTCATCTCCTGTATCAATTCAAGAACATATGTATGTCTCTCTCCATTTACAACTCTCTCCTTTATGTTTAGGATGAAAGATCCATCATCTTTAAGTACTCTTTTTAATTGGATAGAAATAGGTAGAAACCAAGTAACATAATTTTTTATGGCGATTCCACCATATGTCTTTTTTCGGTTATAAGCATAGGGTGGTGAAGTAACTATAAGGTCAACACAACGATCCGGAAAAGTCTTTAGAACTTCCGATGAATCACCAAGAATCACTTTGTCCAATGTAAACAACACATCACCCTCTTATTACACTTATTTCATGCTATGTTATTAAGAGGGAATTAAATGACTTATGTCAAAGGAACAGATGTCTCATATATCCTTTGATTATTATTCCTAAACAAGAAGATTTATTCATTTTCCGCAACCGCTCCTAGCCCAACTCTTGTATGAATTTTTGGAGTTTTTATGAATCCAAGGTCAATCATCTTTACATTAGACAACATAGCTTCCCTTAACAGATTCCCCAAGATTCTTATCATTATACGAGGGTTATCGTTCGACTTCTCCGCAACGTAGAGTAAAACATCATCTGCAAACGGATAAACATCGTTCAATCCTTTAGGGAACTCCTCTGTTCTATAATGATGAATATATGCCTCTGCAATTTTGACTAGATGTTTAGGCTCCAACTTGGGTACGGTTGCTGCGTTCTCCATTATTTCGCCATATGTCTTGATAATCTCACCCGCTCTATTCTCAAAGTCATGTTGGGTTCTAGGATGCATAGTCACAATAAATGCCAGATTTCCGCACGTACTCATACAACGATACAAATCCTTGATGTCTTGTCCAAGCTGAGCAATCTTTGCGCCCCTCTGATATTCAGCGTACTCTTCAAACTGGTCAATGAACACCAGCACGCGTCTAGTGTCTGATAAGCTAAACATGATCATTAGATCAGTGAATAACTCCACATTGCCTATGGTCGGATATGTCCGCCTGATGTTAATGTACTTCCAAGCCAGACTTTCTTTAGGTAGTGACAAAATACTTGCTAATGCAGAAATCTCACTAGGGATACATTGCGGCTTCCTTTGCCCCAAGAAACTTTGAATAGTAGCATAATCCGGCGTGCCTAGCGCCCTTTTTATGATGTCCATCAAACCAGCAAATACAAGAGTGTCAACTACTCGTCCCATCAATTGATTTATGGTTCTGAAATCATGAACACTCACCCAAACTGGCAACAGAAGCTTACATCTTTCACTTGAGGCTTTAATGTCCCAGTAGACTTTGGCCATAAGAGCGGATTTACCAGTTCCTCTCGACAGATCATCGGATCGTACATAACATATTGATCTCTGCAAGTCGATTAGCTGGAAAAGGTCCTTGTAGGGTTCTTCCATTCCGTACATGCTGAATACTCTTCCGTTCAGTCTATCATCGTTAATTTCAGGTTCCAAGAAGGCAGCTTCTTTGAATGGTATGTCTTTTAAATAATATTTAGACCATTCTTCCATCTATCCATCTCCAACTCCTATTCTGATTAGTGTATAGGGAAGTCCGAACTTATTACAAGGTAATGAAAGTGCTTTAGTTATATAACTTGACCGGGTGCCTATGTCTAGCTGACCAACACTTAAGACAATATCATACCTGCTTTTCTGATCCATGGCTTGATTAAGTAGAATGTCGAATTGACGTTCCGGGGTCAAAAATCTTTCAGAATATTTTTCTCTCAGCGTCATAAAATCGACCATTCTATTCCATTTGTTACCTGTTATATACAAATAGACCTTTGCGATATTTTCAAGAAAGTCTTCGGGCATTTTGGGCCAAAAACTTAGAATTGCGTCGGGTCCTTTGATGGTGTATTGGTAAGAATGACTTGGCATTTCATGTTCAATCGCGTACAATGGAAAGATTTTCTGTGACACAGTATCTATAATATAATTGAGCAATGAGAAGTCGTAGAAGAGATCACGAAGGATGAAAAATGACCACATGTCAAGGAGAAAACCTTGAGATAAAATATAATCTCTTAGCCTATTATCACGTTCTGAAAATGAACTTGGAATGGATAATTCTCCATGTTTGAATAATTGCTTCAGAAATAACCAATAGGCATGAAATGGAGAATTTACCAGATGTTTGATGAAAAGAGCATCTGCGCCGATCTCGTCTCTTTGTTTTACGATAATCAATTGTCTTCCAGCTGGTGTTAGCCAGAACAACCCGTCTTCCTTTGTTATAAGAGCTGTTCTACGAAAGACTCTAATCATCTGCTCTGCTTTTGTTAGCATCTTTGGCTTCTTTCTCCGAGTATTTTCAAGGGAGACCGATTTTTGCAATGCTTTCAATCTTCTATCTTCTCGTGCCAGTCGCAACCTTAAAAGATCATTTGTTATTTCTTCAATTGAAGTACCCATATCCTTTCTTGCCATCATTTCAAGAACATCAAATATCTCCTCTCTAAACCTTAGTGGTCTTACACCTTTCCATCCTTCTTTCACGCCTATACACCTTTATCCGATAATTCTAGTTCTAAAAATTCTTCTAAGGTTCGCGATGCGGGGATTATCGCCTTGTCCAAGAGAGGAATCTTCGGAATCTTGGTAGATTCTTTTTCGCCTATGAACTTAATTTTTCTTGGGGCGCTTTTAAGAACGTCTATGAATATCTGGGTGATCCAAGGATCTCTGAATGAATATCCTACAACAAAACAATTCTTGCTCTTACTCAAGCGCTTCTTGAAGATACTGAGTAGATCAAAATAGGGTTCAGCAATAATGTTTTTTTGAATACCATAGATCATTACTTTTGATGATATTTTTTCTCCCTTGTAGGATGTACCAGGTATTCCGGGAGGCAAATGTGCAACAACATTGCTGTCAGCAAGTAATGAGAGCTCCACTGAGCCATGCAACTTGTACAGTCTGAGGGGCGCTAAGGTCTTGTCATATTCTTTGGGTGTAAAGATGATCCTATCATTTTCAACTATTCTGTACCCCTTGAATAAGGACTTATTGACTTGATCAGAGTACGTTTCTAAAACATAGTCAAAATTTGTTGTAAATATGTCAAAGGTTGAGGATTCCCAGTCAGGTTCTGAACTCTTCCAATCCTTTATTCCACTTATTTTTGAAAAGAATCGATTGTACATACTCTTGATATTTAGCTTCAAAAAGGGATCTTCTTTATAGTATCTAGTAATCAAGAACTCTTCGAATAAAGATCTTAACATGATGGATATCGGATCACTTCTCACTTTTGAGACAGGTTGAATCTTACATAAAGAACATGCAAAGGGTCCCATTTGTTCAGCATATTGAGCTGGACTTGAATATCCCTCTAGACACGAGTATAGTGATTCAGAGTCGTAATCAAATTTGTTTGTAACTATTGACCGCTTTAGTTTCTTGATTTTTTCGAGCATAGTTTCCTTATCAACTGCATTTAGCCTACGAAGTCCTGTAACAAAATCCTTGACGAGTTGCACACTTCCTGGAAAGCCTAAGGGAATGGATGAACCAGCCCCAAGGAAGACTAAATATTTTCTTTTTCTCTTTTTCAACTGCCTATCATTTTATTGTGTAGGATGTATAGATTTATAGGTTTATTCATTGATTATTGGAGTTCACATAGATAATAATTCTTTGTATCTTATGTCTATCCAATAGGATTGAGACGGCAAGTTTAAATATCGTCAATGAGGTTCGTTAGCTGAACGGTCAGAGAGGGGAAAGGATGAACCAGACTGCCATTGAGGCAACAAACCTCTTAAAGACGTTCGGAAACATAACAGCCCTCAATGGGTTAAGCTTCACAGTAACGCAGGGAGAAATTTTCGGGCTCATAGGACCCAACGGCGCGGGGAAAACCACGACTCTGAGAATCATGGCTACC
>Ga0172366_10004604_pt1 | contig 10874 bp, 12 predicted proteins | sample LakKivSesite69cm_FD_114533 | JGI IMG/M metagenome (GOLD analysis project Ga0172366, IMG submission 114533) | Sediment microbial communities from Lake Kivu, Rwanda - Sediment site 69cm | ecosystem: Environmental > Aquatic > Freshwater > Lake > Sediment | place: Rwanda: Western Province, Lake...
CGCCAACGCCAGTGCCAAGGGTTAATCCAACCACTATATCGGCCTTTTTTCCAGCACCATAAACTGCCTCTCCTAAAGCAAAGCAGTTGGCGTCATTATCAACAAACACAAGAACATTGAATTTTTTCTCTAATATTTTTTTTAAATTAACTCTTTCAAGCGGAATATTCTCTGTTCTTACAATAAGGCCTTTTCTGTAATCTAACGGTCCCGGAGAGCCTATTCCAATCACGACCACTTCTTTTGTAATTACACTGCTTATAGCCTCAACAAGATTTTTCATAACAATTTTTTTTCCTTTTTTTGGCTCTGTCTTTACCTCTGCTTTTTTAATCACTTTGCTGCCAAGAACCAACCCGGCCCTTATGTTTGTGCCTCCAAGATCCACTCCAACAATATATTTTCCCATTCTTTAAAGTATTTTTTTAATATCTATTATTTTGTTTATATAATAATCAACATGAGGGTATTTGGTGTTTTTATCATTGCCTACTAAAACTGTTGTCATCCCAAACTTTTTTGCAGGCTTAAGATTATGCTCATAATCATCCACTATCATTGATTCCTTAGGCTTAATCCTTCCTTTAAAGAGCCTTTTGAATGCCTCTTCACTTGGTTTTGGAATAAAATCAAGATAACGTATATCAATTATATCTGAAAAGAATTCTTCTACTCCCAACACCCTAAGAACATTTAATGCATATTCTCTTGGGGAGTTAGTAAAAATTATTTTTTCCTGTTCTATCCCACTTAGGATATTTATAAGTTCTTCATCTCTTTCTAAAAAATCTTCTATATTGATATTATTTACAAATCTTAAATATTCTTCTGGATTAACACCTTTTTCTATCATTAAACCCCTTAGTGTGGTCCCATATTTTTTAAAAAGTTTTTTTCTGTAGTTTATTGATTTTTCTTTTTTAATATTAAATTTTTTTAAAATAAAATCACTTATTCTGCTATCTACTTCCCTTAATAAGCCAACCTCTTCAGGATATAGTGTATTGTCTAAATCAAATATTATTGTTTTAATCTCATGCATTTTTTAGTTAAAGTTCTTTTTTTAGTTCTTCAATTATATCAACAGGTGTTGGGTCAGTGCCGTATTTTAATGCAAGATAGTAAGATGTTAGGTCGCCAAGATATACTGCTGAAAACAGCTTTGTCAGGAAGCAGTCTCCCTTGATAACCATCTCAGTTACATTAATACCTGCCTCTGAAATAAGCCTTTTTGTTATGTCCATTCTCTTCTTTACCTTAACATAATCATCATCATCCTTTATTATTATTACATGATATCCTGCCTTTATGTTTCCATATCCAACAAGCTCGTTATGATCTAATTCAGGAAATACATGGAAAAATGCATGAATCTTTGCATTCTCATTAAACTGTGTTTTCCACCTGTATGCAACAACACCCATTCTTTCTGAGGCATATATTAGTGGTATTTTTTCAACAAGCTTTTCAGCAAGATCCTGCGCCCTTTCCTTGAATTGGGGGTTTTTTAATGCCTTAATTGTCTTTTTTACATCTTCTACTGGATTATCAATAAGGTGTGAGTTATACAGCACAGCCAACATTGGAAAAAACAAATAGGCAATTGCTGCCCTTGGCTGGAATCCCCTTGGAATAATAATGCAAGGTGTTTTGCTTATTTTTGAAAGCTCTTCTAATTTTCCCCCGGATGTTATAATAACCATGTTCATATTTTTTCTCTGGGCTGTTCTAAATGCAGAGATTGTTTCTTCAGTGTTTCCTGAGTATGATAGAATAAACAACAGGGTTTCTTTGCCAGCTAATTCAGGCAGAAAATAATTTTTGTTAACTTCCACATTAATCTTGTCTTTAAGATATGCCTTTAAAATATCACCTGACACAGCACTGCCGCCCATTCCAGCAACCATAATGTTTTTTATTGGCTCTGTTATCTTGACATCCTTTGCAAGCTTTACGGCCTCTGCTATGTGCTCAGGAATGTTTTCTATAACCTTAATCATATTGGATTTATCTGTTTGATTGGTCTCATCCATTTATACCACCCATTATGATATTTATGCGGCTTATTATTTATAGTTTTCTAAAAAAAGTTAAGGGAAAGCTTTTTAAACCAGCTAAACACATATTTCTAGAGAAATAAAATCAGCATAAAATGACCCTTGAAAAAATACTTATTGCAGGTTTTGGTGGGCAGGGGGTATTGTTCTTAGGGCGGGTAATAGCTGAAAGTGTAATTCAAGAAAAAAATGTAACCTTGATGAGTTCTTATGGTCCAGAGTCAAGGGGCGGGACTTCAACCTGCCATGTTATTATATCAAACGAAAAAATTTACTCACCAATAGCTGATGATCCAGATGTTCTGATAGCATTTAACCTAGATTCTATGAAGAAATTTGAACCAAAATTAAACGAAACTGGCTTGTTGCTTTATAATTCTTCTCTAATAAAAACAAAGCCCAAAAGAACCAATATAGAGGCAGTATCAATACCATTCACAGAGATTGCAAAAAAGCTAGGAGATGAACAAGTTCTTAATATGGTTGCTTTGGGTGCTTACTATGAGCTCAAAAAGACAATTGATGTAGGTATTGTTCTAAACAAAACTCTACCAAAATTATTAAGAGGCGACAAAGCTAAATATATACAAATAAATAAAGAAGCAATACAAGCAGGAATAGATTATATCAAAAGAAACCTTTTTAAATAAACTAAAACTTCTGTCTTTCATGGATGTGGGCAGTTGCTTGCCTGAACTAAAACAAACCAATGGAGGCTAAAATGAGCTTATACAAATACGTAAGAGGGCTTTGGAAAAACCCAAAAAAGAATTTAAAGGGAGTCTGGTCAAAAAGGCTTATTGAGTGGAGGAAAGAGCCAGTAACAATAAGGGTTGAAAGGCCAACAAGAATTGATGCTGCCCGTTCTTTGGGTTATAAGGCAAAGCAGGGCTATTTAATAGTAAGGCAGAGGCTTATTCGTGGCGGAAAGAAAAGGTCTGATATAAAGGGAGGAAGGAGGCCAAAGCACAGCACCCAGAGAAAGGTTCTTTCAAAAAACTACCAGCAGATAGCTGAGGAAAGGGCTAACAGGAAATACAAAAACTGCGAAGTCCTGAACTCTTATTATGCTGGAAAAGACGGCAAACACGTTTGGTATGAAGTAATTTTAGTAGATAAATCACATCCTTCAATAATTTCTGATAAAAGAATAAGCTGGATTAGTAAGAAGAAACAGAGTGGTCGGGCATTTAGGGGATTGACATCTGCAGGAAGGCGCTCAAGGGGCTTATTAAACAAGGGAAAGGGTGCTGAAAAGCTAAGGGGAAAGCCCAAGTTCTAAGAAAAGAAGAATTTAATTCGAAAGCTTTATAAGTTCTGATTTTTTTATTCCTTATATGTTAAATCTGCGCTGTAAAGAATGCAACTATAAGTTTAGTCCAAAAAAAGAGATAATACCAAAAATATGTCCTTTCTGTGGAAGAGAAGGGACATTAGAGAAAGTCAAACCAATGCAGAAAATAATCGATGAAGTCATTGATGAGATGGAAGAATAATTTAATCTAATAGACTTATATGCTCTGGCTTTGTGAAAAAATCCTCTTTTTTTAGGTCCTCAATAACAAAGAATTCTTTTTTCTTTTTTATCTTGAATTTTTCAAGGCTCTCAGCGAATTCCTCAAACCCCTTCATATCCTTGAATACTGCCTCAACAAAGAAATCAAAGCCATTGTTCAGCCTTAATATGGAATTTATATTCTTGTTTTCTAACAAAAATTCTTTAAGTTCTTGCTTTCTTTTATCATTAGCTTCTAATACAAAATTAATCCTTATCCCAAAGCCAATCTTCTGGAAATCAAGCAGCGGGGAATATTTTGATATTGTATTTTTTCCAAGCTTGCCCACTTTATCAAAAACAGTTGATATTGGAATGCCTGTATCACGGCTTATTATTACAAGGCTTTTCCTTGAATTTGACCTTAAATGTGTTAAAATCAATAACTCTTTTTTTGTCAGCAATAATCCCACCAGATAGCAATAAGAAAAAGGCCTTTATATGCCTTTACTAAAAAAACCAGTTACATTTTTGCGGACTTCGGAAGATATTTGGTTACCCTATTATTTCTAGGACAGATGGGTCACTCATAAAGGACTCTCTTTTTATGTCATCTATAACATAATATACCTGCCTATCCTTTATTTCAAACCTTTGCTCAAGGTTTTCTATGAAGTCCTCCATATCCTTTATATGCTTAAAAATAGCATCTACCATAAAATCCCCATTATTTATCTTATAAACAGAGTTTATATTCTGATGTTTTATTAGATAATCCTTTAGTTCATCTCTTTTATTCTTGTCAACCTTTAATATGAGGTTTGCCCTTGTGTTAAAGCCAAGCTTTGAGAAATCCAGCAAGCTTGTGTATTTTGTTATAAGCTCATGCTCATGCAGCTTTAGCTTGTCATATATGGTTGATACAGGAATATGCGTCTTCCTGCTAAGCCTTGTCAGTGTTTCCCTTGCATTCTGCCTTAAATAAGAAATAACTACCAAATCTTTTTTATTAAGCATTTTTACCTCCATATTTTCCATGATTTTTGTAAGATATTCATTCAGAGATAAACTGAAATATAAATGTTTTTTAGCAATAAAATCTGAATGTTTCAGGAAATTTCTGAATCATTTAAAAATAAGATATTTTAGTTAATGCTTTTTCTGAAACAAAAACATTTATATATTTGTTAGTATTATAAAGTAGTTATGAATCAAACTGAGTATAATTTGCTCTTGTTTTTCAAAAAAAATCCTGAAAAAGAATTCTCCACAACAGATATATTAATCAATATTTTCCCAGATGAATATAAGAATATAGAACAGATATTCAAGAATCAATTTGCAGATAAACAGATGCTTAACCAGGCAAAGAGAAAAAAAGGCCAGCTTCACAGAAAAATCCTTTACTATTTAAATAATTTAGTAGAGGGAGATATACTGAAAATAAGCAAACAGGGCAATAAAGGGGAAAAATATTTTGTTCTTTCATTAGAAGGGGGAGAAGAACTTATTATCAACAAATCAAAAAGAAAAATCATTATATCAAAACCAAGCATACCTGCAATGCCTATAAATGGCTATGAGCAAAAAAATATTGCTGCAAGATTTGAATCAGCAACATGGATTGACAGACTAAATTCTATTTTATTAGAGACCACTAAATTCAAAAATCTTAAAGACCTTTATAATACAATAAATAAATGCTTCTCAAACATTAATGATGTTATTGGATTGAATGACTTTGAATATGTTATACAAAACAACAACCCAAATGAATCCATATCTTTCCTTAGAAAGATCAACTCCGAATGTGTGGATTATGGCAGAAAGCTAAGCTGCATAATAGACATAACAAATCTTGAGAAAGAGAAAAACAATAAAGTCATTGAGTTTATTAAAGAATACTGCGATATGCAGTCTGAGAATATAACCTTGATATTTGATGTTAGGAGTAAAGAGCTGCAGGAGTACTCTGATTTTTTTGAAATGATTATTGATATTTTTATAAACTCCAAAATAAGAATATACATAAAAAACCAGGATCTTTACTGCGCTCCATATATTTTGGGCAGAATTGGTCCATACTGCTTTGATGAGAATGAATGGCTTATCTATAAAAAAGAGTTTCAGAAAAAGAGCTATGGTCTTGCTTGCTCGCAATCAACAGTTGTGGTTGATGTTAACAGGTTTTTTAGAGAATATAATGATATTAAACAATTCAGGCTTTTTACTAAAAATATTGTTAAATCCCTGTTATCTGCAAACTCATTACAAAGAAGAAAATCAGACGAGTATTTCAAGGATATTGTTAAACTAACATTTCCCTATGTAAAGGAATTTTTTACCCTCAGCAGGAATTATATCAGATTTTGGAATTATGGCTGGAAAGAGCCAAACCTAAACCAAAAATATGTTATTGAGCTTATAAAAAGCACAAAAGAGGAGATTGATAATTTCTGTGTGTCAGAAGAAACCATTTACAAATCATGCGGAATGCCAACACGATTCAAGGTTGCATTTTCATGCCTTTTTAATGGAGCAAAATTTAACTTCAGCAAGAGATTATCCCAAAATATAGAAATTAAAAAACTAGAGGACCTTTACTCAAAAGAAATCAAAGAACTGCTCGGAGTAAAAGAGGAAATTTTTCAGGCATTTGATGGCGGAGACAGGTCAAGGTTTTACAGAACAGGAAAAATAAATTCAAAGGATATCTGCCGTGAGTTTAATATAATCCTAAAAACCTATAAAATCCCCTTTTTTTGTTATGACTTTGCTAAAATAAAAGGAGCGGATATAAAGCTTACAACTTTCATAAGGTGATTATGTGGAAATAAAATCCGAGACAATAATGGATGCCTGGAAATCCAGCTTAAAATACATACTTGAATCTGGAAAGGATTTTACAGATGAGAATAATAGGATTTGCAGAGAAGTATTGAATCTTGTTATAGAGGTTAAAAATCCCAAGAATGATATTACGAGAGCTGTTGAAATACTAAATAGTTTTAAGAAATGGGTTTACCCTCCCTTGGATGAGATAGCTGACCTTATCCTATCAAGAAAATTATCTCCAACCTACTCTTATTCATATGGGCCAAGACTCTTTAATTTTCATAATGCAATAAACCAGATTGATGGTTTCTTGATCCCACTTCTTAAAAGGAATAGTTTTTCCAGGAGGGGCACTGTTCTTATATGGAACCCTATACAAGATTCAAATATTTATAAAAGAGATGTTCCTGGCTTGATAAGCATTGACTTTAAGATAAGAAAGCAAAGACTTAATGCAACCATGGTTGTTAGGAGCAATGACCTTTTCTTTGGCTGGCCTGCAAACCTCTACCAGCTCTTTGTATTGCAGGATTACATAGGCAAAAAATTATTGTGCAAAACAGGCTCTTTAACAACATTCTCAAACAGCGCGCATATCTTTAAAGACCAGTTTGAGGACATCCAGAAGGTTATTTCAGACTAGATTTTAAGAACCTCGGCAGGGTAATCACACCTGTAATACAAAACATTAATAAATAAAAAGAAAAATATCCTTCTTATGCAGGTATTTAGAGAAGCGATTATTAAGCTATTGAAAAAAGAACTAAGGGGAGCAATAGAACTTGAAACCCCCCCAGACTCCAAACTGGGCGATTATGCATTTCCATGCTTTGGACTTGCAAAAAAGCTAAGAAAAAGCCCAATAGAGATTGCAGAGACTTTAGCATCAAAGCTCAAGCCAAACAAATACATAAGAAAAATAAAAAATATTGGCCCTTATGTTAATTTCTTTGTAAACCATGAAATCCTCAATGAGCTTATACTAAAAAAAATAATCTCTGAAAAAGACAAATATGGCTCTTCTTCAGACAAGCAGAGGGTTGTTATTGAGTTTCCAGCACCTAACACAAACAAGCCGCTGCATCTTGGCCATGTAAGGAACATGCTGATTGGCGAGAGCCTTTCAAGGATTCTTGAGTTCAATGGCTCTAATGTATTCAGGGTTAACATGAACAATAACAGGGGCATACATATCTGCAAGTCAATGCTCGCTTACAAGAAATATGGCAAAAACAAAACACCTGAGTCAGAAAAAATAAAGCCAGACCATTTTGTTGGGAATTATTATGTGCTCTTTAACAAAAAGCTAAAGGGGCATCCAGAGTTTGAGGATGAAGCGCAAGCTATGTTAAGAAAATGGGAGCAAGGGGATAAAGACACAGTAAAATTATGGAAAAAGATGAACAACTGGGCTTTGAGTGGCTTTAATGAGACATATAAAACATTTGGCATAAAGCATGTTAAGGTGTATAACGAAAGCGACTATTACAATCAGGGAAAAAAAGTTGTTATGGATGAGTTTAAAAAAGGAATTTTTGAAAGGGATGGAAAGGGAAACATAATTGTAAACCTTGAGAAATACCATCTTCCAAACAAGATTCTTCTAAGGTCAGATGGCACAAGCGTTTACATGACCCAGGACCTGATGCTTGCGCAGCTAAAGTACAAAGATTTCAAAATGGACAAATCTATATTTGTTGTCGGCTCAGAGCAAAAGCTTCACTTCAGGCAGTTGTTTAGGATTCTTGAATTAATCGGATTTAAGAACATTGGTGGATGCTATCACCTGGCTTATGGAATGATTTATCTTCCTAGGGGAAAGATGAAATCAAGGGAGGGAACTGTTGTCGATGCTGATACTATTGTTGAGGATATGATATCTCTTGCAAGAAGAGAGATACAAAAAAGGCACGACTTGGATAAAAAAGAGATAGATAAAAGAGCAGAGCAGATTGGAATGGGAGCATTAAAGTTCTTTATTCTTAAGTATGATGCACTGAAGGACTTTGTATTTAATCCAAAGGAATCAATATCCTTTGAAGGTGAAACAGGCCCATATGTCCAGTATGCGCATGCCCGCATATGCAGCATTTTGAGAAAGTTTGGAAAAAGGACTGACAAAGATTTTATTGATAAAACAGATTTATCTTTATTAAAAGAAAAAGAGGAAGCTGAATTAATCAAACTTTTAGAGCAATTTCCAGAACTTGTTGAAAATGCAGCATTCTCATACAAACCATCATTAATTTCAAGATACTTGCTTGACTTATCACAAGGCTTTAATGAGTTTTACCATATTCACCAGATCCTGAAGGAAAGGGAAGAACTAAGAAATGCAAGAATTCTTTTAATACATTGTATAAGGCAGGTTTTAAGGAATGGCCTTAACCTTCTTGGAATAGAGGCTCCTGAGAAGATGTGAAAAAAAGTTTTATATATTAATTGCTGCTTTTTAATGGTTAATCAATTATTGGTAGTAAAATGGCAAAAAAAATAAAAGAAAAACCCAGTTTAGATAGCCTTATTCTTGGTGGTGATAAGATTAAAAAAATTAATTTATACTTAAAAGAATATTTAACTGCTGAAATAAAACTAAAAAATTCCTCATTTAAAATTTATTACATAAATATAGATAAACAGGATTTAAATAAACTCCTTGATTTTTATAATAAATACAAAAAAATGATTTCAAATAGCAACAACAGCCCTGAAATACCTAGAAAAAAGGATATTTTGGTACGTATGATTTTAGAGGGTTACGAAATTGAGAGGATTAAAACATATAATATAAAATTAGATTCTGTTATAACAATACATTTTAAGAATAGCGGTTCTTTCATTTACAGGCATATGAATCCAAAGAGCCTAGGAAAATATATGCTGGATTACTGGAAATCCCAAGGAATGAATAATGATGCAGATGAACTGATAAACACAACCTTGGTAAATAAGGGACCAGAAAAAAAACCTTTTCAGAACTACAAAAAAGAGGTTATAAAATCTTTTTATGAGTTTTTGGGTTTACCAGATAATTATAGCAATAAAAATAAAGATTAAGCCCAGTATAATAGAAACATAAGCAGTTAGCTCATCTCTTGGAAGGTTGGCTATAATCTTGGTAATATCCTTTGGCTTCTCCTTTTTAATTCCACTGGCTCCTGGATAAATTGATGGTCCAGGTCTAAATACCGGCCTTTGCCCCATTGTCTGGGGGCCTGGAACACTATGAACAGGTCTCTGGAAACCAGAACCCTGTACTGGTGCTGCTTTCTTTTTTTCAAAAATAGGTATGATTTTATTCCCTGCCTTAATCTTCATTTAACCACCTTTTTAGTAATTATTTTCTGATGTTTATAAAATTTTCTTTTTTAATTGAAAACCTTTTTATACTATGTTAATATTCTGGATAAAAAATGGCAAAAGATGTTAGCTTTAAAACCACAAAAGACATAAAGGTTTCTGACAAGATAATAGGACAGGTTGTTGGCCAGGAGGAGGCTGTCAATGTTATAAGAAAGGCTGCTGAACAGAGAAGGCATGTCCTGTTGATAGGAGAGCCAGGAACAGGGAAGTCAATGCTTGGCATGGCCCTTGCAGAGCTTTTGCCTAAAGAAAAACTTGTTGATGTTGTTTCATTCCCTAATTTAAATGATGAGAACCAGCCCTTGATAAGGGTAATGCCCGCAGGAAAGGGACGAGACTTTGTAATAAAATCAAGAATTGAGGGCACAAACCTTTTCAAAAATCAGAATATTATACTCTTTATTCTTGTTATTATCTCAATGTTTGCGCCATGGTGGGTAAGAGCGCAATACAATTCAGATATAATGTTTGCAGCATTTTTCTTGGGGGGCATGCTTTTCCTTGCATCTTTTATTATATTCATTAACCTCGGCAAAAAAATGAATTCAAAAGCAAGTGTGCCAAAGGTTATAGTTGACAACTTCAATAAAAAACAGGCCCCATTTCTAGATGCAACAGGTGCTCATGCAGGCGCCCTATTGGGCGATGTTCTGCATGACCCATTCCAATCCGGAGGACTTGGAACGCCTGCCCATGAAAGGGTTGTTGCAGGAATGATTCACAAGGCAAACATGGGTGTTCTATTTGTTGATGAGATAGCAACCCTGCAGCCAGCAACGCAGCAGGAGTTACTAACATCATTGCAGGAGGGCAAATATGCAATAACAGGTCAGAGCGAGAGAAGCGCCGGAGCAATGGTACGGACAGAGCCAGTTCCATGTAATTTTATTTTGGTTGCTGCTGGCAATCTTGAAACAGTTAAGAACATGCATCCTGCCCTAAGGTCAAGGATAAGGGGCTATGGATATGAGGTTTATATGAAAGAAACCATGAAGGATACCTCTGAAAACAGGAATAAGATAGCTATTTTTACTGCTCAAGAGATTTTGAAAGACAAAAAAATACCCCACTTCAGCATAGAGGCTGTTGATGCTATTATAGAAGAGGCGAGGAAGATGGCTAAC
>Ga0172366_10004605_pt1 | contig 10873 bp, 9 predicted proteins | sample LakKivSesite69cm_FD_114533 | JGI IMG/M metagenome (GOLD analysis project Ga0172366, IMG submission 114533) | Sediment microbial communities from Lake Kivu, Rwanda - Sediment site 69cm | ecosystem: Environmental > Aquatic > Freshwater > Lake > Sediment | place: Rwanda: Western Province, Lake Kivu...
GAAGCCCTGCTGGGCACCCAGGTGATCGCCACAACGCTCGAGGTGGCCGTTGCCTAGAATGCCCCGCCTAACCGCCGGCTCTACAGGAGGTGAATCACGAATGCTTAAGTACGATGCACTGCAACGCTATCTGGAGAAAAGCCGGGAGCAGAAGGTGACGCTAAGCTACGACCAGATCGAAAGGATTCTGGGCTCTAGCCTCCCAGCTTCAGCCTCCGCGCACAGGCCATGGTGGAGCAATGGCGGGCACTCTCACGCGCAAGCCTGGCTGAAGGCGGGATATGAGGTTGCTTCCGTGGATCTTGGAAGATCAATTACCTTCGTAGCACGCCGAGAGCCGGGTGAAACTGGTTCAGGAGGAATGCGAGGGTCGACAGATGATTTCTCCGGTCTGCGGGACCGTGTTCGCCGACTGAAGAAGGTGGACAAGAACCTGTGTGTGGAGATCGAGAGGGCCATCACATCAGTCCGGGATAACCCCAGAGGCGCCGCCATCGCTCTACGCAGGTGCCTTGAGAGTGCTATTAGGCACATCGGCGGCCTGAGAATTAGTAGCGATTCCGATCTGAACTCTGTAATCTCGGGTTTGGGTGCTGACGTACCGGAAGTGATCATTACTCATATGCATCTGGTTCGCCGGATCGGCAATCAGGCAGCACATAGCTCGGAGGAGCTGAAATCCGAGGACATTTGGTCTAGTCTGAACTCTATGATACAAGTCTTAACATGGTTGGAGGAAAGATAGCGAGACGGTATCCACACGAAGCGCTGACACGCGTCGTTTCGCAGACTCACCCGCCGAAAAAGATGAGACCCTCCATGACATGGAGGGTCCCTATCCTGTGGCCTATTCTCGCGGTGTGATTAGGCCTTCGCCTTCTGTTCCCGCTCTATCGCCTCTCTCCCCTTGCGCGAGATGCGGTTCCAAAGGCCGGCCAGGCCCATGGCCTTCTTCATGGCCGCCACGGTCGCATCGCCTTCCTGGCTCGCGCGCATCGTGCCCTCGTAAATCACGCGCTCCACCAGCCCGCCCTGCGCTTCAAATTTGGCCCGGCGCTCGCGGATCGGGTCCAGGAAGGCATTAAGGGCCACCTCCAGCTTCCCCTTCACCTCCACATCGCCCACCTTGCCCTGGCGATAGCGCTCCTTGAGATCCTCCACCTCGGCCTTGTTGGGGTTAAAGGCGTCGTGGTAGACGAACACCGGGTTCCCCTCTACCGTGCCAGGGATGTCGGCGCTGATGCGCTTGGGGTCGGTGTACATGCTGAACACCTTCCTGTGCACCGTCTTGGCGTCATCGGAGAGAAAGATGGCGTTGCCCAGGCTCTTGGACATCTTGGCCTGGCCGTCGGTGCCCACCAGCGAGGGCACTTCACCGATCATCACGTCGGGCACCGGCAGAACCTCATCGCCATAGAGGAAGTTGAAGCGCCTGGCGATCTCGCGGGTGATTTCCACGTGGGCCTCGTTATCCTTGCCCACCGGCACCAGATGCGCCCGAGGCATGAGGATGTCGGCCGCCTGGAGGACGGGATAGCCCACCAAGCCGAAGGGCAGCGTCTCGTCGCTCAGGTTGGCCGCCTTGGCCATGTCCTTGATGCTGGGCAGTCTAGCCAGCCGGGGCAGGGTGACGAGCATCTCAAAGATCAGGTTCATCTCATACACCGCATGGCACCCCGATTGCAGATAGATGACGCTCTTCGCCGGGTCAATCCCCACCGCCAAATAGTCGAGCACGCAATCGTACACGTTCTGGCGCAGCTCCTCGACATGTTCTTTCTCGGGCCGGGTGGTCAGCGTATGCAAATCGGCGACGATGAAAAAGCACTCGTATTCATCTTGCAGGCGCACGCGATTGGCCAGACTGCCCACATAGTGGCCCAGGTGTAGCTTGCCGGTGGGCCTATCGCCGGTCAGGATGCGTTTTTTGTTCATTGGGACCTCCCCTGAAAATGCGTTTGTGCCAATGGGCCATTTTCATCCGCAGCGGTGAGCCCGTGGCTCATCGGCAACTCCTCAAGGATTGATCTACATCATACTCACCGCTCTCCATGTCCAGTTCAACGTACCCTGACGCGCTATGCCAGCCCATAGGCCACCTCCCTCGAAACAAAAAACCTCTCGTCTGCGGCATCAAGCCGACAGGGACGAGAGGTTCTCCCGTGGTACCACCCTGATTAGGCAACCCATCCCAAGACGCGCAGGGACAGGTCAGCCTCACTCGACGCGGGTACAGGACGTAGCCGATACCCTCAGCCTGGATAACGGTAGCGATTCCGTCATGGGCTACTACCTGTCAGGTTCGCCCACACAGCTCGCCGGCCCATTCGCTTGCCGCTCTCCGCGCCTCCTTCGCAGCTCTCGGAGGCTCTCTGTGCGTCGCCTGGCAAGCTACTATTCCGGGTCAATGCCTTTGATGCTCGGATTATAGCAGAACTCGAGCTGGTCGTCAAGGCCAGCGCCACCGTTTTCCGCAGCGGACGGGACATGTATAGCGTCGGCGTAGGCCAACGCCCGACTGCAAAGCCTCTCAGGCGTGCTTTAGTCACCGGGTCAAGGGCCAGGCCAAGATAGCCTCACCCCATGCCCCGGGCGGCAACTCGTAATGCTTCGGACCTATAACGGGAAAATAGTGGCCAGCACTGCCCAGACGACAAGCGAGATCGCCCAGCCAAGCACCACACTAACCAGCGTCTTCTCCGTGGAGAGGTCCAATGCCTCCCGTATGGCAAAGAAAGCCACGATCAGGAAGAGGATCATGACCACAATCGTGGCAATCCAACCGAGGCAAGGAATTGCCCCGAGGATGCCCAGGGCGCGAATGGCGCTGGCATAGCCGATGCAGCGGGCCATCTCCCAGAAGTTGGTCTCTCCCTTGTAGAGGCGTGTGCCAATGAACATCGTGATATAGCTCACCAGCAGCCAAAACAGCAGCACGCCGACGAGCAGGTCGAAGATGAACCCGCCAAAGCTCCGGACGTGTATCCCGGCACCAATGGCCGACAAGAGCGAAGCAACCACTACGATGATTGCTGCCTCAGTGTTGGCGGTTTGGTCTTCCTCGATCTCCTTGTAGACCGTCTGATCGAACTTGATCATCCGCACGACACGCCCGAAAATCTTCTGCAACATACTTGGCCCTCCTCATAAGATGGCTGCTCGAGAACGCGACGACTTGATAAACACTGGCGCAGGCAGGTAGATTCTCTACCCGGCCTCTGCCTCAACACCTTGTATTATATACGATTGTGCAAGCAATTGGTAGCACTTTTCGCCCCAATTCACACTATCTTTCGATCCCCACCATCCCAGATGACCTCGCGCTAGCCCCCCTTGCCGCCCCGTTCGTCGCCACAGGCCACAAAAGTGAATTCGATCGTTTCTGACAGGGCACTCTCCGTGGGAGGTTTTTCGCCAGTTGGACTGGCGGTGACCGTGGGCGTAATCAGTGTTGTGGGTGCGAGTGCCGGCTGCCTGGTCGGCGGCGATGCGGTTGAGGCGCGCTGGGTGGGAGTGCCTGCTGGCGTCGGGGTGGCAGGCCGAGCAACAACCTGAGTTGCCGTAGGCTCCGGTTGCGGCGCGGGCACCGTGGGACGCAACATCACCACGAAACTGCAAATCATACTGACCGCAACGATCAAGCTGAGAATCCACAAGGCGAGTTGCCGTTTTGAGGAGAATGATCGCCTCTTCAAAGTCACCTCCGGTTATTGAGTACGGGCGATGTGCTTGCACTCATTTGCTTTTCTGGCAGCTTGCCAGGCCCTGCTTGGCCATCTGGGAATCAGGATACAGGAGAAGAGCTTGCTCGAACCAGGGGATCGCCTTATCGCAGGAGCCCAGATAGGCATAAGAGAACCCTAATTCGTAATAGTACTCCTCCGAGCGCGCCCCTGACTTGATCGCTTTCTCCAAATAGCCGGCCGCCTCCTCATAGTTGCGCTGCACATAGTATGCCACCCCCAAATGGCCATAGGTGGCCACATAGCTGGGCTGCACCTCGATCGCCTTTTGTAGCGAGGCTGTCGCCGCCTCATACAGCCCTTGAGTAAGATAGGTCCAACCCAACTGGTCGTGCCCTTGGGGGTCCCGAGGATCCAGCTCTGTGGCCCGCTGGAAATGCTCAGTGGCCTCCTGGAGCTTCCCCAGCGCCCGGTAGTTACGCCCAAGATCGAGGTGCACAAAGGCCATGACCGGATTCAGCTCTGCGGCTGCCTCAAATTCGTGAATGGCGTCTTGGTAGCGCCCCATCAGCTCGTAGACGTAGCCGAGGTTGCGGCGCACAAACACATCCTGGGCATCGTACTGCACGGCTTTCTGGGCCACCTCATAGGCCTCCATCACCCGGCCATCGTCCCCAAGGGCCTCCGCCAGATACGCATATGCCAGAGCCATCTCTGGATCGAGCTGAGTTGCCTTGGAGCAGACGCTGACGGCTTCGGCCGCCCGACCACTCCAGTCCAGGACCATCCCCAGTATGGCCTGATTCTCGGCCGACTCGGCATCAATCTCCACGGCTCGCCGTGCCACCCGAACGGCCTCCTCGCCTGCGTGGCGCAAGGCCAGGATGCGTCCCCAGCGTGCATAGGCCGGCGCCTGCATGGGATCCAATTCTGTGGCCCGCTTGTATTCGCCGATGGCCTCGTCGAATCTTCCTTCCTCAAACAACCTATCCCCCACAGCGATATGCTCCACCGCGCTGATTTCTGTGGGAGTGGGTGTGGGCAATGGCCCACGAACCGATTCCACGATGGCCGTCTGTTTCGTGTAGAGGTACCAGGCCAAACTGAAGGCAACGATAACCGATAGAAGCCAGGGCCAGATACGCCTCTTCTTCGGCCGAGCCCAGCTCTCAAGATACATAATGAGGATCCGCTCTTAGATTCGTCTGATGCCCTCCCATGAACACGGCGCCCTCACATTCGGCCACTCAAGGCGATTATAACCTGCCTGCCCTCACCGTCAACCTGCCGAACGAGGCAGAGACGCCGGATGTTGGACAGAGCTGCCCCTGGCTATTATAATGCCGCCATGATTCTCTGGTCATGCCGATCCCCTAAAAGTGGAAGCGGAGCCTCAAGACCGGCCATGGCGCCAGCGTTGGCCTTTCTCTGTCTTCTGCTCGTGTCCTGCAATACGGGCTCGCCGTCTACGCCAACTCCTCAAGAATCAGCGGCGCTCGGGAAAGAGGCCTTTGGTTCCGTCCATGTGGCCTCGACGCCGCCCGGGGCTACCATCTACCTCAACGATGCCGCTCAGGGCGAGACTCCCAAAGTGCTCACCGTGCAGCCAGGGCAGCACAAGATGCGCCTGGAGAAGAGCGGGTACGCCCCCTTGGCAGTGGGCATTATCGTCAACGCGGGCCGCGAGCTCCTGGTTGCCGAAACGTTGCGCGACAATGATCCGCCGCGCGTCACCCTGGCAGCCATTGCACCTTCTGTTGGGCTGGATGATGGCCTCAAGATCTCGGCGACGGCGACGGACACTGTCGGCGTGGTTCGCATGGCGCTGTCGGTGGACGGCCAGATTCAGGCAGAGGCGAGCGAACCCTCTCTACGCTACAACCTCGATACCCGTGCTCTCGGGCCGGGCGAGCATCAGCTTGTCGTCGAGGCTCAGGATGCCGCCGGCAACGTGGGCCGCGAGCAAGCTGCCTTTGCCATCCTGGCTCCCACAACCGAGAGCCAGCCCCCGACCAGATCGGGGGTCAGCCCCACAGCCACGCCCACCCATGACGTACCAGCGACGCCGAGCGCGACAGCAACGGCAACGCCCCCGCCTCCGCCCCAGGCAACGTCCACACCCAAGCCCACTGCTACGGTTGCGATCAAGTCCGTCTCAGTCGCCTGGGGAGAGGTGACCATCAACACCTATGCCTATGAGCAGGCCCTTTACACCGACCCGGCCCACGCAGGCCATCCTTACCCACTCCTCAACCGGGATCGCATAGGCCCACCCAGGCCACGCACGTACAAGGTCCTGCTCATGCGCAACGAGTACCTTGAGCTGACCCTCATGCCGGAGCTGGGAGGGCGCATCTATCAGTGTCGTTTCCTCCCCACCGGGCAGGACCTTTTCTATAACAACCGGGTCATCAAGCCCAGCCACTGGGGGCCACCCGAGCAAGGATGGTGGCTCGCCGTAGGGGGGATGGAGTTCTGTCTCCCTGTCGCGGAGCATGGCTACGTTACCGCCGAGCCTTGGACGCCCGAGGTTGTCCACCACCAAGACGGCAGCGCCACGGTGACTATGAGGATCGAGGAGCAGAGCCGCCACATAGAGGCTCGGGTAGAGATCACCCTGCGACCCAAGGAGGGGGGCTTTAGTCTGCGTACGACGCTCCACAACCCCAACCTGGAGGCTAGAACCCTCCAGTATTGGATCAACGCCATGCTCTCGCCCGGATCGCCCGGCATCCAGCCTTCGTTGCGCTTCTACTACCCGACATCGCAGGTCATCGTGCATAGCCGCGGCGATAGCTCCCTGCCCGACGCGGGTGCGGCCATGTCCTGGCCGGACTATGGCGGACGAGACCTGAGTCACTATGCCACTTGGCGAGACTGGCTGGGCTTTTTCGCCCCCAGTCTCAAGCAGCCCTTCACGGCTGTCTACGACGATGTGACCCAACTGGGCATAGTGCGCGTCTTTCCACCGGACGTAGCGCGCGGGGTCAAGCTCTTTGGGTTCGGACTTGGCTTTGGGGACTCACGGGCCTACACCGATGACGGGACCCAGTACATCGAGATGTGGGGCGGCTGGACGCCCACCTTTTGGGATGACGCCGTGCTTCAACCCCAGGCCAGCTTGTCGTGGGAGGAAACGTGGTACGTGCTCTCGCGCTGCGGCGGACCTGCCCTGGCCACGACCGACGCCTCGCTCAGTATGTCGCGCGAGGGGCAACAGCTCGATCTGACCATAGCCTCCCCCGGCGAACACCGCTGGGTGTTGCTCGTGGCTCAAGGCTCGCGAGAGGTCACCCGCCAGGGCTTTGCCGTCCGCCCCGATGTGCCCTTCCATGCGCGGGTCACCCTGGAGTCGGCGAGCGCGGCGGAGCAGGTGACCATCAGCTTGCTAGACGCTGCGGGTAATCTGGTCCTCTCGATGCACGCCCCTGACTAGATCGGGGGAAATCAATCGCGCATATCTACACGGTCTAGTTTGCTAAGGAGCGCGGGATGAGGTGCCCTCAGTGTGGCCAGCAAATCACCGGGCGCGCAAGCTGCTGCCCGCACTGTGGCCGCCGTCTGCGGTCCACGGGGCTGACGCCGGAGCGTGGTGCCCTTCGACCGCCGCTTCAAGATGATCTGCGCCCTCTAGGGCATACCCGCCAGGGTTGCGGATGGAGCTTCCTGGTCCTCTTTGCCACCCTTCTGGCGATCCTGGGGATCGTCGGCCTCGGCCTCGCCGGAGCCTACCATGGCATGAAGGACCGCACCACGTTGGAGCGCCGGGCAGCCCAAGAGCACTATGAGAAAGGATTGGCTCACTTTGACGCGGGGGAGCTGGAACTGGCGGAGGCTGAACTGGAGCTGGCCGTGCAACTGGACTCGCGCCTCGAGGCAGCGGCCACCAGACTTGCCGAGACGCGACAGAGGCTCGAAACCAGCCCCACGGCTACCCCCGTGCTTCAGGCAGAGATCAATGCCATCACCTTCGAGGAGCTGCGCGCAGCCCATAATCAGCGCGACTGGACCAGAGTCTTTGCTTTGGCCGACCGACTGCTGGCGAGGGACCCAACTTACCAGCGCAGCGAACTGGACAGGATGTTGTTCGACGCCCTCTACCAGAGCGGCCAGCAGCTCGTCGAGGAGAACCGCCTGGAGGAGGCCGCCCGCCTGTTTGACCGGGCGTTGGCCCTACAGCCCACCAATGCGGATGCGGCGAGAGCCAAGCAACTGGCCACGCTCTACCTGGCCGCCAAAAGCTACTGGAGCGCTGACTGGGCCAAGGCCATTGAGAGCCTCTCGACCCTTTACCGCCTGGATGCGAGTTACAGGGATGTTCGCCAACTCACGCATGATGCCTATGTCAACTATGGCGACGTGTTGGCGAAACAAGGGGACTGGTGTGCAGCAGCGCAACAGTATGCCAGAGCGCTTGAGGTCATCCCCGCCCAAGAGCTGAGCGCCAAGCGCGAGACGGCCCTCGATCATTGCGACGAGGTCGCCTCTGCGACCGCACAGTGGGGGCCAGCCGAGCCATCGGGGACCTTTGTCGGACGCATTGTGAAACAGACCGACTTGGATGACTCGAAGAAGATGTCCATACGCGGCAGCGTGGCAGACAGGGAAGGCCAAGGCGTCCGCAATATCAAGGTGCAGATTAGGGCCTGGGATTGGTGGGCGGTCTCGGTGACCGACGCACAAGGACAGTACTCTTTCGATGGCCTGGTCAACCCGGTGACCTATACCCTGACACTATTCGATCGCCCCTGTGTGCCAGTGAATGCCGCAGGAGTCTGGGGCAAGACGACGTGGGTGGATTTCCAGGAGGCCGGATAACGTGCACTCCGCATAGCGTGTCGCTGATTGCGAAGAGGAGGTTAGATATACTATGGGAGCCAAGTCAGGCGCAGTGCAACAACAGATCAATATCGAGATTCCCGAGGGGTTGGAAGCTGTCTATGCGAATTTCGCGGTCATTACCCATTCGGTGTCCGAGATCATCGTTGATTTCGCCCGCATTCTGCCTAACGCCCCCAAGGGCAGGGTTTATGCGCGCGTTATCATGACGCCCATGAACGCCAAGCTCTTGCATCGCGCTTTGGGCACCAACCTGGCGAACTTTGAGGCACAGTTCGGCGAGATCAAGGCCCCCGATGAGACCCCCATGACCGGGGCCAGTGTCGGGTTTCGCCACGACTAGATTGGAGGTCCCTTTGGCTCAGATAGAGAACCTCGAGCCGATCATCGAGCGCATCACGGCCGACCTTGCCCGGAAGGACCAGATTCGCACGCGCTCCCTGGAGCGCTCGCGCGCGGTGATCCGCTCCTGCGCCAACAGCATTCGCGCCACACACCGCCGGGAGTACGAGTCGGCGAGCAGGCTCCTGGGGGAAGCAACGGCTGAGGCCCAGGCGATGTGCACGGATGCCCGCCCCTATTCGGACGTCTACTATGCCGGTTACCTGCAAGATTCGCTCAAGGAGTTGGCGGAGGCAGCCATCACGCTGGCTTTCATCACCGGTCGGCCCCTTCCTGATCCCGATACGATGGGTATAGACTATCCCGCCTACCTCAACGGCCTGGGGGAAGCGATGGGCGAGCTGCGCCGTTTCGCCCTCGACAGCATGCGCCGCGACGAGCTCGGCGAGGCCGAGCGCCTGCTAGAGATCATGGACGAGGTCTACAGCTTTCTAGTCACCATAGACTTCCCCGATGCGATGACCGGCGGCTTGCGCCGGACGACAGATATGGTGCGCGGCGTCATCGAGCGCACGCGCGGCGATCTGACCACAGCAGTGCGTGCAGAAAAGCTGCAAAGCTCCCTACGGGCCTTTGAGGAGCGACTGAACGCGCGAGGTCACAAGCCATGATGGAGCGTTCCAGTGGGGAGGACCCTCGCCAGGAGACGATCAGCGCGAGCGAATTGGGGCGCTATACCTACTGCGCTCGCGCCTGGTGGCTGGAAAGGGTATGCGGCCTGGCTCCCCGGAATTTGGCCGCCCTGCAGCTTGGCACCCGACGGCACGAGGCTCATGGCCAGGTGGTGTCCACGGCGCAGCACGAAGCGTCGCTCGCGCGCTGGCTGTTGGTCTTGGCCATACTGTTGGGCGCAGCGCTGATCTACTCTCTGTGGCTGAAGTAGCCCCCGCAGGACAGTGGTTGCAGATGAACTTTTACCTGGCCGCCCTGGGCTGCAAACTGAATCAGGCCGAGGTCGAGGCCCTGGCGCGCAAGGCCGAAGCTCTGGGGCACTGCGTTGTGACCGGACCGGAGAACGCCGATTGGGCAATCCTCAATACTTGCACCGTCACACACATTGCCGACCGCAAGTCACGCCAGTTGATCCGGCAACTGCACAGATTGAATCCCAATCTGAGACTGGCCGTCACCGGCTGTTACGCCCAAGTATCTGCGGATGAGGCGCGAGCCATCGAGGGCGTGCATCTGGTTGTCGGCAATGCAGATAAAGAGCGGATCATCGAGCGCATCCTGGCCTTCGCCGCGCCGGCATCTGTCCCCAGCATCCCGGTTGCCAGTTCAGGTCTGGCTGGCTCCCTGGGGCACACGCGGGCCTTTGTCAAGATACAGGATGGCTGCGACAATCATTGCACCTATTGCATCGTAGCCATCGCGCGGGGCCCGCAGCGTAGCCGCGCCCCCTCCGAGGTGCTGGCGGAGGTCCGCGCGCGCCTGTCAGAGGGCTATCGGGAGGTCGTGTTGACGGGCGTGCACATCGGGGCCTACGGGCGGGATAGCGCCCCAGGTGCGCCCTTGCCCCCTCAGGCAGGTTGGTCGTTGGCCCGTCTTGTGCGCATGATCCTGGACGAGACCCCTGTTCCCAGATTGCGCCTCTCGTCGGTGGAGCCGTGGGACCTGTCCTCGGAGCTTCTTGACCTCTGGCCCAATCCTGGGCTGTGCCGGCACCTCCACCTGCCTCTGCAGAGCGGCTGCGACGATACGCTGCGGCGCATGGGGCGCAGGTATACTACCGAGCGATTTGAGCAGTTCCTGACCACGATCCGTCAACGCACTCCCGAAATCTCCATCACGACCGATGTCATCGTCGGCTTCCCCGGAGAGTCAGAGGCAGAATTCGAGGCCAGCCTTGCCTTCATCGAGAAGATGCGCTTCGCGCGCCTGCACGTTTTCCGGTATTCGCCGCGCCCCGGCACGCCCGCTGCCAACCGGACAAGCTCTTCTTTGCCCCA